>Ga0224746_10282_pt1 | contig 11389 bp, 11 predicted proteins | sample LIM_F_Water_Bulk_FD_183000 | JGI IMG/M metagenome (GOLD analysis project Ga0224746, IMG submission 183000) | Enriched cells from gastrointestinal tract of the lab mouse from Pacific Northwest National Laboratory (PNNL), Richland, Washington... | ecosystem: Host-associated > Mammals > Digestive... | reverse complement strand
GATGATGCTGCTGGTATTTCATGCAGGAAGATGTTAGGGGGTATTTATGAGAGAGAATAAAGGTTCTGCCCTTATCCGTGGCAGAATGGCAATGGAATAAGGGAAAGCCAGGTTTGCGGACCGGCTTTATGGGTTGAAAAGGCACGCTGAAAGAATGGGCGTGTCTTTTTTATGCACAAATGCCGGGGGAAATGCCCGGTATCTGTGCCGGCAGGGAATATCCGTAAACGGTAGATAGTGCGTACCTATACAAAACCGGAGCAAACCTGTATGATAGTAACAGATCTGCTCCAGTTCTAATTTACTTCATTATTTATCGGGCTTCCGGCAGTTCGCAGGAAGGTTCGGTGACCATGGAAGCAGATCTTCCAGAAAAGCACGGTCCGTATCGTCCAGATGCTTCGGTATCTCCGTAAGCAGATATTCAAAGTAATCATACGGTTTCAGACTGTTTGCTTTTGCGGTCTCTGCAATGCTGTAGATGATCGCACTGGATCTGGCTCCGGCAACTGTATCAATCATTACCCAGTTCTTTTTCCCGATACAGAATCCGCGGATCGACTGTTCCGCAGCGTTATTGTCCATCGGAACTTCGCCATCATCCAGAAATACTTTCAGGTACTTCTCCTGGTTTATGGAATAGTTGAACCCTTCCCATGTCTTGCCCTTTTGCGGCACAAGGGAAATATTTTCTTTTGCCCATGTGAAATAAGCCTCCACCAGAGGCCTGACACTCAGCTGGCGGCGCTTTCTCCGTTCTTCTGCCGGGAGTTCCTTCAGCAGTTTTTCTTCCCGGTAGACCGCCTGGATCATTGTCAGCGCAAGGTATGCACGGCTGTCTTTCCGTTTTGCTTTTGGCAGTGCCTTTACTGCTTCGTCAAAACGGCGTCTTGCATGGGACCAGCATCCGGCAATCTTCAGGTCTTCCCGCCCATTTTCCACCGTGTGGTAGACCTGATACCCGTCTGTGACGCATATCCCGCTGAAATCCTTCAGAAATTCCCTGGGATGGCTGGCATTGCGCGTCTTCTGATATTCATACAGGACAATCTGACGCTCCTTATACATCTGCCCCGTGCGGTAAACCCACATATAGCTCTTGCTCCCGGCGGGACGGCCGTCCTTATTTACCAGCAGGGGAGTTTCATCTGCCTGCAGCACATGGCAGCCATACATTTTCTCATGCAGGTAATCATAGAGCACGGCAAGATAACGATCTGCACACTGGATCGTCCAGTTGGCCATGTTCTGCCTGGAAACGTGCAGGCCGTAACGCTCAAACTCCTGCTCCTGGCGGTAAAGCGGAACGGCATTGACATATTTGGCATTCATCACGGCCGCCTTCAGGGAGGGGGAAACAAGGCTTCCCTTCAAAAGGGACTCCGGATGCGGCGCCCGGATAATTTCATCCGTCTTCTTTCCGGCATATACTTTTACATGATGTTCCTCTACTTCGACTTTCGCCGGGGTAAAGCCATATCTTCGGTATACTTCATCAGGAAGCTGTTTCCAGCCTTCTGTGCCGAACAGTTCCTCCAGCTCACCATCTGTCATGGAATGCTCGACTACTACAATGGGAAGTCCCTCCAGGTCTTCTTCGCGTTTCCCCTTTTTTTTCTGCGGCCTTTTCCGGGGGGCGGCATCCTCCGCCCTGCCGGAATCTCCCCCGGCAACGGCTTCCGCCTCGTTGAAAAACACGATTTCCCCATTCACTTCCATAAAAGAAATCTGCTCCGCCGTTTCATGCCTTTCTGACGACCTGCCAAAACGGTGTCTCTTTAAGTCTGCAACCTGTTCCAGTACCAGCTGGAGGGTATGGTCGATATTTTCCAGCTGCTCCTGCTGTGACAGGAACAGCTGGATGAGCGTTTCCTTATCAAAGCTGTCCAGTTTTTCCTTCGTATATTTCAAAACCATGCCGCCTCCCGGTATCTTAGTGGTTTTATTATACCAGAAATCCCTGGATCCTGCGAATCATACTTTCCCCGGCTTTCGTCATAATGCTGGTGCTTCTGGGGGCGGATATGGCTTTTGCATGGCGCCGTTTTTGCTGGCTCCAAAAAATGAGGAGGATGCGGCTGCCAGCCGCCAGATCCTCTGGGAAGCGTGCATGCGCAGCCGGAATACGGCAGCCTTGCACTGCGGCTGGACTGCCTGGAAATTTCTCTGTTTTGCACAAAGTCATCCCATATATTCTGGCGGTCTGACTGTCCTGACGGACCTCTTCGGGGTAATTGTCAGTCCCTCCATCAGCCAGCGGAACTGCTGCTGCGTCAGCGAACGTACCTCTTCCGGGCTGCGCGGCCATTGGAACCTGCTTTCTGATAATCTTTTATATAACAGGAGCCAGCCGTCCCCTTCCCATACAAGTCCTTTGATGCGGTCTGCGCGCCTTCCGCAGAAAAGGTAGAGGGTATCCGGGACATAAGGCCTGTTGCCGGTCTGCGCTTCCACCAGTGCAGCCAGCCGGTCCATGCCGGAGCGCAGATCTGTGTATCCGCAGACGATATAGATTGCTTTAAAACAGGTGGCATCATTAAGCATTCCGCATCACCTCCAGGACTGCCGCAAGGAGCGGCATGGGAGTATGCTCCGTCACATGGATGGAAGCTTCCTTTATGGAGATATCCAGACCCGGTTCAGGATTGCGGTTATCATGTTCACTTTTCTGCAGAAGTTCCGGTTCTACAGGAACCACCAGATGTTCGCGCATCTGTTCCGGAAGTTTTTCAAGGCAGGCCGCCCTTACACGGCGGAGCCGATAATAGTAATTCGCCTTTGTAATGCCATTGCAGGCACACCAGTCCGCTACGCTCATACCGACCGGACGATTCTGACAGTCCCTGATCTGTGCTGCCCATTTCTGAAGGCGGCATTGTGCCGCCACCGTAGTTGTTTCAGAACTCATAGACTAACCTCCGTATAGCGGTATCAAAAGTTAAGTCTTATACTTTTGATACTCATAATAGATATATAGTCTATTATCCTACTTTTGACCAAATCAGTCGAGGTACATGCTATCTACCGTTTACGAATATCCGCAGGAAACGGAATACTGTGTATGAATGGAGGATAATGCGAAAAATTACGCTGATGCGTTAATTTTTCACATGGCTGTTTGTGTTAAAGCGTCACAAACAGCTTTTATCGCAGGGCAGAATCTGAAATTCTGCCCACGTTCCTCAGCGAAAACGCTTCGGAAAAGGAGGATTATATGACAAAAAAGAGATTGAAAAGGGTTATGGCTCTGGTAATGGCTTTTGTCCTGGCTGTGGGGGCTGTCATTCCGACGGCTGCTTATGCCAATGCAACCGGACCGGGTGCGGATGTGTCAGACAGCAACGGGACAGGCAAGGCAGAGGCAGAGCAGGAACTGGTGCTTTATAACGAAACCGACAGGCCGGATTTGGAACCAGCAGAAATTGTGGCGGCAGAAGATATTATTGTGGCTGCCGGCTATGGCTTTGAGGTGGAGCAGTCCTTTGACGGGGTTTCCTATGATGATAAGGCTGTCAAAGTCAGTTATTATGCGGAGCAGGGTTCCTTTGATGGGAATAAGCCGGGGGATTACAGCACTTATTACAAAGCAGAGCCGGTAAGCGGCAAAAATCCTTATCTTATCTGTCGGACTATTTCCGTGCGTGAACCGGAGACGGCGGTGGAGGAAAGCCGGGAATCCGGGGACGGAAAGCAGGAAACAGGGGAAGAAGATGATGGTAACGGAGAGGAAGGGCCTGCCCCCGGAGAGGGGAAAAGGCAGGTTACCCCATCGGACGGAGAGGAACAGGAAGAAACTTCGCCGGGAGAGGGTGGATGGTCAGAAGGGGAACTGGAGACTTTTGGCGCCGGGGAGACTATGATGATTCAGATGGCGTCTGCCCCAGTGTTAAAGGCAGCGGCAAAATCTTCGGACAGCATGAAGGTGTCGTGCAGCGGCTATGCCAAATACTGCGGCCGCAGCATGGGCATTAAGTATATCTCGGAGTCGGGCAAATACCACAACCATCTGGTTTACTGCCTGAACCTGAACAAGAACACGACAAACGGGGATGTTTTCACTTCTGCCGGCAGGAGCAGCATTAAGCCGGAGATTACGTTCTGCATGGTGAACGGTGCAAGGACGCTGAACGGGACCTGCCACAACAGCAAATATTCTGCGGGCTCTGCGGCGGCGGATTACTTCATTACCGGTGCGTCAATCCATGTGCTGAACGGGGAAGTAAAGCTGAGCTACTATAATAACGGCAGCAGCGTTTATAACAAAATAGCGGCAATGGTAGCGGATGCGAAGAATTATGATGAGGACAAATATGATGCGGCAACCGGCGTGACAAAGTCCATCACTTATAAGATTTCCCCGAAAAAGACAGAGTGGCAGGACATGGGGGACGGGCTTTACCGTTCCAAAGAAAAATTTGTCCGCACAAAGACAGGCACCATTACCAAGTTTTTCCTAAAATATGGAAGTTATCCTATTTTATTGGGGTTTCAGGGGGCTGTTCCCCCTGACCAGAAAGCCGGACTTTCGGGCGGCTTGCATTTTGTGACACAAAATGCGTATCTGGCGAAACCTTTGGGAGTGTAAGGGAGGCAAAGGTTTCGGGGCAGGAGAGGATTTACGGCAGGCAGGAAAGACAGGTAAGGAAAGGCACTGTCGGCAAAATGGCAGCAGGAAAATATAGCATGATGGAACATTTGGAACAGGAGGTGCAAAAGCATGGGAATGGACATGCTGGAAGTAAATACGCCGGGTGAGCTGGTGATGTGGCTTCATCTGGCAGAGTCAGGGGTCAGCATGGGACAGGACGGGGCAGAAATCATTCTGGAGTATCTGGCAGAGCATGGCATGACACTGGCGGTCCGTAATCAGGAACTGGTGGCAATGGATGCCGGGGAAGAATCCCCGGAATATAAGCCGTATTCCATAGATGATGCCATCCACGATGTCTGTGAGTGGAATCTGGAGCTGATGGATGCAATGGAGGACGGCATGAAAAATCCGGACAGCCAGAAGGAATATAACCAGTTCAGTGACGCACTTGATATTCTGAAGAAACAGGAGGAAGTGTTAGACGGGCTGTACCGGCAGACAAAGTATGAGCGGATTGCACAGGAGTGTGCATTGGAAGTGATTGCCGCCGCACTTGGAAGTGTGCCGGAGGGAGTGCTGGAGAAACTGGAGGCATACCAGAACGGCGCAGGCGAAAGTCCGGGAGTGCAGATGGAAAACCGACAGGAGGAACAGGGAAGGCAGGCAATGGGGCAGCAGGAAAGGGGGAGGTAGATGGCAAAGGAAGTTGTAAAACATTTCCGCCTGACTGCCCATGATGCCGGGATTTTTTCGGAGAAAGCAAAAGAGGCAGGTATAAAGGAATCGGATTACTTCCGTCTGCTGATAACGCAGGAGCCTAACGACTACCCGGAAGTGAGGCAGGGGTTAAAAGCCCTTATCAATGAAGTAAACCGGATCGGCGTCAACATTAACGAAATCATCCACAACAACAACTCAGGGCTGTACCGGGAGTCAGACAAAATCCGTCTGGTTGCCTATATGCGGAAACTGAATGAGGGGATGGAAAGGGTGGTGGCGGCTCTTGGCTATCACTAAGATTCTGACCATAGGTGACAGCGGCGTGAAGTTTTCGGGGAAACATCTGGAGCAGGCGGTTTCCTATATCCTTGACCGGGAGAAAACGCAGGGAGGCAGGCTGGTAACAGGGATTAACTGCCAGCCGGGGAAAGCCTATGAGCAGATGGCGGCGACAAAGCGGAAGTATGGAAAGACGGATAAGAGGCAGGGCTACCACCTCATCATTTCCTTTGAGGCGGGGGAAGTTACCCCGGACACTGCTTTTGAGATTATACGCAGGTTTGTTGGGGAATATCTGGGGCAGGATTATGAGGCTGTCCTCGCTGTCCATGACAATACTGCCCATGTCCACGGGCATATCATATTTAATAGTGTGAATTACCTGAATGGAAAGAAATACCGTTATGAAAAAGGGGACTGGGCAAAAAAGATACAGCCCATCACGAACCGCCTCTGTGAGGGATACGGGCTTTCCACCATAGAGATAGAGGAGCATGGCAGGAAACAAAATGAGAGGTATAAGGACTGGAATGAGTTCCGGGACGGGAAGTTCATCTGGCGGGAGATGATACAGAGGGACGTGGATGCCTGTGTCATGCAGGCGGAATACTTTGAGGAATTTTTGGACCTTATGGTGGAAAAGGAATATGACATCAAGCTGAATAAATATCTGGCGGTAAAGCCTAAGGGGATGCAGCGGTTCTGCCGGTGCAAATCTCTGGGGGAGGATTATACAGAGGAAAGGATACGGGAGAGAATCCGGCTGGAAAGCCTTGAGACCTATGCAAAAAGAAACCATGAACAGGATTCCCATACCATAGAACTGCCAAAGGATGAGTTCTTGCGCAGGACAAAGCTGACCGGCATACAGAAAACCTATTATGCGAAGATATGCCGCCTGCGCCATCTGGAAAGGTTGCCTTACAGCAGGGCGTGGGAGTACCGTGAGGAAATCCGCAAAATGCAGGAAGTCCATGAGAAGTATCTGTTTCTTGTAAAGAATGGAATCCATTCCCTTACGGAACTGATGGCAGTCCGGGACAATCTGGAGGAAAAGACGGCAGAGTGCAGGAAGGAGAGGCGGGAGCTGTACCGGGAGAAAAGGCAGATGGAACCGCTGTTTTCCATTGCGGATAAGATGGCGGAATTAGCCCCAGCGGAAAAGAGTTATCAGGCAGGGGATGACTTTTTTGAAAAGGAACACCTGCGGTATCAGGCATTGGAGGAGCAGTTAAGGAGTGAGGGATATTCAATGGGAGAAACAGAAACACTCCGCAAAAAATATAAGGATAAGGGCAGCGGCATTTACCAGAGGCAGTTGGAAATCAGGAAAAGGCTGAAAATGTCAGGAGAAATGATAAAGGAATTTACGGAGAGCCTGGAACGGGCAAGGGACAGGCAGGAAGAAAAAACAAAACAGGAAACCAGCAGGGACAGCCGGAGTCAGCAATGACTTATTGCAGGCTGTTATTTTTATGTAAAAGTAAAGCCAAGCGTATGAGAAAACCCCATATTTGCATGAGGATTTTCTCATACATTTGGCGCACCACCAAAATGATGCAATAACATAAATAAGCAATATGCTTATTTATGTTGGCGATTAGCCCGGATTGCGAATGCTGGTGGCGATTGTGGGAGTGCGCAGCACGGAGCAATCGACTTTTACGTTTGGATGTATGGAAATAGAAAAAGCATGACATGAATGGAGGGAATGGCAGATGGCAGAAATCACTTTTTTTGCGGCGGAATGTATGGAGTTTCCGGAAAGGCTGGGGGAACTGCATGAGAACCTGACGCTGTCAGAGGCAGTGGACGTGTATATGTGGATTTGCAGGAGGAACAGGCCATATGGGCCGGGAATCGGTTTTGTGCTGCAGGATGAAAATATCCCGGATTATTCCGGTATCAGATGGCCGTTATATCAGGGCATGGGGATTGCACAGGAGATGATTGAGTTAATTCCTGCATACCGGGACCACCCTCTGGTAAAACAGGCGGTGGAGGATATGAAACCCTATTTGGAAAAATTAGAGGGGAAAGGCAGGGAGGAACACGGCATGGAACGCTCCAGGGGAATGGGGAGATGACGGCCTTTGCCGGAATGCCGGGGAAACCGGCAGGGAAGATTCCATAGAAGAATATTGGTGTATGTGAGAACACAGGAAAGTGAGGCAGGATATGGAAACAAAAAAATCGGAGAGTGTGCAGGTTGCCTCCGTGGTTGTGGAATTTAAAAACAACGGATGCAGGGATGATGTGCTGCGGGTGGCAAAAGAGGATTTGGAGCTCGGCTATCCCAAAGAGCTGGTTGCCCTGTATGCGGAGTCAGGATGGCAGATGGACCGCTGTAAGAAATTTTCTTCCATCATGCGGGCGGACAGTGACGGGGATTTGCTGCGGATGCTGGCAGAGGGCGGGTTCAACCCCTACCAGATGCAGTTACTGGCAAATTATTATGAGAAAGGCGTGCCGGTGGCGCAGCTGCGGGATGTGGGCGCAAAGAACCTGACCGCCTATGACATGGAGCAGGCCTTGAAACTGGTATATCAGGCAAACCGGGAGGCAGAAACGGAAAAAGAAAAAGCAGGGGAAAGCCCGGAGGATAAAGATTTGCAGGAGAAAATAGCGTCTTTGACGGAGGCGCTCAGCCAGCGGGAGAAGGAGCTGGGGGAGCAGCAGGAAATCAACAATAAACAGGCGTCAGAGGGCGCCGGGCTCCGCATAAAAATCGAAGGCCTGGAAAAGCAGCTGAAGGAACTGGAGCAGGAGAAAGCAGGCTGTGACAGCGAAAAGCGTTCCATTCTGGAAGAACGGGACCGTTTCTATCGGCAGAACCAGACGCTTATGGAGGAAAAAAGCCAGCTGATAGCAGACCTGGAGGAAGTCCAGAAAGAAAAAGATGAAATGGGGCAGAGGTTAAAGGAGATGGAGAATAAAGCAGTGACAGAGACGGCAGGCACACAGGCAACGGCAGCAGAGCAGACAACGGAGCGGGGAATAACAGCAGACCGCCAGGTGACAGAGCCTGCAGATAATGGTATCGGGGACTTTGCCGGGAATGATTATCTCGCTGCCATAAGGAGCAGGAACGGGGAAAGGCACTTTGTCCCGGTGGAGAGAAGTGTACGAAGAAAGCCGGACGGGCTGAAAGCCTTTGCGGAAAAGATACTTGGCAGGGGCAGGCAGAGTTCCGGGCTGATAAAGCAGCTTACTGGGAAAGGGCTGAACCTCGCACAGATGGAACAGGTCAGGATGGCAATACAGGCAGGGCTTACGGAGCAGGAAGTAAACGACCTGATTGACAGCGGTTTCAGTGCGGAGGAAATGGCACAGGCAGTGGAGATTGTGGTAGCGGAAAGAGCATATCAATAGCACAAAATATTTTTATATGACTGGAGGTAAAAATGTCAGAGATAGCAGACGCAGTACAGATTATCCGTGTCACCTATGACGGGATAGAGATAGCAATGAAGATGGGGAGCGCCTCCATCCGGTCAATGCAGAAGGCGCTGGATTTGATTGTGGGGATGTTAGACCATGAGAAGGAGATGGGAAAGACAAACTTAAAGGGGCTGCTGGCAAAGGGAGGCGACATTCAGGTTCTTTCTTTTGCGGATGAGGATTTGAAAAAGTTTAGGAAACTGGCAAAGAAATACGGGATTCTGTATTCGGAAATGCCGGATGCGGACCGGAACGACGGCCTGACGGAAGTGATGTTCCATTCCGAGGCGGCGCCGAGGATACGGATGATGTCACAGAAGTTACAGGACGGCAGGGTATGGGGCATGGATGAATACTTAAAAAGCGGCAATGAGGAAAAGCTGGGGCAGTTATTACGGTATCTGGAGAGTGAAAAAAACGGGAAGTCCCCACGGAAACTCCATGCGGATGAGACGGTCCGGGCGGAGGGCGCCATTGATGGGCTGATACAGAAAGTCGGCCATTATGCCGTGGAGAAAAAGTCAGTCAGCATAGAGGCAGTTAAGACAGACCTGCAGGTGGGGGCAGACGAGGCGGAAAAAGTAATCGGGCAACTTGCAAAAATCGGTGTCCTTGACCGGGCAGATGAGGCGGGCAATTACCGTGTCATCATGGAACGGGAGGCATTTGACAGGCGTATCAGCAGATATCAGGAACTGAGCAGCCGTATGAGGCAGATAGCAGCCTCAAAGAATACTTCGTTGATGGACATTACCATCACAAAAAAGCTGGTTGTACAGGAAAATGACCGTGCTGTAAAGACAAGGGTGCCGGGCATGTACGGGGCAGGTGAGGGGTATCTCTGGATAAACAGGGCAGACATTATGGAAATCCATAACGGGAAGACGTTGCTCACCTATCTGGATCAGAATAAGGGATACAAGATTTATTCCGCAGACAACCGGGTAATCCGCACCATCAAAGGGGAGGAACTTTACAGCGGGCATTATGATAAGGTGGAGGCGGCAGTAAGGCAGCGGTACCGGGCGGCAAGGCAGCAGCCGGCAAAAACCGTGGAAAGGACGAGGAGGAGATAAGTATGCAGACGACAAAGAAAAAACCAAACATCATACTAATTGTGCTGGGCGCCCTTGCCTCTGCCTTTCTTGGGTATCTGATTGCAGGGGCATGGAGGGAGGGGATAGAGTTTAATGAGTTTCTGGACCGGTTTTCCATTGTATGCTCTTACCCGCTGCACGATTATTATAATGAATTTACTTTCCGCATGATCGGGTATGCCCTGCTGGTGTATGCTGTGGCAGTTATCATGTACTATACAAGCCAATATAATTTTACGCCGGGCAGGGAATACGGAACCGCCAGACTTGCGAAACCGAAGGAATTGAACCGTGTCATTGCAGATACCAAAGATGACAGTAAGAACCGAATCCTAAGCCAGAATGTGAGAATGAGTCTGGATACGAGAAAAACAGGACTGAATAACAATGTTCTGATCATTGGAGGAAGCGGTGCAGGTAAGACTTTTTACGAAGTAAAGCCGAACCTTATGCAGCTTAACACTTCCTTTATCGTGACAGATCCAAAGGGGGGGTGCGAGACGTTCTCGCTTGAAAAGAGTGGGCAAGGTTCAAATCTAATAGCAATATTTAGTTAGAGCCTTAGAACTGAATACACGAATTGTCGAATGAGAGGGTAACGCCTTGAAAGGCATCCTTAATACTCCGACTTGCATGGATGTGAGTAAACACAGAAGTGTAAGAAGCTCGGTGAAGTCGACAGAGAGATACCGTAGCAGTCAGGCTGACGAAAGCTGTCCAGAGGTGGACGGTGTATCCCATATGCCGGAGGTCTATAAAATACCTATGGTTAGAATGAAGAGAGTATCCAAACTCTTCTGACGAATCTTTGAATGTACGGGTCTATATCGGGACTAAGTAGAAATGCTTAGTGACACAAATAGTGTCGCTGCTGTGGGTTAGTAAGACTCGGCCTTTATGAAAGCCCATGCACCGTTACAGGCGGTGGCAAGGTAGCAGGCTCATAGAAGAAACCTAAGGGTAACAATGCAAAGATAGTGTATTCGGAACGTCGTAAGCTGACAGCGTGGAGAATTTACTTTCCGTGAAGCGTATCGAACAGTAAAGCCATGAAAATGGAATAAGGGAGATAATGTCAGTGAAAGCGGTGGCACAGTACCAATGAAACCGTGATAACAAGCGGTGGAGGGATAGCCACCAGTCGGATGATAGTAAATCAAAATCGAATATGGTATGGGTTCGGGTAAGACTAAGAGATGTAATTCACTCCCAGATGGGAGGTTACAGACCATGCTAAAGAAAGCGAAACTGCGTTACAACG
>Ga0224746_10279_pt1 | contig 11415 bp, 18 predicted proteins | sample LIM_F_Water_Bulk_FD_183000 | JGI IMG/M metagenome (GOLD analysis project Ga0224746, IMG submission 183000) | Enriched cells from gastrointestinal tract of the lab mouse from Pacific Northwest National Laboratory (PNNL), Richland, Washington... | ecosystem: Host-associated > Mammals > Digestive... | reverse complement strand
TAGCTTGTAATGAAGCAACCATGTAAAAGTAACCGCCGCTATGGTTCACTCCATATGCGGCGGTTTTCCGTTTTAACACATCGGCTTAGGTGTTGTCTTGCAGGGTATTGCAAAAGGGCTGTTGATGTCTCTTTTTCAGTTTCCTGATATGGCAGATGCCATTTATGAACATGAAAAGATAGGATGACTGAGCTGTTCCGTACAATAGAAAGCTACTAAATAACATATTTGTTGGCGCTGTTTAAAAGAGTGGGATGCAGGAAAGCCAGTCAAGGTTCTCCGGCTGATTTTTTTGTGCAGCATGGCGGCTGGATGTCCAGCCCGTCCAAAAAGCCCGCGCCCCAATCGCACATGGCATCCAGCACCGGGATAATGCTCCTGCCAAATGGGGTGAGGGAGTACAGTGTCCGAGGCGGCTTGTCCGGGATGACTTCCCGGTGTAGCATCCTGCATTCTTCCAAATCATGTAACTGCTGCGACAGCATTTTGGGTGTCGCTTTCGGGATCATGCGCTGCAGCTCCATGTAGTGGAGCGGTTTTTCTATCAGGTACCAGAGGATGAGGGGCTTGTATTTCCCGCCGATCAAAAACAGCGTGGCCTCCACCGGGCAGTTAAACTGGTCTTTTGAATATTCCATTATCTGTATCCTCTCCTTTTTATAGCTACCCTTTTGGGAAGTATCTACCCAAAAAGTGCATTCTTGCAGAATTTCTGTATCCTGCTAAAATTTAGGTCAACGGTTGACCAACACGTTCAGTATACAATAGAAAGAGAGGATTTGCCACTATGGATTTTATCGAAATTGCAAAGAAGCGTTCTTCCGTCCGGGGCTATAAGGACAGAAAGGTGGAGGAGGAAAAGCTGAAAAAGATACTGGAGGCCGCCCACGTTGCGCCGACTGCGGCCAACCTCCAGCCCGTCCGGCTGATTGTTGTGCAGAGCAGTGAGGGACTTGCGAAGATCGGGAAAGGGGCGAACCTTTACGGAGCGCCGCTGGCGGTCATCGTCTGCGCCGACCACGGAAAGGCATGGGTGCGCCCGTTTGATAAGAAGCAGACCGCCGATATAGACGCCTCCATACTGACAGACCACATGATGCTGCAGGCAACGGAATTAGGGCTCGGCTCCGTGTGGATTTGCTATTTCAAGCCGGATGTTATCAGCAGGGAGTTTGGACTTCCTGAAAATCTGGAGCCGGTCAATATCCTTGCAGTCGGGTATTCGGACGAGGAAGCGGCAGACCCGGAGCGCCACTCACAGACCAGAATCCCGGTGGAAGAACTGGTTTCTTACGAAACGGTATAGACAGTTTTTTACAACTTAATACTGGCATCTGCAGGGCAGGGTGAGATTCCAAAACCGACAGTATAGTCTGGATAGAAGAAGATGAGAACGGGTCTTAAACCGGAAGCCGCCTGTCTATTATCTAAAGGCAGAATGAAAGCCTGTGCTGGCATGGCATTGCAGCGCAGGCTCTTTTTGCGGTTCAGTTTACATCAGATGTGTATCACTCCAGCTTTTCATATCCTTCAATATGGGGATGAAACTTTTTCCAAGATCAGTCAGGGAATACTCCACCTTTGGCGGCACTTCCTGATAGATATAGCGGGAAATAAAGCCGTCCTGTTCCAGTTCGCGGAGCTGCTTGGTAAGGGTGGACTGCGTGATGTCCCCAAGCCTCCGCCTCAGTTCCCCGAACCTCTGCACTTCATATTCCGCGATGTACCATAATATCGTTATCTTCCATTTCCCGCTTAAGATGTTCTGTACCCTGACCATAGCCGCGCATTGGGGCAGCGGCGCTTTCATGTTGCCCATAGGGTGTCCCTCCTTCTAACGGCATTATACTATATCCGTCCTGTCTGTTCAAGGTACTATGATTTTTGATACTGGTATCAATTTTCGCACTATAAACGAAAAAAGACAGTACTTTTCTTTTCCGCGCCAGTTGCTATAATGTGATTCAAGAAAGGAGGCGGACGGGATAAACACATCAGTGGATATAGCGGGCATCACGTTGAAGAACCCGGTGATGCCTGCGTCCGGGACATTTGGCTCCGGGCAGGAATACAGCGGGTTCGTGGATCTGAACCGGTTAGGCGCGGTGGTCACGAAAGGCGTCTCATGCGTCCCGTGGGAGGGGAACTCCACACCAAGGATCATGGAAACTGCCAGCGGCATGATAAATGCGGTGGGGCTGCAGAATCCGGGGATTGACGTCCTTATCGAGAGGGACCTTCCTTTCCTCAGAAAGTTTGACACGAAAGTCATTGTCAATGTCTGCGGCAGTACCGTAGCGGATTATCTGGAAGTTGTGGAACGGCTGGCCGGGCAGGAAATAGATATGCTGGAGATCAACATTTCCTGCCCGAACGTGGAGCATGGCGGGATAGCCTTCGGGCAGGAGCCGGGCATGGTAGAGTACATCACGAAGGAGATAAAAAAGAAAGCGGCGCAGCCCGTTTCCATGAAGCTGACACCGAATGTCACGGACATAACGGAGATTGCAAAAGCGGCAGAGGCAGGGGGAGCGGATGCGCTCTCGCTGATCAATACCATCACGGGCATGAGGATTGACATAAAGAAAAGGGCATTCAGCGTGGCGAATAAGACGGGCGGGCTGTCCGGACCCGCAATAAAACCGATTGCGCTGCGGATGGTATGGCAGACCTGCAGGGCAGTGAGCATCCCGGTTATAGGGATGGGAGGGATTCAGTCGGCGGAGGATGCCCTGGAATTCATCATGGCCGGAGCTACGGCGGTGGCAGTCGGGACGGCAAATTTCAGGAACCCTTATGCCATGCCGGAGATTATCGAGGGGCTGGAAAAGTATATGGATGAAAACGGTATCAAGGATCTGCAGGAGATCAGGGGTATCGTCAGTTAGAGATTTTACGGACAGGAAGGAGAAATGACTTATGCATTACACAGGAACGATATGGAGGCCGCCCTATGAGGCATGCAGCGCGCTGATTCAGGTAACGGCAGGCTGCACACACCACAAATGTAAATTCTGCACGCTTTATGAGGACGTGCCGTTTAAATTCCGTATGTCGCCTTTATCAGAGGTGGAAGCGGACCTGAAGGAAATGAGCCGTTATTACAGGAACGCAAAGAGGGTATTCTTTACCGGGGCAAACCCCTTCGTCTTAAGTTTTGACAAGCTGAAAACGCTGGCAGGACTGGTAAGGAAATATTACCCGAAAGTGCAGTCTATCGGCTGTTTTGCCCGCATCACAGATATCACACCGAAGACCGCGGAGCAGTTGAGAGAACTCCGGGAGATGGGGTACAACAGCCTTACCATAGGCGTGGAGGCTGGTGACGAGGAATCCCTGTCCTTCATGCATAAAGGGTTCGGCACGAAGGAAATCATAGAAGAATGCAGAAGGCTGGATGAAGCTGGGATGGATTATAACTTCTTCTACCTTGCCGGGATATACGGCTCCGGGCATATGGAGGAAGGGGTGAGGAATACGGCGGAGGTGTTCAACCAGCTCCATCCGAAGATCATCGTTTCATCCATGCTGACGGTCTACCCATCCTCGGAGCTGTACCAAGAGATTCAGGATGGGAACTGGACGGAGGAAACGGAGATAGAAAAGCTGTATGAACTGAGGATGCTGATTGAAAAACTGAGCATTGACACCTATTTTGCCACGATGGGCGCATCGAACTGCGTCAATGTGGAAGGCCGCCTGCCGAAGGACAGGAAAAAAATGATAAAGTGGCTGGATGAGGTCATTGGCTCCGTGGATGAGAAGGAGCTGCGCAGATACCGTGAGAACCTGCGGCATCTATAAAAATAGCAGGGCATACGAAAGACAAAGAGGAAAAGGGCTCACAGGCCCTTTTTCCGTATGCGGCGGTCTGCCGTTTCCGCTGGCCGGCCGGGCGGCCTGATAAGGGGAATTGCTTGGATAGTGGGGAAGTCAGAGGTAATATGCTTACACCGCGGTTTGCGTTTGTGACGCCTTGTGGGGCATCCGCCACTATATCGGACGGATGGCGATATGCCATATTCGGGTGGTGGCGCCTTCTTTGTAAAAACGTCAACAGCTCTTAATAATTAACAGTAATTGACCGATATATAAAGTGACGAAATAAAACGAAAGGAAGGAAGCGGTATGGCAAAGGAAGAGATTACACCGAGTGAATGGCAGATCATGGAAGTCCTGTGGACGTGCGGGGAACCTTTGACATCCTCTGAGGTTTACAAGAGGATGCAGGGGAATGTGGATATGTCGATGAGGATGGTGCGGGTGCTGATGAATCGCCTGAACCAGAAGGATGTCCTCGCCTACACGGTAGATGAGCGTGATTCAAGGGTTTACCACTATTATGTGCAGAGGTCAAGGGAGGAATGCGTGAAGGAGAAAAGCAGGAAGTTTGTGGACAGCTATTTTTCCGGCAGTGGGACAAATGCGATGGCGGCATTGTTGCAGAGTTTCGCTCTGACGGATGAACAGATAAAGGAACTGGAAGAGATTCTGGAGAAAAGCAAAGACCGTGGTACAAAGTCCCCGGACGAGGGTGGATCCCATGCCTGACTGGTCACAGATCGGCAGTCTTATGGATTTTTGCACAGTGTATTTCACCACTCAGCTTGTGCGATGCGTAGCTTTTTCCTTTATATTTGCCGGGCTTGTGATGCTGCTTCGGAAGATGTTTTTTTCAGGATGGACTTTCTTAAGGGGACTGTTATGGTCATCATTCCTGCTCATCCCGTTCCTTGGAAAGCTGAAGCTGTATTATGAAAATAAGGCTGTGTTGAACATAACGTGGCGGCTGACAACAGCAACCATGTCATGGATTTGGGCTGACCGTATTTATATGGCAGGCATTTTTATAGCTGCCATCTTCATATTCGGAAAACGGCTTCGCCTTCGGAAATCTGTAGCAGGGATGGAAAAGTCTTCCCTGGATAATATCCAGATCAGAGTTACAGACATGAATGTCACGCCGTTCACGGTCGGGCTGCTGAAACCAAAGATTGTCATTCCTAAAGTAATGCTGGGGAGCCACGGCAGGGATGAATTAAGGACTGTTGTACAGCATGAACAGACGCATATTCGGTTAGGGCATTTATGGTTCGGTCTTGCATGGGATATCCTGCGCTGCCTTTTGTGGGTGAACCCATTCCTGACGATCTTCCAGAAACAGTTCCGTGCGGATATGGAGGATGTCTGCGACAGGGTGTGCATACAAAGCAGCGGGAGAACGGCGCACGAATATGGTCTGGCACTGCTGAAAACCCTGAAACTGCTGCGCTCTGGCTCAGATGATACGCCTTCCGCCGTTACCTATGCTGGGGAAAGGGAATTTACAGACATGAAAAGGCGGATGGGTGAAATTGCCAGTTTCCGCCCATACAAAAAAAGGATGTGTGTGGGCATGGAAGCCGTAGCTTTTCTGATGATTGCGGCCATTTTACTGGCGGTACATACACATTCCTATGCACGATGCAATGAAAGCAGAGAAATTATGGTTGGAAATTATGACGGGAAATCCCCAATTATTTCCTACGATACCGAAGAATTAAGCCAGATGATTTCATATGATGACAGATACGTTTATGTTAAGAGGCAAGCCTTTGAGGATTTTTTAGAAGAAAACAATGCAGAAGGGGAAATATGGATTGTTTTCGGCGGGTTTTACAAGCTGCCAGGTTTAACTGGCATAGCACAAAGTTGTATTTACGAAAACAATTCAGAGGATGAGGTAGTGCGGATTCCTTATGAAAGCATCACGGACGACTGGTATTTTTGGTTACTTAAAATGTTATAAGCATTTCGTGTAAAAGAAATGGATTTCAACTAAATTTATTATCAAGGAGGAAAAATTATGGCAATGGAGATTACAAACAATTACAGCAGCTATGCGGCACAGAGCAATGCGGCAGGCAGCACGAAAAAGAAGGAAACTGAAAGCACATCAGAAACAGCAGGGAGCAGCAAGTCAAGAAGCACATCGGATTATGTGAATGAACTGGCAAAACTTGTTCCAAGTGTGGAACTTAAGGTTGGGAATTCTTTTTCAACAGCTAAAAGCGGTAAAACATTGACGATCAATCCGCAGCTTTTGGAAAAGATGCAGAATGATCCGGAGAAGGAAAAAGAAATGAAAGAATTGATTAAAGGTGTTGAATCGGCGGTGAATATGCTGGACAGCGTAATGAATGCCAGTGGATGGAATGTGGTATTTAAGCATGATTATATAGATGAAAACGGAAAATACCGCCAGATTGCCCTTGTCAGAAATGACTTTATGCTGAATATGAGCGACAAGCTCCGGGAAGAAAGACGGAAAAATTCTGAAAAATTTATTGAAAAAACGAAAGAAAAGGCAGCAGAAAAGAAAGTAAAATTAGAGGAAACATTAGAAGAAAAGAAAGCGGAGAATGCAGAGGATGGAACGGTAACTCCGAACAAAGCAGAGCAGCTTTTACATGAAAAAATGGATGATTCCAAAGACGGGACAATTTATCTGAATGACACAGATATCCGGACGATTATCGAAGCCGCCCAGGAAGAGGATGCGGGCAAAACCGTAGTGAAAGATCAGCCGCAGGTTGGTGCAAATCTGGATTTGAAGATATAAGAGGAGGCGAGGATATGAATATCAGCAGTAACAATATGAGAGGGTTTTCGCAGTATTCCCTTTTGAATAAACTGTTTTCGCAGAAGAATGGAAATAAATCTGGCGTTTCCAATCAGGCGGGTGCGAATGTCAGTGGAGGGGTGAAGTATAAGCACAGCTATTTGCATTATAACGAGGATGGTGTTCCATGCTTTTCCAAAGAACACGCTGAAAGATGCCTTAAAGGAAGAAGTGATTACAAAAAAATCGTGCCTGTGTCGGAACAGGTAAAAGCAGATTTGGCAGAAGTAGTGAAGCAGGATTTCATTAGCACCAATGGAAAAGGAATACCAGAGGGAAGCAAAAGGCATGATGTAGTTAATAAGTATTTGAGTACAATTTCTGCCAAAGAGTGAGCATCCGCTTCATGGACATTGATTAAAATGGCAGGGGATTATGCTACAAGAATGGAAAAATTAGTAAGGGAAAACAATCCGGGATGGAAGCCGGGGGACGCTTTTGACACGAGCATTTTAAACCAGCTTGACGGAACGCTCGGCGGAGTGGATTTCAGGGCGTAAATTTGGAAATGGAGGATTTGGTATGTCAGTAAATATTGAAGGAAATGTGGGCCAGACCAGTGCGGCAAGAGGCTGGTATCAGAATGGCAGGGTGGTTAGCGCACAGGAAAAGGAAAAAGATGCACCGCAGCCGAAGGCGGACAATGCGGTGAAGGTTTCCATTTCGCAGGAGGGAATTGAGAACTATCGGAAACAGATCCGTGAAAAAGGGATATCGGGCAGGGTTGTTGCAAAAGGGAACAAGGAGAGTGTTATAAGGCAGGCAAAACAGGCCACAAACGCACTGTCTGCAAACGCCTATGGCGGCGAACTGGCAGGGGAGCTGAAAAAGCTGAAAGGGCAGAGGACAGGAAGCGCATACGGCATTGCAGACGAGATGGAGGATTCCGTCAGGGCTTATGCGAACCTTTATGATGAGATTGTGCAGGGCTATCAGGACGGCACAAGGGAGCGTTATGTGGAGGATGAAAATTCAGAGACGGGTTTCCGCAAAATGACAATGGAGGAAGAATTAAGCAGGCTTGACCGGGCATTCCAGAAGATGGCGGACAGAGCGGATGCCAAGGAAATGATTGAGGGCGAGTTTAAGCGGCTCAGAACTGAAGGAGGGAAAGGGCTTTCCACGAATGCCTCTAAAAAGCCGCAGGGGACGGATGAAAACGTCCCGGAAACAACCGGGCAGAAAATGAAAAGGCTGGCGCAGGAATGGAGGGATGCTTACAAGACTTCTGGCTCTAAGGAAAGCGGTATGGAGAAAGTGCTATCCATGCTGAATAGTATGTTTGGCATTAGTAAAAAGGTATAATTGGATATACAGATATAACCTTTACGCCCTATTCCGCAGAGGCGCATAAAACTCTGCCTCTGCGGACTGCGAGGGTGCAGGGGAGGCTCTGAACGGGAGAGGGGCTATATAACGGGAGGGATTATGGAAGCAAGTATCAAAAGCAGATACAGCAACGAGGTTTTAGACAGGATATTCAGTTATTTTATGAGGATGGTTTTACACTTGCAGAATAGTGGTATTGAGAAACTGCCATTAGAAAATAATTTTGAAGAACCTTTGAAATCTTTTATGGACATTGCGGTTGGCTTGATTATTGATGGCCAACCTCCTGAAATAGCAAGCCTGATTTTGGACGCGGAATATGATGCCATATTAAGTGGATCTGCAGTCAGCGTAAAAACAGCCATGAGCCTGCGGCTGATAAAGGAACTATCATGGCATATCCATTATGATAAAGATTATTATGGTTATCTGCTGTCTACAGTAAATTTGTGGGGGAATGAAGTTTTTAAATATGCTTCCCGGACATTTTACCCAAATCCTTCAGAAGAGATAAAGGAAAGGTATCAAATCCACGATTTGATAAAGTATATGCCAAAAGAAGCATTCAGATTAGATGATTATTGAAGGAGAATATATTTCCGTCAGCAACATATCCCCAATAAGCCACAGACTGGCAAGAGCAAAGGCAGGCATCCCTGGCGTTCTGGCAGATTGGGGAATCGGGAGCAGGATTTATTTTTTGAATGGGAGATGTAGATATGGGAAAGGGCGAAGGCAGTATATCCATTATAGGTGGTGCAGATGGACCTACAAGTATTTTTATCGCCGGAAAAAGCGATAAGGTGAAGCTGACAACACGCATACAAAATTATTTCCGCAAATTAAAAAGCAACAGAGTAAAAAAGCGGATAACCGCGAATCCCCATACGCTGGAGGAAGTCGTGGAACTGATGAAAAGGGAATACGGCGCTGAGGAGGTTTCGCAGCATTCTTTTAATTATCAGGAACAGAGAAAGTGCTTAAAGGCATCCCTTGTAATGCGTCACCGCCCGGATTTACTTGGTGAATTGATGGATTTGGAGCCGCCCGAAAGGGACGATGTGGAGGCTCTAAAGACATTCTTTGAACAGATTCAGAAGCGGGAGAAAATAGCAGCGGAAATTGCAGACGACATCTTACCATTAGATTTTCACATATATGAAATTAAGTGTCCTGGGAACTGCATAATGCAGATAGGGGTGGAAACTGTCTGGCAGGTGATAGAAGGCTCATTCAGCGGGGAAAAGAAAACCATGAAGGAGATGAAGAAGCTGTTCAGGGAAATATATCTGTATTACGGAGTCACTGCCGATGATATAAAAAATGAGACGGAAAGGTATAAGTCACTTTTAGCGGCATTGTGTTCGTAGATGCCAGACGTTCCGGCAGGGAAGGAGTTTGCAGTGGGTATTACAGAAATAACAAAAAGCCATCAGGCGAATAGCACTGCGGCAGGGAAAGGTATCATCCAAGAAGGAATGGAAGCTGTCTGATTCCCTCCGGGAGAAGATAACAGGATGCGGCACAGAACGTCTATATGGGGAATAAGTTTCTTGCTCTGCGGAAAAGCGAGGTCGCCAAAGTCGCGCCGGACAGGTCTGCGCTGATGGGGAAACTCAATCAGGATATGGCTGACATGAAAACGATACGGGAGGCGGATGAGAGACGCCTGCGCCTCCTGTTCGGGGAGCCGTATGAGGCTAAGTTCCAGTCCGGGGGAGTCCATGTGTATGACGGGAATGGAGACGAGATACTGACCTACACGGCGGGCGTGGGCTGGCATGAGAAGGAGTCGAAGGCGGAGACGCAGGTACACGGGGCTTTGAAGGCAGCCTACTATGATGCGTACCATGCGGCAAGGCAGGAGATAAACGGAATGGAAGTGCAGGGCGGTTTTGACGCGAGGGCATAGGCGGATATAGTACACAAAGGATAAAAGGGAACTGGCAGGGACAGGCAGGTTCCCTTGTTCCATATCAGTGAGGGGAGGCGGAAAATAAGGATGGTTACTGGCCGGAGTGGAGTAAAGGAGGCGGTGGCAGATGGAAATAATCAGATGCCCCAACCCCAAATGCAGGCGGCGCATTTTGGACGATGAGGGAACAGAGACGGAGTGGACGGTCCTTGAGATCAAATGCCAGCACTGCGGAAAACTGGTAAGGCTGCACTTCGGGCCGGAAGGGATAGAAGCTGGTATATATGAGAAGAAAAAACGGCGGAGATGATTCTGCTGTTTTTTTTATGCATTCCGTGATTAAGGGGCGGCATTCCGGGCCATACTGGTAACAGGCAATGGAAATTTATGGAAATTTCCACCGATGGGATATTTTATGCAGGATGCATAGCATGGCATTGTCATCCAAAACAGGCTGTGGGAGGTATACGGTATGTGTATGGTCAAATGTCCCGCTTGCAAAGGACGGATCTGCGATTTAATTGCCACCGCAGGAGGGCGCGTAGTCTTAAAGGTGAGGTGCCCCGAATGCGGGAGGATAGTCAAATTGGAATGGCTACTACAGGTCACGGAGACAGCTAAATAAGACTTACTACCGAGCGAGTGGGACCAGGGGACATCGAGTCACGAATGGCCGGAGTGAAGCTAGAGACAATGAGCCTTAGCTTACTCCGGCCATTTTTCCGTTTTAAATCAATTTCATATCAAAAATAGAAGCGTTTCTGGCTTTACGAAGGCGTAAAGAAAGGAACGCTTTTATGTCTGAAAAAATCATCAGGATCAAGTCAGGAAACGAAGAATTCACAATGAGTGTTACAGAAGAGTCCTATGAGGCGTGGAAAGATAGTGCCTCGGAGGAAGCGGGCATGGCACGAGCAGGGAGCTGGCTCCCTGCACCCATGGCCGAATATCATATTTTTTCTGTATATACAGCAGCCTCAAGGGGGACTGCGGAATTTTTTTATTCGACACATTTCTATCTCTTTTCCCAACAGATTACAAAAGGATACAATGTTTTTATGACAGGCGCACCTGGAATTCTTCGGGTGCGCTTTTTTTGCGCTTTCGGCTGTAGGCATCAGCCGCCGTTCAGGGGCCGTGCGCCCCCTCTGGTCTTGAAAATTGTTTAACCAAATTTCAAGAACTGGAGGGAATCTGAATGAAAATTAAATATGAATTTGCGGATGGGACTGTATCAGAGGTTGAGGTGGAGGAATCCATCGGTGCCGTCATCATTGAAGACAGGCGGCTGGAGGACAACCTTTCCCGCAGGGAACGTTACCACTGTTATTCGCTGGATGCAGCGCAGTTTGTGGGAGAGGAATATGCTGACAGGGAAACACCGGAAACGAAGATGGAGCGTGAAATGGAAACGGAGCATATCGCCCAGGCATTGGTGTTGCTACCCATCTATCCTGCCCGAAAATTAATCAGATTGATTGTCACAGAATGAGCCGATATAATGGCATCA
>Ga0224746_10277_pt1 | contig 11417 bp, 12 predicted proteins | sample LIM_F_Water_Bulk_FD_183000 | JGI IMG/M metagenome (GOLD analysis project Ga0224746, IMG submission 183000) | Enriched cells from gastrointestinal tract of the lab mouse from Pacific Northwest National Laboratory (PNNL), Richland, Washington... | ecosystem: Host-associated > Mammals > Digestive... | reverse complement strand
GAAAGCTGCTCCAATCACAGGCGGCGGTGGGCAGGGGACCCAGAGGACCCTCGGCGAACATATTCGCGTCATAGCCACTGGCGTCGGTGACGGCGTAAACAGTGCCATCATTACAGGCGATCTTGTCACCATTTTTGGGGACGTACCGGGAGCCGTCTGTGGGGATGGTTACGGTGCCGGAGGGCTGCTGGGTGGGAACGGATGCCGTATTCCCCGGCGCCACGCCGGTATAGGGCTTATCGCTCTCAATTCGCACTGTCCCATCCCAGTAGACGTTGAAGCCCACAGCCTCGCCGATGTCCCGAAGCCTCACATAGTTGCTGCCGCCAATCAGGTAGGCGGTCATGGTCACCTGCTGGCCGTCAATGTAAATAGTCTGACTGCTGGGTGTAGCGGTCAAAACCGTAGATGCCGCCGCATACCCTCCACTGAGCAAAGCCATGCCCAATGCCATCCCTAAAAGCAGTGTAATAATCCTTTTCCTCATGATAAAATGCTCCTTTCATTTCTTTCTGATTTGAGCATAATCCCATGCGGTATAATTGTCAAAGGATTATTTGAATTCCCTGCGCCGATAAAATGATTTTGCGTTTCCACCTCCTCAAATTTCCCATATCTGGCCGGATTCAGGAACTTTTCTCTACCGCCTGCACGCAAATTCTTTTTGCGGGCTGGTTCTCCAAGCAGGTGGTGATGGTGATACGGTTGTCCGCCGTCCCTTGGAGATAGCTCCAGTCAGTGTTGGCAATAATCTTCACCATTGTCACTTGGTAGGTGCGGGTGCCGTAGATGGTGGTATAGGTGATGATATCGCCGGCCACCAGGTTTTTGATAGCGCCGATGTTATATTTTGCGCCCCGGTTGTGCCCACACACCCCGATGTTGCCGGACCAGCCGGAGGTGGAGCTGTAGTGGCCCAGACCCTTGGCCATGCTGGCGTTGGTCTCGCCCTCCCACACCTTCACATTGATACCCAGCTTGGGGATGGACAGGGTGCCGATGCTGCCGTCTTTGTAGGCCATGCCCTGCACGCTGGTGTAGCCGGGCTGCTGGATGCCGGGCGGAGCAGGGCTGACGCCCGAACCGGGGCCGCCGTCCCCGTCGATGACCAGCTCCGTGAGAGGGCTGCCACCTCCAACCCCATAGACGCCGGAACCGTCCGTGGTGGACACAGCTCCCTGGAGCCCGGGCAGGATGGTGCGCTCCATCACGCCGGTCATGGTGGTGCTCATGCGGCCATACTCCAGCTCGGGCACATCGTAGTCCACGGCATTCCTGCCGCCGTAGTTGTACTGGGAACCGTACACATCCTCATAGCTGGTGCTGCCGTAGTAGTCCTGGGGCGCGGTCGTCGCAAAGCTGTAATCCGAAGCGAAGGCCGGGATCGTCAGGGACAGCGCTGCGCCCGCCGCCAAAGCCAGTCCCAACAAGTTTCTCATCTTGTTCATGTGTCGTCTTCCTCCTGTTCATCGTCCGACTCACCGTTCCCTGCCCGCAGCGATTTGACCTCCAGGCGGGACAGAACCAGCAGCACTGTCAGTACCACCGCCGTAATGACGCCCGCGCCCCCCAGCACATTGCGCAGAAGGTTCGGGGAGGACAAAGCCCGCTGAAACAGGTTGGGATGTTCCGATCCAGGGACAGGGCTGGGCTCCGATTTGCGCTCCTCACCCAGGTACGTTACCCGATAGGTGACGCTCTCCACCCCCTCGTGGGTGATTTCACCCACATAGTTGGCGGTGGTGACATACCCGGTGGCGGCTTTGTAGTAGCTCTTGCCGCTGTAGGTGGCCACCGCCTGATAAGAGCAGGGGGCCAGCATATCACCCGTCAGATCGGTGCCGATGACCTGCCATTCCACATTGGACAGGTTCAGCGTCACCCCGTTCTTTGTCGTGGTGGCAGGGACATAGGACATATCATTGCGATCCAGCGGGCCGATGGTCTTGGTGGCAGTGATCGTACTGCTACCGGTGGTGTAGCCTGCCGCCTGGGTGTGGATACTAGTGTGATCCAGGGCCAGGGTGCCCGCCCAGGTGCCGTCGTCATACTCCATGGTAGGGGCCAGCTGCTCCAGGATCACATCCAGGTTCTTCTTGGCTGTCTCCACCGTCACTGTTTCGGTGTGGGTCTGGCGCTCGGCCACCCGGTTGTCCTGCTTCACGATGTCCGCGTAGGTATAAAGAAAGCCCTCCAACTGGAAGGGCTCCTCAATCAGTGTCTGGGCGTCCACCTCGGGGGAAACGGTATAGGTCTTGACCACCTGCTGGCTGCCGTTGAGGTTCTGCACCACCGTATTGGTAGGCACCTCCAGGGCGCTGGCGCTCATGGTCAACGCCGCCGTCAGCAGCAGACAAAGGCAAATCTTTTTCATTAGGTTCAAATACTCCTTTCGTCAAGTTGGGTGCTGGGATATCCGGGCAAGCCCTATGGGGGGCCCGCGAATGGGCGTATGCCGGTTCACAGCTTTTCCTCCTTCACGATGTACTCCACTGCCAGCTCCGGCCGCTCCCGCAGCCGGGCCAGGATGTCGAGGGACTGCTCCAGGGCCTGCATGGTGTCCCGGCTCTGCCGCTTGATGAAGCCATGGAGCAGGATGACCTCCCCGTTGGGCCGGATGGTGAAGATGACCCGCACCAACACACGGCCCCGCTCGCGCAGCTCGTAAAGCTCCCGGTACCGCTCCAAGGTGAAGTGCTTGTAGTGGGGTTCCCGGAGGTTGGCCCGCGGTGTGGTGGGCAGAACGATGAGCTGACGAATCAGCTTTTCCCGCAGCCGGGGCTCCAGGCCGTCGATGAACTGGGCCACGGGCGCGGCCCGCTCCGGGGGTGCGTAGACTTTGATACCCTTCATGGTCTCACCTCCTCCATCGGCGGCGCGTTATCAGCAGCCGTTCATAGCGCAGGGTTTTCGATGCCCACTTCCTGTTGGTATCCACAGGGTCGGCACGGACCCATCCCGCAGCGCGCAGGGCGGAGTCCGGCCTGTCCGCCGGCAGGAAGGCGATGATTTTCCAATAGCCCAGGGCCTGGGCCGCCCGTGCCGCCGCACCGTAGAGCATCCCGTAGGCGGCACGGCCCCCGGTGGTGTAAATGCGGTCGATCTGCACCGCCTGAGCGTCGTCCCGGCAGCGGCCCACGATGGCCGCGCCCACCAGCTCCCCATCCAGGGCACAGCCCACGGAAAATTTACAGCCGCGCATGGGCTGGCACCGGCGGATGTGCTCCGCCAAATAGTCGTTGGCCTCTTGCAACGAAGCCGGAACAATGTAAATCGCGTTGTCCTGTACCATTAGGTTCAACCTCCTGATGCTTCATCCAGCCGTTTCAAGTGGGCCAGGAAGCCGTCCGCGAAGGCCTCTGCAAAGGCCGGACTGCCGCTGAGCCACCAAACCGGGTCGGGCAGGGAGCGGTAGATGCTGTCATATTGCAGGCAGATCATCAGGAACTTTCCCTGGGGATTGCCGGTGTCCACGCCATCCACCAGGGGGGTGACAGCGGCTTTGACCGCCTGGACGTCGTCCTGGTGGTAGTCGCACAGATCGTCATAGAATTGTCCGGCGAAGATGCAGCAGAACACCGCCATGGCATCCCGCTCCACCGAACCGTCCGCCGTGGCCAGCCCCATCCGGCGCAGGCGGTCAATGGCGGTGCTGTCGAAGGGGCTGTGAGTGGGGCGATTGCTTCTCATCATTTCGTTGTCATCTCCAGTAATTTTTCAAATTTCTCTACCGCATTCCGCGCACTGGCCATCTGACGTCGGAGGGCGTTGACCTGTGCGGGCATCAGACAGGCAAAGATCTCTGAGCAACACCGTTCAGATGTTCGCCGGAGCACCTGCGCGAACTGTGACGCTTCAGCGGCCAAGGCATCCGGGGTCAGGGCAGGGCCGGGTTGCGGGACAGGCCCCGCCCGGACGGGGGGCGCGTACTCCTCTACCGACTTGATCTCCCCGGCGGCCAGCAGGGCGGCGGCCTCCGCCTGGGGGCCCGGCTCCAGCCGGGAGAGGGCCAGGGCCTGCTTCCGGGTGACCGGCGTATCCGCTCCGCGGAGGATGTCCTTTGCCTCAGAGGTCAGGTTTTTGGCGATCTGCACCTGGCGCTCCACCGTGCGGCGGCCAATGCACAGTTTCTCGGCGGTGTCCTGAGCAAAGGATTTTGTGGTCTGCGTCATTTTGTCGCTGACCTTCTGGTGCTGATTGCCGCGAAAGGGCCCGCCCTGGTTGGTTTGGACGCTCTCAGGGTGGAGGGCTTCGTAGACCTCCTTCCGGCGCAGAAGCAGCTCCCCGAACTCAAGAGGCGTCAGGTCGCTGCGCACAAAGTTCTCGTCGATCTCCGCCAGCTCAGCCCGCAGGCCCTCTAAGCCGCTGACAACGCACTCGATCTCCGTCCAGCCCAGCAGCTTGGCAGCCTCCAGCCGGTGAAGCCCGGCGATGAGGGTTCGGCTTTGACTGACTGTGACGGGATTCAGCAGGCCGACCTCGACAATGCTGTCCGCCAGCTCCCGGACATCGGCCGGCGCGGCATTCCTCCGTCCGGGGTTTACCTTGATTTCGCTGATAGGAATACGCATAGGGCCACCTCCAGGGCAAAAGAAAAGCCTGACGCCTTGCGGCGTCAAGCCTTTCTCCAGTATTTTTCGATTGTCAGTTGTCTGATCCCTTCGGGTCATCCGGCTGAGATTCGGCCACCTGCTTGATCATATTGGTGACCACGGTATTCAACTGCATGGCATTCTGAGCCGTGACCACCGGCGCTCCCGTTTCACTCTCTAACGCCTGACGGGCAATGTGGGCGACCCCGCCGCCCCGCTATGCCACTTCACGATTTTCTTCAGAACCCTCCGGTTGCTCCCTCTTGGAGATTGCCTTGGTAGAGTTTTCCGCCAGCATATTAAGAATGAGTTCAGTGGTGCTCATATTGTCCCGCAGGTTTTCGGAGATTTTAATTTCAGTTGCTTACAATTTGTAAGCAACTGATCTGCACCTTCATCCTTTAGCCGCTTTTTCAGCACAGCCCAATAGGTACTGGCATTGTGTTGCGTCGGCTGATCTGTTAGTACGCTCGCCACATCTACTACTGGAAAGGACTATTCTTCCTGTTCTGCATCCTACGCTGTTCAGATTGGCTGATCCTCAAATAATCGAATCTTGTCCTGTTCGCTCATGGCAATACCTCCGAGCACTTGTTTTTGATATTATACATTATCTCATCCGTTCCCGCAGGAACTCCAAAAACAGGGCCTCGATCTCCTTGTCGCTGCGCCCGTCCAGGTAGGGGGCAAACTGCTTGCGGGCAAAGGATATCTTCTTGGGCGGGGCGGCCAAACGCTTTTCGGCCCGCGCCCGGGCCTCCCGCCATGCCTCGTACATATCCTGGTGCTTGGCGGAAGGGGGTGGGCACTTGGAAGCGATATACTTCATAGCGGCCTTGTTGAGCGGATAACTCTCATTGCGGCACATCTCAATGAACGCCTGCTGGGATTCCGGGTCATAGTCCGCTATCATATCGGCGCAGGCCAAGTTCAGCTGCTTCGGGGCTGTCTCCAGGATGCTGACCAGTTCCGGGATGAGATAGGTGAGCTTGACCGCCTTGCGGATCTCGTACTCGGTGACACCAAAGAACTCAGCCACCAGCGCCCGGGCGTTGTACCTTTGGCGAGAATCGCCAAAGGTCCCCTCAGCGGCATTTCTCTGCCCATTTCTGTTCTTGGCATCCAGCAGCGCCTTATATGCCTTGCCCCGCACAATGATAGACAAATCATGACGGTGGATCAGGTTGGTGGAGGTGGCAATGACGACTGCCCGGGCATCGTCAGCCTCTACGACCTCGGCAGGGATTTCTGACCATCCGGCCAGCCGGGCGGCGGCGGTACGGTTATGCCCTGCCAAAATCTCATAGCGTTCCTCCCCAGGGATGGGCCGCACGATAATGCGAACCATCAGCCCATCCTCAGCAAGCTGCCCCGCAAGGGCCTGAAGCTGAGACGGGGTGTAGGGACGAAAGCCAATGTCTGCGGTGAAGAATGGTGTGAGCTTGTCCAGCCGTAAATTACAAATTTTGGCGCTCACCGCGGGCGGCGCTTTCTGGAACAGCTTCGCATAGGCTTCGTCTGAAGCCTGGAGCTCGGATGCCTGCTGCGTGGCGGACATTCGGCGCTTCAGCAAGTCGTCCATTGCCTTTTTAGCCAAGGGCCAGCACCTCCTCCGCCAGACTGCGGTAGGATTCGGCGGCGGCGTTTTTGGGGGCATACTCAAAAATGCTCTGTCCCGCCGCAGGGCACTCCGCCACTTTAATGGAATACTCGATGGGCCGCTGGAACACGTGGAAATCCTCGCCGTAGACCTCGGAAACGCTGGCTTTCACACTCTGGCACAGCTGGGGTCTGGACTGGTACATAGTCAGAAGGATCCCCGCAATCTTGAGGTTGGGATTGAATTTGGCCTGCACCGATTTGACCAGCTCCAGCACATCGGGGATCCCCTCGCTGGCCAGAAAGTGAGCCTGTACCGGGATAATGCAGTAGTCCGAGGCTGCCAGGGCGTTGACGGTCAAAAGTTCATGTTTCAATCCGCAGTCAATTATGATATAATCATATTGGTCTTGCAGTTGCTCCAGCAACACAGACATGACCTTCTCGCAGGCCCGGTTTACCTCGCCCACGGCATTGTACTGAGATAGTTGCATCACTTGAAGCCGTGCGGCGGCGTCAGCCAGCCGGCGGTTAGCCGGAAGCAGGTCGAGGCCGCTGTCCGTATGTATGATGGTTCGGCCAAGGTGCAGTTCCAGATCCTCCGGATAGTCGATGGCAGCCAGCAGAAGATTCGCCAAGGCATGAGATTGCTCTGCCGGGATATAGCCCAATGAAGCTGTGAGATTGCCCTGGGGATCATTATCGCACAATAGCACTCGCTTTTTCTCAGAAACAAGCGCCATTCCCAAGTTAAGGGCAGTTGTGGTTTTACCTACACCACCCTTAGAGTTTGTAATCGAAATAATAGAAGTCATACTAACCTCCTTGTCCGTATATGGGTATAAAACCAGGTGCCTTGGGGGCTGTATCGCAAGACGTTCATATACCGGAAAACAAGGAATTCGCAATAGCCCTTTGATCTGTTGCGAAATATGTTGCAAAACCGATTAATTTGAAATCAGGAATTGGTTGTGGCGCAACTGGTTGGAGACATTTGTGACTAAATCCTTCACACGCAAGAGGTCACAGATTCGAGTTCTGTAGTCTCCACCACAAAGTCCCTAATTTCGCAAGAAATTAGGGACTTTTCATCACTTTTTTAGTTATAATTGGTCTGGGTCAAAATGTGTTTTGAGGCAAGACCCAGACCGCGACCCATACGCCGAAAGGACACAATGGAGCGGACAGCAAAGGAGGGGTTGCCGTGGGCGGTTACGAGAGGGCCGCTGGAGCTGTGGCGGCGTAAAAATATTACTACGGACGCCGAGCTGGCCGAGGCGCTGAACGCCTTTGCTATTGCCTTCGCATACCAATCCGGGAAAATTGAGAATGAAAATATCACCTATCACGACACCCGGGAGATTTTCGAGCACGATGGTGTCACCGCCTATACCGGGGATCTGCGGACGTTGTTCGAGATCCGCAACGCCAAGGATGCCTATGAACTGTTCCTGTGCGCCTTTCGAGATAAGCGGCCTTTGGACGAGACGTTTCTCAAAGAGCTTCAGCTCTGCCTGATCAAAAACACCTATGATGCGAGGCGGTGGCAGTTGGGAGAACGCCCCGGCGAGTACAAGCGCCACGACTATGTGACGGGCCGCGAGGAGATCGGGGCCACGCCGGAGGATGTAGCAGACGAGATGCGGGAGCTACTGGAGGAACTACGGGACGTGGGATCGGAGAATGCGCTGACTGCGGCGGCGTACTTTCACGCCAAGTTTGAGAATATCCACCCCTTCGCGGACGGCAATGGCCGGACAGGGCGGCTGGCGATGAATTACTTGCTGGTACTCCATGGGCATCCGCCTGTCATCATCCATGAGGAAGATCGGAAGGAGTATTACGATGCACTGGAGACATGGGATGTCCAGCAGGAGTTGGTGCCGTTGCAGGAGTTTCTCAAGCGGCAGACGGAAAAGACCTGGGAGAAGTAGACCAGGCGGGCTGGAAGGCGGGACGGGTAGTCGCCAGCAAGAGTGTTTTATTTGTTCTGTTTCGTATTGTTTGAATTACCCCAACATCTGGCGAGGGGAGAGGGGTTCGGCAGATGGTGGGCGAAGATATTGTAACTATGGGCAGAACTTGTATTTTTCGATTATATCACTTATAATCTTATGCAATAAACCACAAAAGAGCATAGAACAAGTCTGTTACAAAATGCAATGGGGAGAACCAGTATGTTCAATTTCTTAATGCAGAAAAGCAAACTGGATAGGATCCCGGAAGGGGATACCAAGATTGTAGATAAAGGAGAATTTTGTATGAACACCCCTCTAATTGACCTTGCTGAAATTGAATTGCGCGATTTAAGCAGACACCATATTGATACATTTGAGAACTGGTCTCGTCGGCTTATTGATGAAATACTCAGAAAAAACTATGGCGATAATTATTTTGATTTTATGATCAAAGAAGATCAGCCACTTGTTCGAAGCGAGATCAAAAAGCGGGTTGAAAAAAGGATGCAGGATAACCCAGGCAGGTTCCCGAGAAAAATAGATGCGATATTAATGGAGGATATCGAGTATTTCCTGTGCCGTGAAGATCTGTACAACGCCCATTTTAAAGCCATCCTTGAACCCTTTTATTCTGGCATAGCCGAAGTTCGGAAAGTGCTAAGTCGGCTTATTCCCATACGGAATAAGCTTTCACATGGCAATACAATATCCATTCATGAAGCGGAGCAGTGTCTCTGCTATATCGGTGATTTTGTTGCAGTATTCAAGCAGTATTATTCTGCAATAGGAAAAGAACAGGATTACAACGTTCCTGTCTTTCTGCGAATCAAAGATAGCTTGGGTAATGACTTTATCCGAGAGGATCCACAATATGCTTGGGAAATGCATTTTTACGGGATTATTGCTCCAAAAATTCAACTGAGATCGGGTGATCGGTATAAACTGTGGGTTGAAGTTGATAGCAGCTTCGACAGTTCATTTTATGAAATCCAATGGATAGTAAAGCAAGACTACAGCACATTGATCAAAAAGGGAACCGGCAACGTGATTGACTTCACTTTGACCAATAAAAATGTCTCATATGCGCCTGAGATTTGTATTGAACTTGTGACGAAACGGGATTGGCACCGTTTTCACACGATTGATGATTCCATAAAACTGAATTATGAAAGGATATTGCCGCCTATTGAAGATACGTATTAAAGATTCGAACCAGCGATATTATAGTTTTGTGCGTTGGAGAGAAAATTGATGCGATGGGGGGCGCAGTTCCAAACGGAATCAGGAACTGCACCCCGAGATTTCAAGAAATCACATCGCCTGATCAATGACACTCCCGATGGTGTCCGCCGCCTCCCGCTTCATCCGCTGGGTGGCGTGGGTATAGGTGTCCAGTGTGAAGCCTGCGCTGTAGTGACCCAGCGTGTTGGACAGGGTTTTCACGTCCACTCCATGCTGCAACGATAGCGTGGCGAACGTATGTCTGAGGTCGTGGAAGCGGATGTGTTCGATCCCAGCCGCCGCCAGGATCTTCTCGTGGGTGTGCCGGAAGGAATCCGGGTCGTACATCGTCCCCGTTTTGGGCGAGGGGAACATATACGGGTTGTCCGGGTGCTTCTCATGCTCCAGGATAAGCAGATCCACCGCCTGCTTCGGGATGGGAATGGTGCGGACGGAGTTGCTGGTCTTGGGCTGGCTCACCTTGAGCTGGCCGTTGACCCGGTTCACCTGTTTGGTCACGGAGATGGTCATGTTTTCCACGTCCAGGTCAGTCCAGAGGAGGGCCAGCAGTTCGCCCCGGCGCAGGCCGCTGGTCAGCTCCAGGTAGTAGGCCGGGAGCAGGCCGCGCCGGTTGGCTTCCTGGAGATAGGCGCCGATCTGCTTGGGGAGCAGAACCTTCATCTCCTTCTTTTCAATTTTTGGAAGCTTGCAGCCCGTTGCTGGATTGTCGGTGATGAGCTTCTCCTTCACCGCCTGTGCCAGCGCCGAGCGGAGCACACCGTGGACGCCGTGGATGAAGCGGTTGCTCAGCCCCTTGTCCTTCAGCTCGATGTGTTCATACCGTTGAACCCGCCCAGAAGTTTTCAGCTTGTTGTAAAACTGCTGGATCTGGATCGTAGTGAGCTTGTCCAGCTTGATACTGCCGATGCCGGGGACGATATGCTTTTCGATGTAATTGTTGTAGTAGTACGCGGTTTGCTCCCGGATGGAGGGCTTGGAGTAGGTTTCAAACCACAGCCGCACCCACTCGGCCACCGTGTATTTGCCGCTGCGGACTACATCCACTTTCCCGTTTTTCTCAATGGCCTGGGCCAGCTTTTCCTTGCACTCCTTCTGGGTTTTCGCCAGCACATTTTTGTAGATGGCCTTGCCCGTCACCGGGTCGCGGCCCGCTGTGTAGCGTCCCTCCCAGCGGCCATCGGAACGTTTTCTTAAACTGCCCTCACCGTTTGCCCTTTTCTTTGCCGTAGTCATTCACCTCCAGTTCTGATATCGCCGTCATTATTGTCCATGCACTCTGCCATCATCCTCACCCCCAGCCGAAAGCCCAGGATGAAATTTTCCATGGCGGTGATGCTGTCGATCTCCTGCTGTGATTCGATCAACTTTGCCAAGAGCGTTTGCCCGGCCTCGTCAAGCTGCTCCATGAGCTGCTTTTCAAAGCGGGCCACGCGATCCATCGACCGTCTCAACTCTGAATTGGGCGCCATGTCCTGCACGTTGGGTGTGATGTTGCCGTAATAGAAATCTTCCAAGGTTTTTCTCACTGCTCTCGCCTCCTTTTCAGCAACGTACCATACCACAGGCCGGCGGCGATAGCTACTGAATCTGGCAAGAGTTATCAGTTCAGACATATCTTTTTCGTCTACGCTGGCGGTTCTTTTCTTTGAAGGCAGTGGTGCAATTCGCATCCCCGCACAGCGGCGCACAATGGGTCTGACACCGCGTTTCATCTGCGGGAGGTGTACGGATGTCACTTGATTCGTAGGATGGGTACAAACCGCTTCACAGAGGCAGACACGAAACAGTTGGGGGCCGCCCCTTGGGGAGCGGCCCCCGGCGATTCGGCGTGGGGGCACTATTGCGGATAGCGGGTGTACATAGCATACCCAGGCTGTTCCTCCAGCCACCACTTGAAGTACTGCCCTCCCCAACGAACTTTGTTGTTCAGCCCGCTCTCGGTGACTTTGATGTACTCATCGGTTTTCTTTACTACCACGACTACATGACCGCTGCTGCCGTTGTCGTATCGGATTAGGTCACCGGG
>Ga0224746_10275_pt1 | contig 11439 bp, 13 predicted proteins | sample LIM_F_Water_Bulk_FD_183000 | JGI IMG/M metagenome (GOLD analysis project Ga0224746, IMG submission 183000) | Enriched cells from gastrointestinal tract of the lab mouse from Pacific Northwest National Laboratory (PNNL), Richland, Washington... | ecosystem: Host-associated > Mammals > Digestive... | reverse complement strand
TGAGTATGAGATCGACGCCTACAGCGGGGCGGTGCTGAAATACGAGAGAGAGTCTATTTACGATTGAGCGGCAGCGCAGTCGGTCCTGCTCCTTAATTGTTATCTGCTTGAAAGCCATGATGGGCGGCCCTGCGAGACGCGGGGCCGCCCATATCACTTCATGATCTCTGTTTTCCGCCCACCGCCATGCCGCGCCAGCCGCCTCCGGCAATGCTCCGGCAGGCTCAAAACGATCGCGCGCGCCAGGGCGGCGGTTTCTTCCCTTGTCAGGTCAAATCCCACCGCCGGGAGCCGATCGCAAATTACTTCCACGCATCGGAGCATATCCTTTGCCAGCAGAAAGCCGGTATCCGTCAGGTAGATTTTTCCGTATTTCTCCCGCACCAGGAGGTTCATATCCATCAGAGTCGCCATCATTTTCGTGACAGAGGCTTTCGAGCAGTTCAAAGCCTTTGCCACAGCCTGCGTCCCCACGTCTGGAGTGCTTTTGCCCAATTCGTAGATCGCCAGCAGATAGCGAAGATGGGCTTCCCGTAATTCTGCCATAGAATGGTTCCTCCCCAACGAGATTAGGCATGAGCAGATCCCGCTGCCCATGCCTCATCACCATGTTTTGCTGATTTGAAGTTTTTAGTGACAGCTGAAGGATTTGAACGGTTCATTTCAGAGCATAATTTTCAAATCACACAAACAGCCCTGCTTGGCGGAAGCCTTGCGCCGCTGTGCTATTTGGAGGCGAGTATTCAGAAATGACAAAGAATGTGATCCTTGAACTGCTCCTTCCCTTCCTGGGAACTTCATTGGGAGCAGGATGCGTGTTCTTCTTAAAAAGAGGAATGAATCTGCTGGTTCAGCGGGCCTTGACCGGCTTTGCGGCGGGTGTCATGGTGGCGGCATCTGTCTGGAGTCTGCTGGTCCCCGCCATGGAACAGGCGGAGGATATGGGCCAATGGGCCTTTTTCCCGGCAGTTGTGGGGTTCTGGCTGGGTGTCCTGTTTCTGCTGGTACTGGACAGGACAATCCCCCACCTGCACCAGAACAGCAGTCAGCCGGAAGGTCCCCACACCCGCTTAAAACGGACCACCATGCTGGTGCTGGCCGTCACCCTCCACAACATCCCGGAGGGGATGGCGGTGGGCGTGGTGCTGGCGGGTTGGATGGCCGGGAACGATACCATCACCGCCACTGCAACGATGGCTCTGTCCATCGGTATCGCCATTCAGAATTTCCCGGAGGGGGCGATCATCTCCATGCCCCTCCAGGCAGAGGGAGTGGGAAAAGGCCGCGCTTTCCTATACGGCGTTCTCTCCGGCATCGTGGAGCCTTTGGCGGCGGTCCTGACCATGATGGCGGCAGGACTGATCCTGCCCGCTCTGCCTTATCTGCTCGGTTTTGCGGCGGGAGCGATGATCTATGTAGTAGTGGAGCAACTGATCCCGGAGGCATCCACCGGGGAACATTCCAACCTGGGAACGATGTTCTTCGCGGCGGGATTTACCATCATGCTGGCGCTGGATGTGGCGTTGGGATAAAAGGAGCTTGACAAATTTTCTTCTGTCTGCTATTCTATAACAGTGATATATAACGCCGTTATAAGTGAGGTATACCATGGAAGGACAGAGTGAAACTTTAACCCGTATCCATCAGGCGGCAATGGAGGAATTTCTGGAAAAGGGCTTTGCGGACGCCTCCCTGCGACAAATCGTCAAGAATGCCGGAGTGACGACCGGAGCCTTTTACGGGTACTACTCCAGCAAGGAGGCCCTGTTCACCGCCTTGGTAGAACCTCATGCGGCGGCGGTCATGGGAATGTTCATGCGGGCACAGACGGCGTTCTCCGAACTGCCGGAGGCGGAACAGCCCAGCCATGTAGGGGTAGAATCCAGTGATTGCGTAAAGGAAATGCTGGGCTATGTGTACCAGCATCTTGACCCGTTCAGATTGTTGATCTGCAAGGCCCAGGGCACTGGATACGAAAACTTTATCCACAGCATGGTAGAGATCGAAGTGGAAGCCACCCAGCGTTTCATGGAAGTCCTGCGCAGACAGGGCCGGGACATCCCAGAGCTGGACGATCAGCTCTGCCACATCATTGCCAGCGGGATGTTCCACGGGATATTCGAGGTCGTGGTCCACGATATGCCCTATGACCGGGCAAAGCACTATGTCAAACAGCTCCAGGATTTTTTCCTTGCTGGCTGGCACAGTATGATGGGGGTCTGAGACCCCTTTCATTCGGCCCATAAGTTAGCTTTAACTAACTTGCGGGGATGGATATGAGAAAGTGTCCGCGGCGCTTTCTGTATCATAGATCATTTGTCACAAGGAGGTATCCACTTGAAGAAAAACAGCAATCTCCAGGAGCTGATGGGCTATGCCGGGGGACACAGGTATCTGACCTACCTATCCCTGCTGTTGTCCGCCGTCAGCGCGATCCTGGCCCTTTTCCCCTTCGTTTTCCTGTTCCGAATCATCCAAGAGGTCATTGCGGTGGCCCCCAACTACGCACAGGCCACGCACATCGTCCGCAATGGTTGGATGGCGGTGGGATTTGCGGTGCTGTCCATCGTGATTTATGTCTGCGCTCTGATGAGTTCCCACCTGTCGGCCTTCCGTATCGCCGGAAATATCCGCAAGGCGCTGATTGCCCATATTGCCGAGCTGCCCTTGGGTTTCATCGGGGAGACAGGCAGCGGAAAAATTCGCCGCATCGTCAGCGACAGCAGCGCGGCCACCGAAACCTATCTGGCCCACCAGCTTCCCGATATGTCGGCGGCGGTCACTACGCCGGTGTGCATGATCGTCATGCTGTTCCTGTTCGACTGGCGGTTTGGTCTTGTCAGCCTCCTGCCGGTAATCCTGGGCTTTGCGGCTATGTTCAAGATGGCCGGACCTTCCATGGCGGAGGACATGAAGCTCTACCAAAACGCCCTGGCGGATATGAACAACGAGGCGGTGGAGTATGTGCGGGGCGTTCCGGTTGTGAAAACCTTCGGGCAGACTGTCCACTCCTTCAAGCGATTTAAGGGGACCATCGACAGCTATTACGAGTTTGTCATGTCCTACTGCAAGAAGTGCCGCCCGTCCATGCTGTCCTATACGGTCCTGGTCAACAGCGCCTTCGCGTTCCTGATTGTACTGGCGCTGATTCTGGCGGGCGGTGGGCCGGTGGCCCAGCCGGTGCTGCTGAACTTCATCTTCTATGTGATTTTCACGCCCCTCATTGCCACGGCCATGACCAAGGTGATGTTTATGAGCGAAAACGGCATGATTGTGGCGGACGCCATGAGCCGTATCCACTCCATTCTGGATGTGGAGCCTCTGCCCGAACCCCGCAGCGGCAAGGTCCCCACAGACAACAACGTTGTCCTGGAAAATGTGACCTTCCGCTACACAGGCGGAACAACGGACGCTCTCCGTGATGTGACCATTCGGGTGGGCGCAGGCGAGACGGTGGCTCTGGTAGGCCCCTCCGGGGGCGGCAAGACCACTGTGGCCGGCTTGATCTCCCGGTTTTGGGATGTGGGCGGCGGAGCCATTCAGATTGGCGGCATCAATGTAAAGGATATACCCAAGGAGACACTGATGGACACTGTGGCCTATGTATTCCAGGACAGCCGCCTGCTGAAAGCCTCCATTCTGGAAAATGTGCGGCTTGCCAAGCCCAATGCCTCCCGGCAGGAGGTGGAGCGGGTGCTCCATGAGGCGCAGTGCGATGACATCATCGCCAAGCTGCCCCAGGGCATCGACACGGTGATCGGCACAAAAGGCGTGTATCTCTCCGGGGGCGAACAGCAGCGCATCGCCATCGCCCGTGTCATGCTGAAAAATGCGCCCATCCTGATTTTGGACGAAGCGACAGCCTTTGCGGACCCGGAGAACGAGGCTCTGGTCCAGCGGGCCTTTGAACGGCTTTCTCAGGGCAGGACCGTTATTATGATTGCCCACCGGCTGACCACCATCAAGAACGCCGACCGCATTTTCGTCCTGCGAGAGGGCCGCGTGGAGGAGAGCGGGACCCACGATACCCTTGTGGCCGGGGGCGGCCTCTACGCCAAGATGTGGCAGGATTATCAGACCTCTGTGAGCTGGAAGGTAGGTGCCGCGAAATGACTAAACGACTGATGAAACGCTTTGCCCTCTCGGAAGAAGGGGCGAAAGGGCTGGTGCGGGCTGTTGCCGCCTGTACCGTCGCCGACCTGATGCTGATGCTCCCGGTGGGGCTTCTCTATCTGCTGGCCAGCGATTTTTTGAGCGGCAGCGTCCCGGAGGGGCGCTACCCTCTCTACGGCCTGGGCATCGTTGTGGCGCTGCTGCTGATCCTGCTCTCGGAGTTTTGGAAGTACAATGCCACCTACTTCTCCACTTACCTGGAGTCCGGGGCCTGCCGCATCCGGCTGGCGGAGAAGCTGCGGCGGATCCCCCTGTCCTTCTTCGGCAAAAAGGACTTGGCCGACCTGACCAACACCATCATGGGGGATGTGCAGGTAACAGAGCAGATGTTTTCCCATTACGTTCCTCAGTTTTACGGCTCTATCCTGTCCACCTGCCTTGTGGCGGTCAGCCTGCTGTGCTACGACTGGCAGATGGCTCTCGCCGCCCTGTGGGTACTGCCTATTACGCTGGTGATTGTTGGCTTTTCCAAGAGAGCGCAGAATTATTTTACCCGCAGACAGAATGCCGCCCTGATCTCCATGGCGGACGGTGTGCAGGAGTGCCTGGAGACGATCCGCGATTTGAAAAGCAACAAAGCGGAGCAGGTCTATTTGGACGGTCTGTATCGGAAAATTGAGAAATTCGAGGACCGGCAGTTCAAGAGCGAATTGGGTTCCGCCCTGTTTGTTGTCCCCGCGCAGATGCTCTTAAAGTTAGGAATTGTCTCTGTTGCCCTGGTGGGAAGTATGCGCTTGACGAGCGGGGAGCTGTCCCTCGTGACCTTCTTCCTGTTCCTGCTGGTGGTTTCCAGAATTTACGAACCCATGTCCTTTGCCCTGCAAAATTTGGCGGCAATGAACTCCATGCAGGTGAATATCGACCGCATGAACGAGATCAACGAAAGCCAGGAGCAGTCCGGTGGGACAGCCTTTGCACCCAAGGGGTACGACATAGCCTTTGAAAATGTGGGCTTTGCCTATAACAGCGGTGAGACAGTGCTGAAGGATGTGTCCTTCACCGCCAAGCAGGGCGAGGTCACAGCCCTGATCGGCCCCTCCGGGGGTGGCAAGTCCACCGCCGCAAAGCTGGCGGCGCGGTTTTGGGACATTGACCGGGGCCGGATCACCGTGGGCGGCGTGGATGTTGCCACGGTAGACCCGGAGAAGCTCCTGGCCGCCTACTCCATCGTGTTCCAGGATGTAACGCTGTTCAACAACACGGTGATGGAGAACATCCGCATCGGCAGAAAGGACGCCACGGACGCGGAAGTTATCCAAGCGGCGAAAGAGGCCATGTGCGGGGAGTTCATCGCCAAGCTCCCCCAGGGGTATCAGACCATGATCGGAGAAAACGGCTCCACCCTCTCTGGGGGTGAGCGACAGCGTATCTCCATCGCCCGCGCCCTTTTGAAGAACGCGCCCATCATCCTCTTGGACGAGGCCACCGCCTCCCTGGACGCCGAGAACGAGACGGAGATTCAGCAGGCTATCTCCCGGCTGGTGGCGCAAAAGACGGTGCTGATCATCGCCCACCGCATGAGGACGGTGGAGAACGCCAACAAGATCGTGGTGCTGTCCGGCGGCACGGTGGCCGAGACGGGGACCCCTGCGGAGCTGATGAAGCGGAACGGAGCCTTTGCACGGATGGTCAAGCTGCAAACCGAGAGCCAGAATTGGACGCTGTAACAGGAGGTAATAGTGTGAAAGTTTCCCGGATAAGAGCCGCACCAAAAAGGTGTAAGCAGTCAAGAAAAATGGGCCAAATTTCGCCACAAAGTATACCAGTGCCGGGGCGAGGTTTCGCCAGGAAGAATACCAGCGGAAAAGTTAGTTATTACTCCCGAATAAGAATATAGGAAATCTGGTTGAGCAGAAAGAAAGCGGAGACCCTATCAGGAGAATGTTGTAAGGTACGCATGAAAGAAACTGTTTTGTGGCGGATATCAGATTTGGTCCGAGGCAAGTTGTCAGAATGGACCGAGCGTTTCAGCGCATGATTGAGATATTCGTCTGGATTGCTCTCGGGGGCATAGGGCGGCAGAAAGAACAGCTCAATTTTATCCCGATGCCTGTCCAGCCAGGCTGCGACTTTCTTCCCATGGTGTACCTTTAAGTTGTCCAAAATCAGGAAAACTTTTCGGTTGGAGGTTCGAACCATTCGGTCCATAAATTGGATCAGGCGCTGCTGGTTCATGGAATCCTCATACAGCATAAAGCGAACGCCCCCCCTGCCTGCTCAAGGCGGAAAGCATATTCAGCCGCTCTCTTTTCGTCTCCACTGGCAGAACTGGGGGCTGCCCCTTGGGCGCAAACCCGCGCTCATAGTTTGAGCAATTGTCGATTCCAGTCTCGTCTCCCCAGTAGATCACGGCATTTTCCGTCTTGGCCCGCTGGACGATGGCCGGATATTCCTCATCTCGCCACCTTTAGATACGGGAAGAATCCTGTTTCCGGGCACGCTTGATTGGACGCTGGCAGGTCAAGCCCCAGCGCCGCATATAATCCGACACACTACCGTCCGATATCTTTTTCCGATACCTTTTCCAGACGTATGTGCACACTTTCTTCAGCGTCCATAAACTGCCAGGAATACCGAATTCCTCTGGGCGGCGTGTGATAATCGTTTCTCGTATTTCCGCCTGCTCCTCTGGTGTCAGCAGCAGATGTGTCCCCTTCTGGAACCCTCGTTTCTTCGGTTCCAGGGAACTTTCACCCTCCCGCCGATACGCCGTCCATATTTCGCTTGCGCGATTCTGCCGCACTCCGGTTAATTCCTCTATCTCCTTTCCCGTTTTGCCCAATTCCTTGAGCCGTACGACCTGCCGGCGTATCTGCTTGAGTTCTCCGCTATTCAGTTTTCGTAAATCTATATACTCCATGCTGTCTATTTTACCACTTCCTATATCTTTTTCCTAGATTGTTTTTTAGAAGTAATACAACAGGGCGTGACCGTCAAGGAGAGCCGGGGGAGATTATCGTATCTCACGCCGGACAGGACGAAGCCAATCACCGCCCGGAAACTGGGTGATGATTTTGACCGTGCCGCCATACTGGAAGCACTCACCATAAACGCACAGAACGCCGCCAGAGCCGCCGAAAAGACCCTACCCAGACAGGAATACCCACACAGCATCCTCATAAAAGACCGCTTACAGCGTAACAGAGCCGCCATAAACGCACCGAAACAAGACGGTGTACAGCGCATGGTAGACATAGCCGCCAAGAAAGCCGAGGGCAAGGGGAAAGGCTACGAGAAATGGGCGACCTTGCACAACTTGAAGCAAATGGCGGCTACCGTGAGCATTTACGAGGAATCCGGCTTTTCTTCCCCGGAGGAACTGGAAGCCGCCCTTGCCGCCGCCAGTGCGGAACTGAACAGCGTCCATGCGGAACTGAAAGCCGTGGAAAGCACTTTGCGGGAGAAAAAGGACTTACAGAAACAGCTGTTGGCGTACATCAAGACCAAGCCAGCCCGTGACGGGCTGAAAGCACAGAAAACAGAAAAAGCCCGCAAAAACTACCGGGAGCAGCACGAAAGCGATTTTATCATAGCCGAAGCTGCCACCCGGTTTTTTAAGGCACAGGGAATCCAAAAGCTGCCAGCGTCCAAGACCTTACAAGCGGAGATTGAGCAGCTTATGAGGGAGAAGAACAGCCTTTACAACGAATACCGGGAAAAGAGGGAACGCACAAAGGAATTGCAGACTGTAAAAAGCAATATCGACCAAATCTTACACCGTGAGCCGGAACGGGGAAAGGGGCGGGATAATGAACGGTAAACGCCCCTACATGGATTACCCACAGCACAGAGCCGCCCGCCGCCTTGTGCATGAGTGCTGTAACTACGATAACGGCAACTGCATTGTACTGGATAACGGCGAGCCTTGTGTATGCGTCCAGAGTATCAGTTATTCGCTCCTATGCCGCTGGTTCATTGCCGCCGTGCTTCCCCTTGACTGGAAACTGGAAGCCGCCCTACTCCACCGGGCAGAACTGAAACGCTGTACCGAGTGCGGCGGTCAGTTTCTCCCCAAATCGAACCGGGGGAAATACTGCCCGGACTGCGCCGGACGCATGAAAAGAGCCAGAGCCGCACAGCGCAAGCGGAAACAGAGGGGGAAATGTCACGCTTTAGAAAATACAGAACCCCCGTAAATCAAGGCTTCCCGGCTACTGCTCAACGGGTATGCGGTACATTTATCCTTTACCCCCGGAAAAGCCGTTTTAAATGCGTAACAGAAGCCGCAGACAGGAGGTGAAAACCATAACCGAATACATTACAGCCAACACCACAATGCCACCCTTTTTCCCCTATCCCCGATTTCTGCTGAAAATGGACTTGTCACAGACTGCAAAGCTGCTCTATGCGCTGCTCCTTGACCGTTCCACCCTCTCACAGAAAAACGGCTGGCAGGACAATGAGGGCAGGACGTATATTGTCTACCCCATAGCAGAGATAGCGGAAATACTGGATAAAAGCACCATGACCATACAGAACTCCCTAAAAGAACTGGACATTGCCGGGCTTTTGGAGAGGGAACGCCGGGGATTTTCCGCGCCGAACCGCCTTTATGTGAAAGTGCCGGAAGTAGTAAAGGTTTCTTTAGATATGACACAAAGAAATCTTGATGTCAGTCCTACAGAAAACTGTACATCAGACACAAAGAAAACTTTACCTATGATACAAAGAAAACTTTACCCTAACCAACTAAATATAAACAAACTAAAAGAGAGCCAACGAATGGGAGTGAGTGGGGAGCCGCCCGCGCCCTATGGCAAATACCAGAATGTTTTCCTCACTGAAAGCGAATATGCGGAGCTGAAGCAGGAATACCCGGACTGCCTTGAACGGCTTATCGAGGAAATGAGCCGGTATATTGCTTCCAGCGGGAATGATTATGTGAGCCATGCCGCCACGCTTTACAGGTGGGCGGACAGGGAGAAAAAGGAGAACCCGAAAAAGGGAATCCCCGATTATTCCTACAAGGAGGGCGAGAGCCTTTGACGGCAGAGATATAACGCCCCGTAAACAGGGCGTTAAAAAACCCATGAACAAGGAGGACAATTTATGAGCGATTATGACAACGCTATTTTCCGGCTTGCCACGGCACAGGAAGCAGAGCCGGAGGACTACACGGGCGAGGACGGGCTTTTGTACTGCGGGAGCTGCCGCCAGCCCAAAGAAGCCTACTTCACCGAGGGAAAAGGGCTTTTCGGACGTGACCGACACCCCAAAGAATGTGACTGCCAGCGCAAACGCCGGGAAAAGCAGGAAGCCACCGACCGGGAGCGCAAGCACCGCGATACCGTGGAGGAATTAAAACGCCGGGGATTTTCCAACGCCGCCATGCGCCAGTGGACTTTTGAAAATGACAACGGCAAATGCCCCCAAATGGATAAGGCTTTATTCTATGCGGCGAACTGGGAGGAAATGAAAGCGGAAAATATCGGCTATCTGCTATGGGGCAAGGTAGGCACAGGCAAGAGCCTATTTTGCCGGGTGTATCGCCAACGCCCTTATGGAGCGTGAGATTTCCGTGTGCATGACGAATTTTGCCTTGATACTCAATGACCTTGCCGCCAGCTACAAGGGCAGGAACGAATACATAGACCGCCTTTGCCGCTTCCCTCTGCTTATCCTTGACGATTTCGGCATGGAGCGCGGCACGGAATACGGGCTTGAACAGGTTTACAACGTGGTTGACAGCCGATACCGAAGCCGGAAGCCGCTAATTGTCACAACGAATTTGACGCTGGAGGAATTACAGCACCCGGAGGACACCGCCCATGCCCGGATTTATGACCGTCTGCTTGAAATGTGCTGCCCTGTCTGCATTACCGGGGAGAACATCAGGAAAGCCACGGCACAGGGGAAAATGGAACGGTTAAGGGGATTGATGAACGGAAAGGAGAGCCTATGAACCATGACACCAGCAAGACCAGCCGCACCGTCGCCCCTCTGGACGCGAAGCCCGACCTTGTGAAGCGGATAGGGAATACCACCTTTGACATACATATCCATTTCAGCGAAACGAGCCGGGAAACCTTTACGGACAAGGTAGTGCGGCTTATTGAGAATGACAAGGACAGTGTAACCAACTAAAAAGAAGATACACTTTTTCTTGTTCCCTACTTGACATTACCAAAGTCCGAAGTCCTGCTGGCCACGGGCGGCTACCTCAAAAGCCAAGGGTACGATATCCGGGTGCTGAACCTCGTTAACTTGGAGGAGAGCGATGGATACAACCCCTTCCGCTACATCCGGGACGAGAAGGACGCTCTGCGTCTGGTGAACAATCTCATCCAGGCCACCACCCCCAAGGGCAGTCACGAAAGTGACCCGTTTTGGACGAAAGCGGAAACAGCGCTGCTCCAGGCCATTATCCTCATGCTGTGGCAGGAGGCCCCGGAGTACGAACAGAACTTCTCCATGGTGATGCGGGTACTGGAGTACGCCGAGGTCAAGGAGGAGGACGAGGAGTATGTCTCGCCCCTGGATCTGCTCTTCCAGGCCATTGAGCGGGAGAAGCCCGATAGCGTGGCGGTGAGGCAGTACAAAGTGTTTAAGATGGCGGCGGGCAAAACCTCAAAATCGATTCTCGTGTCCACCGCTGTCCGGCTGGCCCCCTTCAACCTGCCCCAGATCAAGGCCATCACAGACAGGGACGATATGGACCTCTACACCTTGGGAGAGCAGAAGTGCGCGCTCTACGCCGTCATACCAGATAACGACCAGACGTTTAACTTTTTGGTGAGCCTGCTCTACTCCCAGGCGTTCCAGGCCCTCTACTACAGCGCCGACCAGATCCACCACGGGGCCTTGCCCTGCCACGTCCACTTCGTGCTGGACGAGTTCGCCGCCATGCCCCTCCCAGGCTTCACCCATGAGCTGGCCACCATGCGCTCCCGCAACATTTCGGCAAGCACCATTATTCAGAATATGGCGCAAATCAAGGAACTTTTTAAGGACAGTTGGGAGACAATTCCGGGCAATAGTGACACAATTCTGTACTTAGGCGGCAACGAATCGTCCACCCACAAGTACATCTCAGAGGCCCTTGGGAAAGCCACGATTGACACCCGCACCCACGGTCAGACCAAGGGCAAATCCGGATCGTACTCCACCAATTTTCAAATGAGCGGCCGCGATGTGCCATAATACCTTGTGACGAGTTCAGTTGCCCACAAAAATTCACGAACAGGGACACGATCAACTGGACTTTTCATGGAAAGAATAGGACAATAGGACTGCAACACAAGGAGGCACATTATGGCAGAATTAACC
>Ga0224746_10273_pt1 | contig 11444 bp, 13 predicted proteins | sample LIM_F_Water_Bulk_FD_183000 | JGI IMG/M metagenome (GOLD analysis project Ga0224746, IMG submission 183000) | Enriched cells from gastrointestinal tract of the lab mouse from Pacific Northwest National Laboratory (PNNL), Richland, Washington... | ecosystem: Host-associated > Mammals > Digestive... | reverse complement strand
GAGGATACTGGCCAGCAGCGGCGTTGTGCTGACTTACGACGGAGGCGCCTTTAAGTTTCCGGTGGCCTCCTATACCAGAGTGTCGGATGACTACGGTATGCGGATACATCCTACCCTGCATGTGGAGAAGTTCCACAATGGGGTGGATCTGGCGTCCCCCAAGGGGACGGCCATCTATGCGGCCTATGACGGAGTGGTGGTGGCAGCCACCTACAGCGGCACCATGGGAAATTATGTGATGATCGATCATGGTGACGGTCTGTATACCATTTACATGCATGCCTCTGCTCTGTATGTGGAGAAGGACGACATTGTTGTGAGAGGGGAGACCATTGCGGCGGTGGGAAGCACCGGACGATCCACGGGAAATCATCTGCATTTCAGCGTGCGGTTGAACGGGACATATATTTCGCCGTGGAATTATATCAGCAAACCATGACCATACGTCCGGTAAAGGGGCTGTCTGGTTAAAAGAAAGGCATGGCTACGAATATGGAAGAGAAGCAAAGGTATTTTGACAACATGAACAGTGGGACTTCGGGCAATGCTGTTCCCTCGGGGCAGGCGCCCGGAGACGAAAAGGGAAGCGGAAAGGGGCTGTTTCTGGCCGGGCTGATGGTCGGGCTGGCATCTGCGCTGCTGATTGTCGGGATCTTCTACCTTGGCGTGGGGATTCAGAGCTCTATCGAAAACAGCGCGAATCGGGGGGTTGCTTTTGAGGAAGGCTCTGCGATTACGTCGGACATGGTGGAAAAGCTTCAGTCTCTGGAGGGGGTTATCGACGATTACTTTTTCCTGGGGGAAGTGACGGATGAAGAGATCCGGGACGGGATTTACAAGGGAATCATGAACTCCCTGAGAGATCCCTACTCCGAGTATTATACCGCGGAGGAGCTTGACAGCCTGATGCAGCAGTCGGAGGGAATCTATTATGGCATCGGCGCTTATGTGGAGCTTGACAAGGCCACAGGGCTTCCCAGAATCAACGGTACCATCGGGAATTCACCCGCGGAGGAGGCGGGACTTCGGGCCAACGATATCATCTATGAGGTGAACGGGGAGTCTACCTACGGTCTCACCCTGACGGAGGCGGTGGCTCTCATCAAGGGACCCGAGGGAACGGAAGTGACGCTCACCCTTGTCCGGGAGGGCGAGAGCGATTTTGTGAACGTGACGATGAGCAGAAGAAAGGTGGAGTCCCCCACTGTGGAGTTTTCCATGATGGAGGATGACATGGCTTATATTCGTGTGGCTGAGTTTGATGATGTGACGGTGGATCAGTTTGCGGATGCACTGGCTATGGCCAGAGGCTCCGACGCGAAGGGGATTGTGCTTGACCTGCGGGGGAACCCCGGAGGAAACCTGAGTGCCGTTGTGGATATGTGCCGTATGATTCTGCCCGAGGGATTGATTGTTTACACGGAGGATAAGAACGGCAAACGTTCGGAGTACAGCAGTGACGGAACCAAGGAGCTGGAGCTGCCGTTGGTGGTTTTGGTGGATCGGAACTCCGCCAGCGCCGCGGAGATCATGGCGGGGGCGATCAAGGATTATGGCATCGGGACGCTGGTGGGTACTACCACCTTCGGCAAGGGGATCGTTCAGCAGATCATGCCCTTCCGGGACGGTTCCGCTGTAAAAATCACAATCAGCGCATATTATACGCCAAACGGGAACAATATCCATGGCATCGGCATCGAACCGGATGTGCCGTGTGATTTTGACGGGGAAGCCTATTACGGCAGCAACGGAAAAGACGACAACCAGCTGGAGCGGGCGAAGGAAGTGCTGAGGGAAAAGCTGGGGAAATAGAAGAGATAAGGGCAAATAACAGCCGGATGCAATATGTTGCCGAATTATTTATGTAAAACATGGAAAAGCAGAGCTCGCCTTATGGCAGGCCCTGCTTTTTTCATGTTTTGGAATGACATCCTGTACGAAAAATGGTATGCGGTGAAAGGACATGGGAATAATCAGTTAGTCAGACAGAAGAGATATCCGGGAACAAACTTTCGGAACAAATGTTCTTAAAATTCCGGTTTGCATCTATACAAATAAAAAGCTGTATGGTATAATGGCGAAACAGTAAAGTGCTGCCTAGCTGAATCATGGAGGTGACTTTTGGTGCTAAACGAACAAAAACAGTTCACGGAACAGATACCTTTCAAGCTTCATTCCGAATACAGGCCCACCGGAGATCAGCCCGCTGCGATAGCGGATCTTGTCAAAGGATTCCGGGAAGGCAATCAGTTTCAGACATTGCTGGGCGTTACCGGGTCGGGAAAGACCTTCACCATGGCCAACGTGATACAGGCCCTGAATAAGCCGACGCTTATCATAGCGCACAACAAGACGCTGGCGGGTCAGCTCTACGGGGAATTTAAGGAATTTTTCCCGGAGAATGCAGTGGAATATTTTGTCTCCTACTAAGCGAAAGGACTTTCGCAACTATATTTAGTGTTATTTAGTTTCAATTATACCATATATTGTGGAGCGAGTGGACTATATGGATAGAAAAAACTGGGTGGAATCATAGGAATTGTGAACAAAATTCGTCGTGGAAAGTATTTAAATGAAGAATATAGGAGCTAAATGATGATCTACAAGGCATAGGAAATTTGTCTTGTAGATTTTTTTACAGAAAACTATGAGAAATGAGGAAAACATTATGTCAGAATATCAATTAGAGATCAAACAGATTGTGAACTATCCACGCTGCCGGATCTACCGGCATTTTATCCAGAACTTAATGGCAGACCGGAGCATTCGCGCAAGCGGGGGTTCCGGCCTTTTTTATTACACGGTGCTTTGCAACTACGCAAACTTCCGAACCTCTTATCTCCGCATAGACGGTATCGGTTATACCGTATACCCCGGTGAGTGGATCTGTACCGTGAAGGAACTGGCTGCATGGTTCCGTACCCGTTTCCAGTGCCCGAAATCCATATATAAGTTATATCCTTTATCTGACGCCTGCATGGAAGAGTATATATCCCACATACAGAAGGGGGCTGTACGGTTCGGGATGACCGTATCCTGTGGGGAGGACAAGCCGGTCTACACCTTTGAGCTGACACTCGCTCCCACCGAAAAAGACAGGGAAGGAGGTGCCGGGGCTTGAAAAAGGATCAGGAAGAAATGAACATTGCCGATAACCCTCTGTACCATGATACCTGGAAGCTGCTGAAGAAATACAGGGATGTGGTGTGGAGCCTGGAACTGTCCGTCCAGCAGGTACGTAGTCGGTTTGAGATCGAGTATGGGAGTTCCATTGAGGATTTTCTGGAATCTGTCTATGTGGCAGGAATAGATCTGTCAGACCGCAGTATAGAACACCATGCCAAATGCATCGAACGGAGCCATCGGATGCTGAAACTTCTGGATACCTCCATCGACCTGCTCCGTACCAAGCATAAAAATGGGGAGAGCTATTACTGGCTGCTGTACTACTCCTTCCGCTCCCCGCAGCAGCTCCGAAATGTGGAGGAGATCATAGAGAAGCTGCGCCCACATATCCGGGATATCAGTTTCCGTACCTATTACCACAGGAGGCGGGAGGCGATTGACGCACTCAGCTCTATCCTGTGGGGGTATACATCCAAAGACAGTATCGACATTCTGGAGAAGTTCTTTCCGGACGATAAGGATGCCGGGGAACAGAAATAAGCAACTATATGATATTTACAGGCGATCAAGCCGGAATGGAGGAAATATATGATAACATTGACTGAGGATGAAAAGAGGATGGTGTTCCAGCTGGAGGGCTGCCACAGGTATGATGCAGTACAGGAGATTGCTGTGCTCTGCCGGTATACCCGTGACTATGATATAAAAGCAACTGCAGAAAATCTGCTAAAGAAACTCCGTGAGCTTTCAGAGGATGACTGCAGGGAGCTGATTTGTGACATACAGAGAAATTATCACCTGCCCTGGAAAGCAAGGATGGTTGGGGAGATGGTTGCTGTGGCAAGGCAGGAATCCGGCGCCCGGAAACTGGAAGGGCATGACATCATGGCACTGGAACGCTTTGACCCGGAAGTGACGCATATGATAGTGTTTGATGTACTTTCGGGGGAATCTCCCGTAGGAGATAAAGGTGAACGGATGAGGCTGTTTCTGACCGAAGCCGGATATAAAAAAGCGTTGGAGAATTAGGGCAGATCTTTCATCCGGATTCTGAATCATGCAAAAGTGTCGCAGGGACATTTGAGGTATGACCGGCCAGACGGAGAACGGTAAAAAGGTTTTGTTACCTAACCAATGTATGCCTTTAAATATATACGAAAACATATGGATTTATAGACAGCCAAAGGTATCCGCTTCTTTATCCTCGCTGTATAATTCTGCAAAAAACATACAAACTATATTTTGACATATCTCTTGACCTTTTGGGTATAAATATAGTAGCATGGAGGTGGAAGGAGTGGATACCTGTATGCTGAAGGAATATCTGGAAAAAAACTATGGTTACAACGAACCAATCTTCATAAACGAGATCCGGCTGGATGGGCTTAATGATAATGCGTTGCGCCAGTATTTCAAACGGATGCTCAAGTCAGGCGATCTGGCCCGTTTTGACACCGGGATTTATTATCTTCCCAAAGCGTCACGGCTGTTGAAAAAAAGTTATTTAGATCCCATGAAAGTCATTATGCGCAAATATGTCCAAAGTACAACAGAAACCTATGGATACTTCGCCGGAGCCACTTTTACTAATCAGATTGGTCTGACAACCCAGATGCCGGCAACACTGGAGATCGTAACGTCAAGAGAATCGACAAAGGGGCGTACCGTTATCGTAGGCTCCCAGGCCGTCCGGTTGAAACGGCCCGCCACAACTATAACATCGGAAAACGCAGGGTTGCTCCAGTTTTTGGATGCCGTTTCCCAGGCAGAAAAATATTCCGAGCTTTCTGATTCTGGTACTGGGATTCTTCTGAAAAACTATGCAAAGCAGCAAAATTACAGTAAGGAGCTTCTTTCCAGCGTGCTGCCTGGCATTACGGGTCCTACTGCAAAAAAACTGATTGAATGGGGAATTATTTATGAATTTATATCGTGACCAAGAAGCATTTAGTGAGTTTATCATCGCTGCTTCTAACGAACTGCATATACCTCCCGGAATCATTGAAAAAGATTATTATGTTACACTTGCGCTCCGGGAGCTGGCCTCCAGGGTAAAGGGAATGGTCTTTAAGGGTGGAACATCCCTAACAAAATGCTATCAGATATTGGAACGCTTTTCGGAAGATATTGATATTTCCTATGCAGCATCGGAAGGTGTTCCTGGCGAAAGCCGCAAGCGGCAGCTAAAAAAGGCGGTTGTTTCTTCCATAGAGTCTATGGGGTTCTCTGTTGCAAACATCGAAGAAACCCGCAGCCGGCGTAGTTATAACTGTTACAGAGCCAGTTATTCCAGTATCTATTCCCCGTTATTGGAATTAAAGCCGGAATTAGTCATTGAGACCTATATCGCCCTGTTACCCTTTCCAACTGTAAACCGCATGACTGATAATTATATATATCGTTTCTTGAAGATGACGGATCAAGAAGATCTGGCAGAAGGATTTGACCTTTTGCCTTTTGAGATCACAACGCAGACGATTGAGCGGACCCTGATTGATAAGGTATTTGCCCTCTGTGATTATTATCTGTCAGATAAGGTTGACCGGCATTCTCGGCATTTATATGATATCTACAAGATTATGGAATATACGAAGCCGGATGAATCTTTGTCAGGACTTGTACAGGAAGTTCGGAGCCTGCGGGAACCTCTTCCAGCCTGTCCGTCTGCTAAGACAGGGGTATATGTCAATGACATTCTGGCAGAGATTGTGGATAAGGAAGTATATCGGAATGATTACGAAACAATTACTGGTAAACTTTTATTTACATATGTTCCTTACCAAACAGTTATTGGTGGGATAAAGGAAATTATTAGTAGAGGATATTTCAGAAACCTTTAATGAAGTTAATAAAATCTCTCCCTTTTTGGAACTGTGTTTCCATTGGGAAATAACTTATGAATATACATTGTAAATGATAGATAAGTGATATTGGAACAAAATAACAGATTGCACTGACACAACATAAAAGAAAAGAGGACGAAAACAAACATGAAAGCTGCTATGCAATATCAAAATAAAACTCCGGAAGAGCTCGTTCGTCAATACAAAAAGAGACTTCGGGCTAAGCAGGGGCTTCTCATCTTGATCTTTCTGCTATATGTTATTGTGGGCATCAGGGGGATCTGGTGGGAGGATGATGGCATGCCGGATGTTTTACTAAAACTGTTCATTCTTATTGTGATCACTTTTCCAATCAATATCTGGATTTCCTGGGATTTTATGTCTCTGAATATGATCCTGAACCAGGAATGCGATCCGGTAACCTATGTTCAAGTGATGCGCCTGCTTGAAAAGGTACATAAAAGAAAGCGGAGCGCCGGATATACGGTTAAACTTCAAAAAGTGGTTTCTGCTGTATGCCTTGCGGATGTGGATATTGCCTGCAATGAGTTAAAGAACGCCAGAACACATTTGAAGTATGCGATTCGGGAGGGTGGGACTTTATATGTGGCGGAAGATGCCCGGCGTATGCTGGCAGAACTGACGCAAAAGGAACGGGTGGAGGGAACAGACTATGGGGACGAAACGGTTGAGAACTAAAATAGAAGAGCAGCAGGCCGTTTATCAGGCTCTGAAAGCGGGAGACAGCGGAACGGTTTGCTATAAGGAGTTTCAGAACGGGGAATGGGGTACGGATGACCAAAATTATACGAACCGCCTGCGGCTGGCCTATTACCTTCTATACTGCCATATTGAGGATGAAGAGGCAGTTGCTTTCCTCTTTGGGGAGGAACTGAAAGACAGGGAGCGGAATTCATTTCAGGGGATAGGGAGTACGCTGGAGATATTGACGCACCTAATCAGAAAATACAATGGGGATGGAAAATATGCCGGTTTATTGGAGCGGGCAAAGAACGCAAATTTTGACTGTGCCTGCGGCTATGACCCGGACGGACAGATGGAGGATGACTTTGGGGAAAACAGCCTGCTGGACTGTATCTATTTGTGTCGGGAAATGAAATACTGGGATGTGATGGGAAGCCTGGTGGATGAGTGGAAAGAGAATATCGCAGAATGGACTGATCCCAACCGCAGGGCACTGATCGACTTTAATACATTTTTGGGAAGAGATGCGGAAAATGAAAGGCTTTATCAGGAACAGTTGGCGGAGGTCTTATCGGCAGAAAACAGCAGTATGAGAGATATCATTTCCGGGTATAAGAATATGATCCGGCATTACATATATACATGCGATCATGAAAAGGCACTCTGCCTATGCGAAAAAGTGATCGAAACCACGGATTATGGACAGATCCGGACGCTCCGGCTGTTCAAGGATATCCTGGAAGCCTGTTTTGAGGTCACAGCAAATCATAGTAAGGCAGCAGCCGGCCTATGGAACTGGGCAAAGGCGGAAATGCAGAAAGTGCCGCAGTCGAGCCGGTACGGAAATTTATATACAAAGGGAATTGCGGCGGCAAAAGCCATGGATGATCCTTACGGGAAACAGTTAGAGCAGGAGTATGAAGGCTTTCTTACAAGATTTAGAAGGTAGATGACAGGAAGGCAAACTATTTTAGCACGGAAGGATGCGCTTTTATTTCTGGAGGAAAACGCAAAATGATTGATAAATTTATAAGCTGTATGAAAGAACAGGGCTGGACTGTAGAGAGGAATGAAAAACAGAGATTCTGTCTGCCTGAACCAATGAAAAGCCGATATACCGGCTACCCGGAAAGCTGGGTGGAATTTGTTTCAATTGTAAAAAGTATGATACGAGGTGATGAGAGAGCCTGGTTTTTATGTTCGGAAGATTATGATATGCAGGGAGACAAGGCATGGCAATGGAATGAATGGGAACTGCTCAGCTTGAAGGCCGCAGAAAATGATGCGGTATGGAAGGATGAGATCAGAAAGTTCTGGGACGGACATTTACCTGTCTTTTTATCCTTGGAAGGCGGTTATGCTTATTATGCAATCTCCATAAAAGAAGGCAGTATTGTTTATGGCAGTGAACCGGAATTTGAGGAATGTCAGACAGTTGCCGATTCTTTTGAGAATTTTATGGAAAAGATAATCAGCAAGAAGATTCGTTTATAGAAAAGACGAATGTGGAAACGCATCTATTAGACAATGATAAGACCATCTATGGCATTGGGGAGGAATGAAGCCATGAAAAAGGATCAATGCCTGGCCAAATTAAAACAAAGAACTGCAAAGCCGGGAGAGGTATATGCCTTTTATGTGGAAATGCTGGGGAAATATGGCGCCTGCCAGATCCTTGCCGTGGATGGCAAAAGCATTTGCTATATGCTGCTTGATTATCTGGAAAATGACCTGCCCGGAGAAGATATCCTGGAACGATTACAACCATATCACCGGGAATCCTTCCGGTATCACCATCAGATGATAAAAACAGGGATTGAAAATACCCCTGTTCCCCGGGATTACCGGTACATAGGCCAGTGCAGGCCCAAAAGCAGTCCGGTATGGGATTCCTACTCCTGGAAGTGGCCCACAGGGGAGGATTACTATTATGAAGAGCGTTGGAAGTCTTTTGACGAAACCGACAGGTCGGCATACAAAAAATATAGTAACAGCGGCGATTTTGTGTCTATACATGGCAGGATGTTCCGAAAGAATATCGGAGGACTGCGGGATGACCTTTACCAGTGCCTGACAGAAAAAGATACGTTAGAAGCCTTTCCCTGTATCACCTATGCCGAAGTGCAGGGGTATTCCGGTAAGCTTGAGAAGCTGCTCCCCACAGCGCCGCTGCTTCGGACGCTGCGCCTGCAAAAGGCAGGGGTGGAGAGCCTTGACCTTGGGAATGCCAGCCTGGACAATCTGGAGCTGGAGATGAGCGGAATCAGGAGACTGATACTTCCCCAAAGTACCCGCTCTCTGAAACTGTATGGGGAGCTCCGGTCGGATCTGCAGATTGACGACAGCCTTTGCGGCGGGAAAATGACGCTGGAAATATCTTTGAAAAATGCGGGGCTTCTAAGATACGGGCTTCAAAATACCAAGGTTCAAAGATTGCGCCTGACCGATATAAAAGAGCTGGATATGAGTCAGGCAGCCGCACAGTTTTCGGAGGCGGAATACTTAAATCTGAGCGGAGGACCCGGCACCGTAACCCATATGCAGGAAGTTGGAAAACTGTCCGGGCTCCGGAACTTTTATTGCAAGGATCTGTTTGGATATGATGAGAGGGATATGGAATCATTGGAGGGGCTGCAGGAACTGCGGGAGCTGGACTTTGACAGCGTTCCCAAAGAAGCAGGTCTGTACCTGAAAAAACACTGGAAAGGGAGGCTGGACAGGTTAAGTGTCACCCACCTGCGGGATAAAGGATGGCTTAGGGATAATCTGGAGAACCCGCTCCGCCATTGGGATGGAAACGAATTCATTCCTGAGGCGGCATACCGGAGCGCCAAAAAATGCTACAAAGATACCAAAAAGCTGCTGACAGAGGCGATGGGCAGGGCGGCAGACAGAAAAGAAATCGAAGAGATTGTCCGCAGGTACACACAATCTTTTAATAAGCTCAATGACCGCTATGAGGAGTTCATCGAGACAGAGGAACGGGAAGATATCTTTTTGGCCATGCAGAGGCTTTACGAAGAGTGTATCCTGCAAGGAGAATACTGGCAGGCAGATGTGAATGCGGCGCCTGTGACGCTTTCGGAGATTTGGAATGTCATGGATGAGGCGCGGGAGAACTGGTGATCGATGTCCGGACATGGAGTGTTTGGAAAGGAGGCAGATGCATATGAAGGTACGAAGATTTCGTTTTTATGCTAAACGAGAGGATCTGCAGGCTATCCTGGAAGAATTTCAGAGTAAGCTTGATGTCTATTATGTGCCCACATATTCAGATGAAGGCCCTGTTTTTTTTAAGGACGCTGCCAGCCTGCCAGACCTGGGAACTAATTTTTTCGGCTCCCATCAGGGTAATAGGCAGATCCTCGCATTTTCAGGAACAACCGCCTGCTCCTGGAAAGAATACAGATGGAGAGACCATGAGAAGGAAGGGATACGATACACTTCCCTTTGTGACGAAAATATAGAACGGATAGATCCTGCCTCCTTACAGCCGGCTGAAATATGCGGAGGTGCTGGAACAGCTATCCTGCCTCCAGGAGATAAAAGAAGAAAAGACAGAAGAGCCAAAGGCGGCAGGGCAGCCCTGCGGGGAGGGAAATCCTTCTAAAGGCAGCCCGGCATCCGAGGAGCCGCTGCATCTGGGGGATACGGCACATTTGAGTATTGACGGCATGGGGATCGTCCTGTTTTCCCCGGAGGTTATGAGATATGTTGTTCCGGGGAGCGACTTTTTGACGGAAGAATTCACGGATCCGAAACAGGTGGGGGAGCATATCCGGAAAGGGGATATCACGGCTTTCTATACGGGTACGGGAGGCGATTTTATCCTATGGCTCCGGTCCGGCTATCCGGATTCCAATGTAGAGAAAGAGTTTCCGGCGATGATCCGGCTGGTGGTGGAGGTAAGGGGCGGTTCCCTGCAGTTTGGCGACCTGTTCTGGCTGAGTGACTGGAATCCGGATTTCCCACAGGACCAGGTGCTGTCTTTGCCGGACGGTTATTATCATATCACAGCCTGCACCAGAAGGCCGGAATCCGGATATTGGGGAGACGACCAGATCATCTGCCTTTATTTTAACAGGCTGGAGGAAATGCCTGAGCTTATGTGGCAGGGAGTTCCTTACCTGTTTACGGAAGAACAGGAAACAGAGCCACAGGATGCGAGCGCTCAGGGACAGGATCGGAGAGAGCATGGGGAAATGATCCGGCAGCTGTATAGAGTGAAAGAACTGCAGGGATATACAGAAGAAAAGCTGGCTGTTGTAAAAAAGTATTTCAATTCCCTCCCTCGTGTACTGGAAGAGTTCTGGAACAGGGCGGCACGCACGGAGGCGATCCACAAGGTACAGGACCGGTGGATCAGGCCGGAAGATTTCGACAGATGGGACTGGTTAAAGGACGGCGATTACCTGGTGATCCTAATTGAAAATCAGGGATGCTGCCGGGCTGGAATCCGAAGAAAAGACTTGACAAAAGCTGATCCTCCGGTTTATGTGGCTGCGGATCAGATAAAGGACCAAAGATGGACCTTGTGTGCCGGAACGCTCAGCGGATTTCTTAGGGCTGTCCTTGCCTATGAAGCAGTATTTGCCTTTTCTATTCATGGGGAGGAGCTTATGTACTGGCTTACGGAGGAAGAACTGGAAACCGTCCGGTCCGGCCTTGAAAAACAACCCTTTGGGCTTTCTGGCTGGCTGGCTGGGAATGGATATGAGTTTTTACAGTAATGCCTCTGACAATATGGCTGTGGTCATGGACTGCGGCGAT
>Ga0224746_10270_pt1 | contig 11490 bp, 10 predicted proteins | sample LIM_F_Water_Bulk_FD_183000 | JGI IMG/M metagenome (GOLD analysis project Ga0224746, IMG submission 183000) | Enriched cells from gastrointestinal tract of the lab mouse from Pacific Northwest National Laboratory (PNNL), Richland, Washington... | ecosystem: Host-associated > Mammals > Digestive... | reverse complement strand
GGGACATAAACTCCCGCTCGAAGTCCGAACAGGTGGGATACATGGCGTGGACGCTGCCCAATGCCGATTTCAAGTTCATGCCTTTGCGGAGATTGACCGAGGTTATAATCTCCTCCAGAATTTTCAAAGAAGCAGTCTGGGGCTTGCGCAGAGACATGACACCGCTGATATAGTCAGTTGTGTATAAAGGGAAACGCTCACTCATTATCTTCCACCTCCTCGTCCTCATAGACCGGCGGGTGTACGATGTTCAAACTGTAATCGTCCTTGCCGAATTCGCAGCGGTCAAGAAGCATTTGCGGGATCTTCTTCACAGCAATATTCGTATACGCCCTATCTAATCCCTTGTCATAAGAACGGCAAGCAATGACGAGATACTCGCCCTCCTCCATGCTGCCTTTAATGGTATCCAAGTAGGCAGCAGTCAGGTGGCGTGTGGTAGTAAAGAGATAGCTGCTTTCATTACCTATCGCCTGTTTCCAGAAGAAGTCGGCGCTTGGCTGATATGTAAATCCCTCATGAAGCGCCACCGCCGCCGCCAGTGTATCGGCATCATAATTAGGGTTGATGACAGCTTCTCCAAAAGCGTCTTCGTTGATAAGGGTGGGGGCAAGCTCATAGAAGCGGTAGCCTCCGCCGCCCTGCCAGTTGATTGATTTTGTAATTCCGAGCGGATCCACACCATCAATTACCGCGTCAAGTCTTGCTTTGCAATGGGTATATGCGTGATCTCCCATTTCAATACCAATGTATCGTCTTCCCATTTTGTGTGCGACAGCAGCGGTAGTCCCAGAACCTAAGAAACTATCCAAAACGATATCCCCAGGGTCGGTAGACATCTCAATTATACGACGCAGTAACTGTTCGGGTTTTTTGCTTCTCGGAAAGTAAACACCACCCTCATTAGCAATATCGGCTTTTGGAATCTCGCCATGTTTCCAAAGAGTAGTCATTTTTTGCGACTTTGTAAGCATACCACTTTCAAGAGTAGTGGTGTCTTTGAGCCAAGACAGAAGTTCACAGTTAAAATAGTACAAGGTGGTCTGTTCAGCCTTGTTTTTGCCTCGACTTGGAATATAATCAACAGAATAGAACTTTCCTTTTTCCATAGAAGCTATCATATCATTTTGAAATTCATTTTCTTTTTGAACACGGTTTCCACGGAAAAGGGAAGCCAAATGAGCAATAAACTCTTGACGTATTTCAGCTTCACGTTTTTTTGCATTGCGCAAAGAAATGCTTTCAATTTTGACACCAGAATGTTCATACACACGAACTACTTCTCCATTGGATTTTGCAATAAATTCCCTAACAAGGGTACGCTCGCCGAAATTGGAAACATATCGATTATATCTTTTAATAATGTTAAAACCAAGTTCTTCAAAACTGAGATTTGTTTTTCCAGGCAAAGCACCTTTTTTATATAGGAGGATGTGTTCAGTTGTGTTCACCAAATATCCACCTTGCCCAAGTCCAGCAACAGCAGAACGCTCATATGTGATATGCGCCACAAAATTTTGACGACCAAAAATTTCATCTAATAGCACCTTGCAGTAGTGAACTTCTACATCATCCAAATGTATCCAAAGCATACCATTAGCTTCGAGAAGCATATAAAGGCACCTCAATCGTTGATTCATCAGATTGAGCCATATTGAGTGTTCCAGGTTATCATTGTAGTTTTCAAAAGCCTGTCCTGTGTTAAACGGCGGGTCGATATAGATGCATTTTACTTGTCCTGCAAAATTTTTCTCCAACGCTTTCAGGGCAAGCAGATTGTCCCCATGAATGAGCATATTTTCCGTGTTCGGGTCGGCGGCGATGTTGGAAAGAGCAGCATTTTCAATCAGCAGCCGAGGCTCGACTTTGATTGGGTCATCCTTGCCGTACCAGGTCAATTCCAGTTTATTTGCCACCCTGCAACACCTCCCACTCTTTTTCTGCTAACGCTCCAAGCTGGCTTGTCAGATTAGAACATACATCTTCGTCCAAAGCCACTGCCCAAGGCTTAAACACCGTAGTGGGGCCCATGGATATTGCCGCAAAAATATCCGGGTGATTAAGATTGTTCTTTTGGGCCTGCCGTATCGCAGAATCCCGGTCAAAAGGTTTTTTGCTTACTTCATGGTATGTATCGAGAATATCTTGCTCTAAAGGAGTTATGATATTCTTTTCCTTCAACATTTCTATCAGCACATTTATAGCATCCACAAATTATCCCTCCTCGTCAGAATAAAATTCCAGTATTTCATCGACACCGCAATTCAATGTATTGCAAAGTCTCTCAATGGTCTCCATAGATAAATATTGATTTCTTTTGAGCCTTGTAATAATATTAGCACTGACGCCAGCTTTTTCTGCAAGCTGGGCGTTTGCTATTTTGCGGTCTATCATGAGATGAAACAATCGATCATATTTTACCGCCATATCAAAACTCCTATTCTTTTGTACCATTATTGTATGGTTCAAGTCCTAAATGCTCCAGTTTCCCTTTCTGGTCACCGGTTAGGGTATGTACCCCCCAACACAACAGATTGCGAGGTCGAGAACAGGCCACATACGCAATACGAGCGGCTTCATCATCCGGATTCAACCAGTTTTCCCAGTAACCAGTCTTACCACGGGCATCAGCTGATGACATCAGTAAAACCGCATCAAAGGTTCTGCCTTTAACTGCGTGAATTGTCTCCACTTTCAATTCTGTTGGATCAATTTGATTCATCAAGCCGATAACCTCTGAACCTGTACCGCGAACAGCTCGTACAAAAGAAGCCGATCCGTCCAATTGTGTCCCAAGGGTCGCCTCAAGATGCTTGTTTAGTATGGCAACAATTTGCTTCTTATTTTCAGCTGTCCAAGAAGAGTATGTTTTTCCTGCCATATTAGAAATAGAGGATACGCTTACAAGCTCGGCCATAATATCTCTGAGCAATAGACGCCATGTAATTGCGTCTTTACAAAGAGTTTCAGGATAGTAGAAATTATTTGAGCGCCCTTGAAATCCATACCACTTTTGCAACTGACCACCAAGTGATCTTAAAGCCATCAAACAACCATCAGCCGCATGAGAGTTCCATAGCTGAATTGCATAAATAATCGGGTACTTTTTTAGCACATTAGAAACATCAGTGCTTATTTTCATTTTTAGAGTTTGATTTCTTGTAAGCACGACAGCTTTTTCAAACTGTATTCCGCGCTCTTTAAGCATTTCTTTGAATGCAATTATGGCATCTTGCTCAGAAGCATACTCAATATAAAAGCAATCAGCGTCGTACTGACTTTCAACTTTTCCGGAAATGTCGGATGTTATAGCGGCAATATTCTTTGAAACATCAACTATACTTTGTGTGCTTCTAAAATTATCAGTCAGTATCTGTTTTTCAAAGGCTTTCGCGGCAATATGCTCAATAAAATATTCTGGCAATGCATCTTTGAAAGAATAGATGGCTTGGTGGAGGTCACCAATATAGTGAACCTTAACACCAGCGTCAATCAAAAGCCCAAGCAAACTTAATTCGGTAGCAGAAAGGTCTTGACACTCATCCACCATAATGAGCGGGAACTTTTGTGCAATCGCCTTACAGATTTCAGAATTTCGCAAGCACTTTACAGCGATGCTATTCATATCTTCAAAGTTCGCAAATCCGGCTTGAAAGAAACCAAGTTTGCAATCTTTGATTCTTTCACGCAAATAGTCGAGTTGGAATAAACCATGTTCATGTTTCTTTTCTCTAATGGAATTTATTAGTTGCTGCGTTTCTTTTGAGTTGTAGCGGTCAGTTATACTAATTGAGTTTTCACCAGACCCTACAAACCAATCTCGTTTACCACTCAAATAGATCAACTGATTAGCGTATATTGTGCTGGAAAGCGGAAAGTTCAACTTGTAGTTCTGAAGCCACTGGTTATCATACAAGTCTATGTTTGCATCAATAATACGAAAAGATTTGTCTTCTGTTTCCGGCTGAGTTCGATAAAACATATACCCAAATCTCTGCGCAATATGCCCATGCACAAAACTCGAAAACGTGCCGACATAGTGGTTGGAGGGAATTGACGTATGATAGAACATATGGATTCGATTCGCAATCGTGTCTGCTGCGTCATTTGTAAAAGTCAACACAGCGATTCCTGTTTTTTTAGATTGCCATTGGGAAATTTCATAAGCAGCTTTCATGCCAAGCACTTCTGTCTTTCCGCTGCCAGCGCATGCCTCCAAATAAATACATTTATCAATAGGAGCAAGGATATAGCTTAACTGTTCATCCGTCTTATCCTCAATTCTGCACAATCCGAACAGCGTACATTTGCCGTTACACTTGTGTGGACAATTCGTAATGTCATCTACTCCGCATAGAACAACAGAAAGAGCGCATTGCTTTTCACGCCTGGTCATCTTGAATTCCCCCGCAAGCCCACAATACCGCATTGATTATATACTGCGGTATAATAAAATCGTCAGGAATTTGTTCAGCTAAAACTTGGGCAAATATTCCTTTTCCAACCGAACTATCCTCTATGTGCTTATAGATGTATTTTGCATCCTCGGCTAATTGGCTTGGACTGTCATATCTCTCACCTCTGTTAATAATTTCATCAAGCTCATTACAAACTGGCCCGTCTTCTGTTCGCCACAGTTGCTTTAGGACATTTGCAAAGCAAACTGGGTTATAAATCGCCAAATCGTATTCAAAAGTTTTCAGAGGTGAAGTATATAATCTGGTTCTTTCAGTTGAGTTTATTTCTTCTGCATACTCTAAGGCTGGATTCTGTCCCTCAACAGCCTCGCCAATTTTTGGGAACATGCTTTTTTCTGGGTCTCTATCAGTTATTCCTGCGCAATAAATGGGAATACACGGTCCTGAGGAACCTTGGAAGTTTCCAAATAGCTTCATGAAATATTTGAAATTAATTCCATTGATATTGATGATCGAAATACCCATCTCATCCAAAGATATGCCAAGTTTTTGAGCATCATTTCTCTCATCATTATATTTTTTCAAAACCAGTTCTGCCAAGCGGGGTATAACAAGTGCCTCAGCAATCCCTTCCACCAAAATAATTCCTCTGGAAAACAGCATAGTAGACTTTGTAACATCTAACCATCGGTTAATATACTTTTCCGCCAATGGGTCTTGAAAATCCTTCTCACTGATCGTAGTAGCGGAGATGCTTGTTTTTGTTCCGGTTATGACTATCAGTTTATCAATAGAAACAGACGAAGCGAGAACCGGCGAATGCGTAGAAACAATTATTTGTGCATTCGGCAAAGTAGTAGAAAGTGATTCAAGGTATTTGATGAACTTTATCTGAAGCTGAGGGTGCAAATGTGCTTCAGGTTCTTCTATTAGTAATACAGTAAAAACATCGGACTCCTTAACCAATTCCAGCTCAGAGAGTACCGTTGCAATATATAGTAAGTTGTTGTACCCCAAACTATTTGTAGCTAAATCCCGAAATTTTGTAATGTCAGTTTCACCGCTACCAGGGAAGAACACCATCCTGATGTTTTCTACAATTTTATTAAAGCTTGTTTCTGTAAACTGCAAGTTGATACTTTGACCAAGCTGCTTTCCAAGTGATTCATCAATTTTTTTATTGATTGCTCTCTGCACAATAGAAACTCCAGAGTCGCGACCTTCTTCCCCTTGGACAATACTGTCGTTGAAACTTTTTACTGTTTCTACAAGGGAAATTGCGTCTTCGCCGTATTGTTTTTTGAGAAGTGCTGCAATTCTCGATCTCTTCCCAGCAGATAGCTTTGATTCTGCATCGCGCAAAGGAGGGAGGTATATGCACTCAATCCAATCAAATGTACTATCTTCAAAAATACCCGCAGATGCTTGCCCTCCCCAATATCTCCATTTACTTGTTCCTGGCTTAATTGGATTTTCAGAAATTTGAAGATGTAAATGACCTTCAAAGTTAGAATCGCACCATGATAGAAAAGCTATTTTTTCATCTTCAGACAAAGCGGTAAGGTCTGCGCTAATTTCGATTTCTGAAGATACAGAGTTCTTATCCGTAGAACAATAGAAATCATCCGAAGAAAAAGAATATCGAGAATCCACCTCACGAAAAAGCATACGCAGAGCATTTATTATAGCTGTTTTTCCGCAGCCATTCTCTCCGAGCAAAACATTTAGACCTCGGTTGAGAGTAACTTCTGATTTTTCGTAAGTATTTTTATATCCACAAAGATGTAGCCTTGAAATATACATGATGCAATCAGCCTCCAAAAAGCATTGGTCAGACTTTATCTCTTCTCAAAAAGTATAATATCACAATATCGTGAAAAAATCAATGCGCAGGTCAAAGAGGGATGCTATTTTCGCTACTTCGCAAGCAGTGTCTTTGTTCCCACAAAGACTCGAAACTGCGGTTCCCGGCGTTGCCGGAAACCGCAGTTTCTGCTTGTTGGGACAGCGTCCCAAACCCTTTGAACAGCCCCGTTGCCGGGGCTGGCTGCGCGTTCGTTTCACGAACGCTGTTGTCCCTGCTCCGCAGGGACAGGCGGGGCTTGCGCCCCTTGGAGAGCCTGAGAAACGGCAGACACAGCCTTGCTGGAAAAAGAAAAACGGGGCTGGTCTGCACCTTTGCCCGCTATCGGATAGCGGCAAGACTGGCGAGGGATTGTCTGGACAATTCCCAAATCTCATCCAGGCGTTTCTGCAAATCTTCAATGTCCGCCGCATAGATGCTCCCGGTTTCATTCGCCCGTTTAGCGTACTGGTTCAGATTATCGGAGCATCGCCGCAGCATAACAGTAAGCTGGCGCACATCCTGCAAATCCAGCCTGATACAAATTCCATCCAGCGCCATCTTGCGGACATAGGCGCTCATAGTCAGAATTCCGGTGTCCTCCATTTTGAGTTTTATCCGCTCCTTGTCCTCCGGCGAGATGCGGATTTTCAGTTCTTCGGTTCGGTTGCTCATTGCTTTTTGGCTCCTCCCCTCGCAAATAAAATCAAGCCGTTTTTGATTTCCGACATCGTGCCGCAAATCAGATTTTCAAAAAAATGGCCGGACACAGGAGACAGATTCCCATGTCCGGCACATATTCCGTGTTTCTGTTACGGTTAGTGGTGGTGACATATTTTGACACCACCAACAGCCGTAACGCATTTCATTCTAACCGTTACAGATAATCAAGTGGTACTTTTGACCACTTGATTATTCGTAACACCATGCGTAAATTCGTTACGATTGAGGTAAGGGGTCAATTTGACCACTCACCTTATCCGTAACGCTCTGGCGATACGCCCGCTGGCGGCAGGCATTGCAGCAGTAGACCGCATCCGACCGCTTGGGGGTGAAGGTTTTTCCGCATCCTTTGCAGACCCGATTCTGGCGTTTTTCCAATCGCCGCTGCTTCAAATCCTTCTGGTATCCACGGTTCCCGCACAGATGATAATAGCAATATTTCTTACTGGCGATTCGGGTGTAGAACACACGGCCACAGCCTTTGCAGATGATCTTCCGCACAGCCGAGTACGGCCTTATCCCGGCGAATTTTTCTTTATACCATTGCTTCAGCGTTTCCTGATTTTCATATTCCCAATCACAGTTCCACATAGAGTTTTCCCTTCCTTCCATAGGACAGGGCGAGCCAAAAATATCTGACCCGCCCCATCCCGTGTTTATATGGCTTCTGCTTCCGATGCTTCCGCCCGCTTCTGCCGATACCGCATTTTGCTATGGGCCTTCCTCTGGCAAGCCTCACAGCAGTATTTCACATCGTTTCTGGTCGTGGTGAATGCTTTCCCGCAGTTTCCGCAGACACATTCACGGCTCCTACCTGCCGCCGCCGCCTGCCGGTAGAATTTCGCCCGGCAGTTCGGACCGCAAAACAGAGTGTTTGTCCGTCTGGATTCAAACTCTTCTCCACAGCATTTACAGATCAGCTTGAACGGCTGGCCGACAACGTGTTCGCCAGATTTGATCTTCTGGTAGCGTTCCCGGCTCTTGACCCGGTGCCTGTGCAGAGAAGCCTGCCGCTTTTCTTCCTCCGGTGTCAACTCCGGGGCCGGGAGGTCGAACCGTCCGATAAATTTCAGATAGATGTCCACTTCCTGCGTCCTGTCGCCATCGACCTTTTCCGGGGCGTGGACGATGATTTTTTCGATAAACTCGTTTATCATTGGCGTAGTCAGTTCCGAGAAATCCGTGTACTTTTTTGCCAGGGTGAGGAAACGCTCCACATTGGCGGTGTCCTGCTCAAAGCTGTCCAACGCCGCTTCCGCCTCTGTGACGGACTGCCGGAGCATCGTCTGCTCCTGCTCATACCCGGCAAGGAGGGTGTCAAAGCGTTCCTCTCCAATGCGCCCCACCGCGTAGGATTCGTACAGTTTCCTGATGATGGTATCCAATTCCCCGCAACGGCGCTTGTCTTTGTTCAGCTTGCGCTTCAAATCTTTTGCCGCCTGCGCCTGCCGGACTTCGGACGCCGCCCGGACCTTCTGGATAAACTCCGCTTCATTGGAAATGGCGTAGGCGCTTGCAGAGCGGATGGTTTCCAGAATGAGCGTCCGCAGGGCCTTGGTGGAGATGTGGTGATTGCTGCAGGCATTATCGTGAGATTGCCGGGCCAGGGTGTAGGTGGAGCAGTCGAACCAGTCCGACGGATAGGGCTTGGCAGCGGTCCCCCTTGAGCGGTGATTATACAGCTTTGCGCCGCAGTCGGCGCAGTAGAGAAGCCCGGTCAGGGGATTGGCCTCGCCAATGGTATCGTGGCGGCGGGGCGTTTTCCGCAGTTTCTGGGCAAGCTCCCAGGTCTCCTTATCCACGATGGCCTCGTGGGTGTTTTCAAAAACCAGCCAGTCCTCCGGCGAGTGGACAACGGCCCGTTTGTCCTTGTAGGATTCCTTATGGGTGCGGAAGTTGACTGTATGCCCCATATACTCTGGCTTGGAGAGGATTTGCCCCACCGCGAAGCCGTTCCAGCTATAAGGCCGGGGGATGTCCTCTCTGCTTTTCCAAACGCCCCTCCTTTGTCTGGCAAAATAGACGGCGGGTGTTTCGATTTTTTCCTCACAGAGCATCGTGGCGATCTCATAGGGGCCGTGGCCCTCGATGGTAAGCTGGAAGATGCGCCGCACAACAGCGGCGGCCTCCTCATCGATCAGCCAGTGGTATTTGTCGTTGGGGTCTTTTCGGTAGCCGTAGATGGCGCAGTTGGTGGTGGGCTTGCCGGATTCGCCCTTGACCCGAATGGCGGTTCGCTGCTTGCGGCTCAGGTCCCTCAGATACCATTCGCTCATGATGTTGACAAAGGGAGCGAACTCGCTGGAACTGGGATCATCGCTGTCGATACCATTTCCAATGGCGATGAAGCGCACTCCGAATTTGCGAAAGAGGACTTCCGTATAAAAACCGGTTTGCAGATAATCTCTGCCGATTCTGCTCATGTCCTTTGTGAGTACCAAAGCCACTTTCCCGGCCTCGATGTCGGCTACCAGCCGTTTCCATGCCGGCCTGTCAAAATTCCCGCCCGACCATCCGTCATCAGTGTAATGGACAATATTGGGAAAATTATGCTGGGCGGCGTAGCCCTCCAGGTATTTTTTCTGATTCACGATTGAATTACTGTCCCCAGTAGATTCATCGTCACGAGAGAGCCTCTCGTATAAAGCCGTGATTTTCTTTTCAGCCTGCGTTGCGCTCATGACGCACTCCTTCCAGACTGACGGCTCATTTGTGGTGCATCCATCATACCACGTTCTCCACCGTTTTGCAGCCCCTCATTGCGGATCATCCGCAGAATTTTTTCCTCCAGCGTCTCGCCGCCGTTGTCGGAAAAGACCACCTTCACCTTGTAGGTGGTGGAGCCGATGCGCCGGGTCATATACTGGCAGTTTTGGTTTTCGTTGTTTTTCGTCATGGTGTCCTTTCTCATATCATTGAAACTCAAAAACAGAAATTTCTGATATGGGAAGCCGTTTCCCCGAAGCAGTTCCTGGCAGGCATATCCCTTTGTTGGTGCTGTGCCGTTGTGTCTCATCCTTGGTACGCTCGCTTTCGGTCATCGCATACTTTTCCGGCGTGATAGCTGCTCGGACGGTCATTCAGTTGTCATTTTCGCCTCCTTTCTGCTTCTGGATTTTTGGTTATGTATGAGAAAGGAAAAAGCAGATACAAAAAACCGCCCACGGATTTTTCTCCGCAGTCGGTTATGTATCTGCTAATAGGTTCAAATATGTTTATATGATATATCAATTCAGTTATAAATTCTATTATAACCGAAACGTATGTTCTTGTCAAGCCCTGCCGAAAAAATTTTTGAGGAGACTGCAAATCAGCCATCCAGCGACAGCACAAGGGCAGAGAGAAAACTCCTGAAAGGCCCGCCTATATGGGGAGCCTCTCAGGAGCGTTCACATTTTCTTATCAGCGCAAATGCCGGAGTATCGGTCATGTATAGATCAGTTCACGCTTGATGCTTTCCTCGGCGCGGTTCACAATGCTGTTCATGGCCTTGACCCATTCCCACCGTGACCGACGTTTCAAGTCCTCTGTCACGCCCTCGGCGGCGGCCAACTGTTGAATGAGTATCCGGCAGCGTTCCTTTGCCTGCTCATCCAGATTGGCAAGGTAGGGGTGCAGCCTGCCCGTCAAAATCAGGTGGTTGAGCAGAAGTGGATTCGTTTCTTCCAGATAGGCCCAGTGCATCCGCCCCCATTTCCCGATGGGGCGGTCATCGTCCTCCGGCAGTTCGACAGCCGGGATGTAGTAGTCCCCAACCAAGACATAATCAAGGCTGTTTGCCTCGTCATGGATATTCGGTTTCAATTCGCTCATAGTGTTTTCCTCCGTCATTTCAGATGTTTTCGGTAGCGGATACCGATAAAGCGATACGGATTTTTATCTCCTTTCCTACAACCGCAAATCTTATTCACCACAAATGAGCCGCAGTCATATGTATTTGGTGGCAGAAACCACCCTCTACATATTAACTCTCAAAAGCTGATTTTACAGAAATATGCTGACGAACACCACTTTTTCAACACGCGCTTTTTCGTAGACGACGGATTTTCCGGCGTGAGCTTTGAGCGTGAGGGGCTTCAAGCCATGCTGCATGAGGTTGAAGCCGGGAACGTGGCGACCGTCATAACAAAAGACCTTTCCCGTCTGGGACGTAATTATCTGAAAACCGGCGAACTGATAGAGATTGTTTTCCCCGAATACGAAGTGCGCTACATTGCCATTAACGACGGTGTAGACACAGCAAGGGAAGATAACGAGTTTACCCCTCTGCGGAACTGGTTCAACGAGTTTTACGCCCGCGACACTTCAAAGAAAATCCGGGCTGTCAAACAGGCAAAGGCGCAGAAAGGCGAGCGCGTCAACGGCGAAGCCCCTTACGGCTACCTTATCGACCCAGATAACCGCAATCATCTGATACCTGACCCGGAAACGGCGCACGTCGTAAAACAGATTTTTGCAATGTATGTACGGGGCGACCGTATGTGTGAAATCCAGAACTGGCTACGG
>Ga0224746_10067_pt2 | contig 11512 bp, 18 predicted proteins | sample LIM_F_Water_Bulk_FD_183000 | JGI IMG/M metagenome (GOLD analysis project Ga0224746, IMG submission 183000) | Enriched cells from gastrointestinal tract of the lab mouse from Pacific Northwest National Laboratory (PNNL), Richland, Washington... | ecosystem: Host-associated > Mammals > Digestive... | reverse complement strand
CAGTATAGGGCGATTATGTGGGAAGATGTTCCATCCACCGAGCCATTTGGATCACTGTTTCCTACCGAAATCATAGAAGGATATGTGCTTGAAAATGATGTTGCCTTGTATGGTGAGGGAAATGAAAGTGTTTTGCAAGCCCGATTTTTCAATGAGCAGCTTGGTGACGAATTGGTGGTAACGGTTTATGCAAAAGGCCATTATGGAGATGAGCCTTTAGATGAGGTCATCTATGGCGGCCACGCTTTCAAAGGCAGTATGATTGCGATTGACGGAGGGGATTATGTGATACGTTACCTCACTAGACGGGACATTATTGAAATCTCTGGATTTGAGGATATGGTAAAGTCGGCGCGGCAACTTTCCTCCTGGAGTATGGCGTAGGAACTTCCCGACAAGGGTAACGCTCCCACCGAATACCCCGACACTACCATCGTCCCAGGCTTCGACCTGGACGAACCCAGCGAACCGGCCGCTCCATAAAAAGCCCACACTTTCCTGCCGCTTTTACAAAACTTGACTTTTGGGCTGATTACCGATATGATAAAGGCAGCATATCGGCAGGCAGTCCTGTTTAGCTTTGGTCTGCGGCGGGGGTAATGCAGCTGGAGAGTCAGCAAAAGCGCCCGCTTATGGCTGTCATAGGACAAAAACTTATTTTTTCGTCGATATTTGCCGATATGTAAGAACAGAAGATATGTTTTTGATTCCCGATGCCCCCCAGGAGGTAGCGCCCATGCTGATAATGTATCTGCAAATGCTCGACACGCCGGAGGAAAAGATCCGGTTCGAGCAGATTTACTTGAAATACCGTGAGAAAATGTTCCATGTGGCGGACAGTATCCTGCATAACGATCAGGATGCGGAGGACGCAGTCCACAATGCCTTCCTGCGGATCATCAAGAAGTTTTCCAGGTTCCAGAACACACCGGTCAAGGATCTGGCTCCGCAGATCACCGTAATCACCAGGAACGAGGCCATCTCCCTCCAGCGGAAGAAGAAGGATGCCGCTCCGCTGGAAGATTGGGACGGCTTTGCCGAGACAACGGAGGCTGTCAGCGACTACAACTCCCTGGTGGAAGCGTTCACCCGGCTGCCCGCGACATACCGCGCGGCTATGGAGATGAAGCTCCTGGGCTACTCCGACGGTGAGATCGCCATCCGGCTGGGGCTGTCCAAAACGGCGGTAAGCACCCGGATCAGCCGCGGGCGCCAGTTTTTGCGGGACATCGTGGAGCGGGAGGGCTTTTTGCTGGATGCATAGTTGCCGCTCCAAATCACTGTGAAAAATTTTTTCAGACTTTTTTCATTTTTCTGTGAGAATCTGCCTTCTCGCTGCGTTAAGCATAGTGGGGGGCAGATTTTTTCTTTTGAGCTCTGCCATACGATTTCGAGCTGTGAGGTGCGATATGAAAAAGAAGCGGGCATGGCTGCCGCTATGCGCTGTGGCCATAGCGGGGATCTTATGTGCGGTGATATTGTGGAGAGGATCCTCAAAATCTGAGATATTTGATTATGTCCAGGAAAACCAAGCGAACCTGGAGCGGTTTGCGGTTGAGCTCATGCGGGTCAATGGCCAAGACGCGAAGTATAAGGACTGGCCGGTGTCCTACTACGAGGATGCCAGGACGGTGGAGTTCCTGACCAAAGGCTCCGGCCTGGGGTCTGCAACTGCATACGAAGGGTTCTATTATTCTGAAAATGATGTCCCTATCGGTTTCCAGGGCGTGGAGCTGGACTTCGTACAGGATGGGGACGGTTGGATATGGCGGGAAACTGGCGGCGATAATTATGACCAGACGGAGCGGATCATAGAACATTGGTTTTGGTTCAAAATGAGTTTCTAGCGGTTTAGGAGCGTGCATCCATGAAAAAGAAGCTGGATATTGTTCTCCGCCTTGCCGCTGCAGCTGTCCTGCTGTTGCTGCTTGCGGCCATCCTATATAAACAGACCTCCGGCGCCCTAGTCATTGGGACGATCCGTGGGGCTGAATGGGAGTATTTGACCGTGGAGGAAACGGAGTATGCGTTCGACCCTGCCCCGCCGGTACACGGGACGGATAAAGGCGCCTTCCTGGGCATCGCAACCAGCGGAGATCTGCGATTTCGCATCTACTCCATTAAAAATTCCGACGAATATCTGTACTGCCAATGGGAGTGGGAAGGCCGCATTTATAGGCGGATCCATTGACTACTTACATGGTTTCCGGCTTCGCCAGTAGCCCCGAAAAATTTTTTCAAAAATTTTTGAAAATCCTGTGAGAATCCGGCCACTCGTTGCGTTATTTATAGTAAGAGGAGATTTTAGGGCAAGTGTCCGCTGTGAGCCGGTTCGCCGCAGAGCAGGCAAAAAGGCGTGTGGGCAGCTGTCAGAATACAAAAGGGGGAAAAGCTGCCATGACAGAACAGGCGTTAAATCAACTGACCCGGCGGATCGTGCTGGACGCGGCCCGGCTGGAATATGGCGGCCTGCTGGAAGGAGCGCCGGAGCATACCTTCTCCCCTGCCTTTGAGCGGAAGATGAAAAAGCTGCTCCGCCGGGGCCGGCACCCGGTTTTGTATCGGACGCTGCGTGCGGCAGCCTGCCTTTTGCTGGTACTGCTGCTCAGCGGGTGCGCGGTGCTGGTAGTCAGCCCGGCGGCCCGGGAGGTCTTCCTGGGCTGGGTGCGGGAGTTCCGCACGCTGGAGGGGTTCCCGCCTTACTACATCTACACCTATGCCGGAGAGGAAGCGGAAACCTTGGGCTTGCAGATCAAGTATCTGACGAACCAGAAGCCCGGAAGCTCCACCTACCAGAAGTACGTCAACAGCTGGCAGGACTTCCTCGCCTCTATTGGCGGCGGAGTGGATATCCGGGCATGATCAGCAGGCCCTGAATGGACAAACTGAGTAAATTCCAATCTTGTTAGGAAGTGAGTTTTCATGAAACGGCTGTCTTTCAAGCCACAATGCTGCGTTTCTTTAGCTATTTTGATATGCGTTTTTGTGTTTGAACAAGTTTTCAAAATGGGCGTACTCCATAACATCGGGTGGATTGTCATTGGACTGCTCTTTTTGATAAACCCTGTATGGCCCAAATCCGCAGATTGGCGAAACCATGAGGACTTGAAGAAGGGCATACGCATTGGCAGTTTGCTGGTGATAATCGTGTTCGGATTTTTGATTCGCTATATTGCGTAACTTTCAATTTATGAAGGAATGGATAATACCATGAAGAAATCAATCAGAAATGTGCTAATCGGCTTGATAATTGTTCTCGGTTTAGTAATCGTTCTCAGTTTGTCCGCCTGCAGCAATAAAGGTAATGCGGAAGCAAAATCCTTATATGAGCAGGGCCTGGAGATTGTCCAGCTTATGTCGGAAATGACCCAGACTGAGGGATATGTGGATGTTTACACCGGAAACAGTGAGGTCAAGGGGGTTATCCAGAGTATCAGCGCCGGCGATTATTCTTCCCCTAAAGCTGTGTATGCCATTTCCGTCGCTGATGATGACCTCGCTGCTATGGTGGAATTGAATCGTCTGGATAATGTCTCTGACGAATTGAAGAAATTCCTATTGCAGAGAGCGCATAGCGCCCTGATGACACAGATCAACAGCATGAGTGGTGTAGAAAATTTAGCTGCAACCAGTGTTTGTACTGCTGGGAAGTCATTTGTAAATGAGAATGCCGAGGATGTGATCTATCTTTACACCTACGAAAATGCCCGTCCTGTTGCCGTAACCTTCTCTGTTGGTGAAAATCAGGCGGTATCTGCAAGTGGTATGTTTATAATGTACGATGGCTTCACCTGCGGCTCTGCTGCTGAAATCGAGTCCTTCTTCAGCGATATTAGCGTTGATGTATCAGAGGTTGTGCCGGAAAAGTAATGGACAGCCAATACAGTGCTCCACATGGTAATCGAGGTAACTTCTATGGCATGGAAACTGTTTCAGGTATCTAATGGACATAAAAGTTTAGAAAATTTCGAGTTGGAGGCTGATGATGTGTTCGCAGTTCTGCATCAACTAAAAGTCTATTTTCAAGAGCGCCTTGATGCAGGCGAAAAAATGGGGCTTGAAGTGGCATCTTCCGTTGCGGTAGAGATTTGGATCGATGGAGCGAAACTAACAGTTGGATGGGATAATTGGAGCGGCCTTTTCATTATGGCGTGGGATGTAGACGGAGATCGTATTGTCCAGGAAATCAAAGGATATATGAAGCAGGAGGTGGGCTGAAGGTGAAAACCGCCATGAAGTTTCAAAATAAATCCCCGGAGGAAATTGTCCGGCGATACAGACGAAATGTTCGACTCAAGCAAGGTCTGGTTATTCTGGCCCTCCTGGCATATACGGCCTTCGCTATACGGGAGATCTGGTGGAATGACGTCAGCTTCCTTGGATTGCTTCTGGGAGAATTGCTTGTGTTTTTGGCGCTTACTCCGGTCGGCGTCTGGATCGCCTGGGATTTCTTAGCTTTGAACGCAATATTGAATATAAACTGCGATCCTGTCACCTACGCTCAGGTGATGCATTTGTTGGGACAGAAGCGTAACCGCAAGCGTTCTGCCATTACCATTCAGATCAATGAAGCTATCGGGGATATGTGGACAGGGCGGTTCTCGGAAGCGTTGTCTCTGGTGAAGTCTCTGCCTGAGTTAAACGCTGGAGATCAAATCTCTGTGCTGTACATCCGTTTTAACTGCTGCATAAAGCTGAAAGACATAGAAGGAGCGCTCCAGGCCCGGCAAGAGACAAAGGCTCTGACTTCCACTGCAAAAAAGTCGTCCCTGCAAAAGCGGGGGGAACAATTACTGGATATCCTATCTGCGCACAGAGAGAAAACTGGCCAATCGTTCCGTGAACTCCAAGCTGGCCGCGCTGCAATGCTATAATGAGTTCCTGATCCAGACGGGCATCCAGAAAGATCTGATCCTCAGCAAGCGCGACTACCTGAAGGTACAGACCGCATACGCAAATCCAAGCACCGTGAGCCGGGAGCAGGTCGAGTCGTTCCGCAGGCGGGTACTGGCTGGAAGCGGGAAACGCAACTATGCGATTGTCACTGTGTTGGCCTATGCCGGACTGCGGATCAGCGAGTGTCTGGCGCTCCTGCCAGAAGATGTCTCCCTGACAGCCAAAGAGATCACCGTTCGCCAGGGCAAGGGCGCAAAAACAAGAGTCGTTTTTATTGGGGACAAGGTAATTGATGCCGTCCGGGACTATCTGGCGGAGCGGCCTGATACCGGCAGCCCATATCTCTTTCTCAGCCGCCGCGGCGGTGCGCTGAGCCGCGGGCAGGTCAATCGCATATTCAATGCTTATTCCAGTACGATCACACCCCATACCCTCCGCCACTTTTTCTGTTCTACCGCGATTGAGGCAGGCTATAGCATCAACGAGGTAGCGAACCAGGCAGGGCACTCTAATATCCAGACCACTCTGCTCTATACCAATCCCACGCGGGAGAAGATGAAGGAAAAGGCAAATCTATTATAGAGAACGCTGCAAAGAATGTTTCGTGCCAACCTCCCAGGCGCTTCGGAATAGGTGGTTGACAACGCGCGCAAAATAGCACACAATGTCTGCAAAGGAGGAGGCGCTATGTCTAAGAATGTTAGTATGAACATCTGTGTGGATGAAAATACCCGCTTGGAGGCAGAGAGCATCTTCGAGCAGCTTGGCCTTACCATGAGCGGAGCCATCAATATGTTTCTCAAGCAGGTAGTACGGGAAAAAGCGATTCCTTTATCGATGGAGCTTGATCCCATGTTTACATCCAGGACGGTACAAGAGGATATGGAAGAGGCAAGGAGGATGCGTGCGGAAGGGATCGGCGGTGTAGACGCTGATGACTTGGCTGCTCAAATAGATGCTATTATTGCCAGGGCTGAGACGAGGCTGTAGAAGATTTTCTCTTATTTTTGTAGAAGATTTTTTCCAGCTTGCTATTTACACAATAATCCAGTATAATATAGCCATACAGTATCCGTGACCCGCTGCCAGTGGGTTCAGTATCCGTGTTACACAGCGTCCAGAGGCCAAGCGGCCTTTGGGCGCTTTTTTATTATTGAGACTTCAAAACTATATCATTGCCAGTTTGGTTAAAAGCGTATGAGCAGATTTGCCCATACGCTTTTTTATGATAGATGACCCGCCTGACGACTCAGGCAGAACGAAATGAAGAATAGGAGTGAATGCAATGATCAAAAAATGTGATTCCGAGCAGCTTATCCACTACTTTCCAAACGCGGACTGGGACGACCTTTACTGGGGGTTCAGCAACTACTCCCGCCAAGCATACGCCGGCCTGGCGCCCTTGGATGCGGAGGATGAAATTATGCTGGGGCTCTATTTCCGGCAGGGCGGCTGCCTCTGCGAGATGGGAATCAGCTGGCATCTGCTGCGCGGCAGGGCAGTCCCGCAGTTAGAGGTCTTCAGCGAAGCATGGCATCTGCTGAAGACCCCCACATTCCGGGCAGTTCTGGATCAGCTCACAAAGGAGAAAGAGTCCCTGGCAACCCCGGCGGAGGTGTCGGCGCTGCTGATCGCGTGCGGCTTCACAGATCAGTCCAACCGGCCCCTGACCGAAGTGGATCCGGAACACCGGGCTGACAGCCTGGAGACATCTCCCGCCAGTCCTGCAAGGGACAAATACATTGTTCTGGTCACGCCAACGCAGGCGGTCAGCATGATCGCGGACCTTGGGAATGGCCAGGCAACTGAAAACGGGGATCGGAGCAGTCAGTATTTCACAATCGCTAAGGGGTATCCGCATACCGGCCGCACTGTTTCGGCGGCGCTGATCGAAAACAAACACGGACTGGCTGCGGATGGCGGATACTACACCCTCCACATCGTGGATGATGTCAGCGGAAAACCGTGCGAGCTGCATCACACGGACGATCTCAGCGAGGTTTCCCTTGTGAGCCTGCTGAAAGAGATCCTGGATGGCCTGGAGAACGGCGGCGGGCCGGCAATGGGCGAGGCTCCTGCGGTAAACGGGAAATTTGATATGAGCAGAACCCTTGAACTCACCATCCGTTTCGATGGAGACACCATCGAGGTCGATGTGTACGAGCCGGAGAGCGGAGAGATCGCTCAGCTCCAGCATCCGTATAGCCCCGATGAACACCCGGAGTTCGATAAGGCTATCGGAGATGAGCTCTATTCATGGCTCAACTTGTGGGCCGAGGAAAAAGAGGAACATGATACGCTGAGGGAGATCGGTGGCGTGATATTCCGGAAAACATGCCTCGTCGGCGGGACGTACTACAAGAAGTTTATGCCGGACGAACTGAAAAAGCTGGCGGAAAGCGAGGGTTGTTGATATGACAAAGTATGAGCAGTATCAGCTGCAGTGGATGATCAGCCATGGTTATTCGCTGCAGAATCTCATAGAGGCGCTGACGGAAATGCAGTTTGGGGATCCGGAGGATAGCGACAGAATATCTACCCCCATCTCTGAGCTCTTCGATGAATGGGTTGCTGACATTGGATTTGGTTCTGAGATCTGGGCGTGTAAAGCGGAGTGGCGTGAGTGTGAAGGCGCGGAGGACGGGGAACAGGATTGATTTTTGTCCTTCGCCGTGATATAATAGTACCATCAAGATGAAATTGGTGATTTGAGAAAGCAGGTGATGTAGTGCCGGATGAGAAAAAGGAACTGCAGGCCCGTTATGCGCACTACCAGACGATCCTGAGTGAAATGACTTTGATGAGCGATGCCTTTATGCGCAATGTCCTCAAAGTCGCCGAGTGCGCGGAGTATGTCCTACAGGTCATCCTGGAGAAACCGGATCTCCGGGTCGTGGATGTGGTTGTGCAGAAGGATCACAAGAATTTGCAGGGGCGGTCAGCGGTGCTGGACTGCGTGGCACAGGATGCGGACGGAAACCGTTTCGACATAGAGGTCCAGCAGGATAACGAGGGGGCGTCCCCCAAGCGGGCGAGATTCCATAGCGGACTTCTGGATATGAACACACTGAATCCAAGCGAGGATTTTGAAAAGCTCTTGGAATCATACGTCATATTTATTACCCAGAACGATATTCTGGGGAAGGGGCTTCCCATCTACCATATTGAGCGCACGATTAGGGAGACTGGCGACGCTTTTGCGGACAGATCGTATATCGTCTATGTGACGGCAAGCATCCAGGAGGACACGGATCTTGGGCGGCTGATGCATGACTTCCACTGTAAACATGCTGACGAGATGTATAGCAAAGTGTTGGCGGACCGGGTCCGCGCACTGAAAGAAACGCCGAAGGGAGTTGACAATATGTGCCGTGAATTGGAAGAGCTTTATCTCTATGGAGAAAAGCGGGGGATTGAGAAGGGAGTGGCCTCCAGTCTCAGAAACGTGATGACAACACTGGGGCTGTCTATTGAGGCGGCAATGGATATTTTGCGGATTCCGGAGGATGAGCGACCGGCCTATATGAATCTGCTGGCAAAGCAATAACTTGTGCCTTTATCTGGAGGATATAGAACTGCCTATATCCTCCAGATTGCCATTGGGTTGAGATGTGCTGCAAGATGCTGGTGGATCGGGGTCGCACACTGAAAGAAACACCGAGGGGAGTTGACAATATGTATAGTGAGTTGAAGCAGAGGTATCTTGATAAAATGAGGCCTGATATTGAGAAATTCCGAGCAGAAGGTCTATCAGAAATCTGGATAGAAGGCTGGATAAACGGCTGGATAAAAGGCTATATATCTGTTACTACGCTTGAGTGTATCAAGAGCTTGATGGAAACACAGGGATTTTCTGCCGAGGCGGCTATGGATGCCTTGCTGCTCCCAGAGGATGTACGAATGATCTGTATGGATCTGCTGGCAGAACAATGATCTGGGGTTCTATTGGAGGATGCGGAACTATCCCCGTCCTCTTCGTTCCTTGCTCACAAGGCGGATACCCGGCTGGCAGAGCATTCGCATTTAACAGGCCTGATCCACCGCAAATGACATCAATGGGGAAATTTTGTTTTCAATATTGCATTTCCCTATTAAAAATTATATAATAACAGTGATAGTTTCCGTAGGTTGTATCTGCAATCAAAGTAACTGCGTTTCAACGTCCAAAGGTATTTTTTATACCTTTGGGCGTTTTTTATATATTACCTGGTTGTCCAGAGGTCACAAGAAAAGTCATTCCATCTCTATCGCGGGGTGGGTGGCGAAGTTTTATTTTATAGTCAGAAGGAGTGCGTATGCCCCAAGGAAGAGAGCACGTAACGGAGCGGCCAGGCCATCGGCACTGTAAGATCTTCAACTGCGACCGCCGGCGCGGAAACTTCTGCTGTGAGGACTGTGATTTCAAAAGCAGTGGTTCCTGCAGGAATCCCTGCTTGAACGGCCCTGAACGGTGTGGTCAGGCGATCCCGGCGAAACAGAAAAAAACGTGAGGAGAGGGAATTATGGAGTATTATAAGCATCCCAAGGGGTATCGCCCCAGTAAGAGTGTGCTGCACGCTGGAACATTCATAGCCGACATGCAGAAGGGCGTGAAGTTTATCGCATCAGATGGCAGCACATTCGTTGTAACACGGCCCGTTCGGACAACTCGCTGCGCCGGCGGTGTTGCGGAGCATGATATGTGGGCCCGCAGGCTTGGTTCAGATGTGGAGATGCTGTTCCGCTGCCCGGTCGGCGCCAATCCCCTGCGATATACCTACGTGACCTGCTGAACCGCTAAAGGCGTCCACCCCGCAGACTAACAGGAATGGAGGAGAATACTTCCGATGACAAAAGATGAACTGCGCAAGAGCCTGAGCATGGGCAAGACAATGGATGAACTATTCCACTATACCTCCGGTCAGGAATGCCTTATCTTCAAGGCGGCCGAGTTTTCCGCCGGTGAGGAGATCATCTATATAGCGGATATTTATTTTAACGAGATCCCGATGGATCGGCCGCTGAAGGATGACGAGGAAATTGAGGAGGTGATCAGCCACTGCTTCACAGGCGCCGATTTTGTTGACGAGTGCGCTCAAAACGAGGAATTGGCTGAGCGGCTGTTTTACTACTGCGACTGGCAGCATCCATCGGCCGCATTGCCCGAAGTCGAGGATGACGAAGAGGACAGTGACACACCATAGAAACAAAGGAAGCGCCAGGGACAAAACTCTGTCCCTGGCGCTTTTCCATTGCTGTTGTTCCGGTGAAACCATATATTTCTGTTGCCAGCCAAAATCGGACGGCAGGATACCGCTCAGTCAGCAACAGTCCCAGTTATAGAGCACCTGGCTGAAATCCAGCCGCTCCAGGTTTGCCCGGGGGATAAAGAAATTGGCCACACCGCAGTCGCCCCAGAGGATGGAGTAGCTGTTTCCCTCATCCTGCATGGAGTCGATCTGGAGCAGCAGAGTATCGAAAGGACTGTCTTCGGTTCTGGGATCCTCTTGGGTAAAACTGGGGTAGCCCAGCATCCAGTGACCGCCGTTCAGGCAGCCGTCCTCCGGCTCCTGAAGTCCTTCGCACAGCGCATCATAGGCGGCATCGTCCAAGAACTCATAGGATTTCTGCTCCCCCATGTCCACCCCCATCACCTCTTTGACCGCAGCCCGGAAAGCATCCTCAAAGACAAAGGAACGGTCGTTGGCGAAGCTATCTGCCGCCTTAGCATGGATGACCAGCTCCTCCTGGAGAGGGCTGACGCCGAGATCATCTGCCAGACCGGGGGCGCCCAGGGCTGACACCTGCTCCGGTGTGACGCCCTCATCGACCTGCGGGTGGTAGACTACCCGATAGTTTTTCTGGTCCGAGGCATATCTTCTATATCTTCAACAGAGCATACCCTGCTGGATACTGCGGACGCAGTTTGTCGGTAGGCGATGTTGTCCAGATGGGGGGCAAGCACTATATCTGTGCAACCAAGGGGTTCCATCCGATCACCTTCGAGGCCAGCAAAGGCCCGCCAATGCTGAATCCTACGGCTTGTCCTCTGCCGCTCCCGGATGGAACAGGACTTCAGGTTTCTGTCTATATGGGGACAAAGAACCGGTATCCGTGCATCAATATCAACCATATTGCTCCAGATGGATCTGAAAATCCGATCTGTTTTGCAGAGTACGATTATGGCAAGGAACCAGGCCATGAGCTGTGCGTCGGCGCTTACTGCGCAAGCCGTGACGAAACCGTTTATTACAGCAGCTATGTTCAGGAGTATTCACAAAGCGAGCATTGAAAAAAGGAGGAACTACCATGCCTTTGCTTGGGCGCTACAGAGCTGAAGATACAGACAGTATGCATAGCCAATACTCCATTACTATGGATGTAAAAGAGACAGATAAATCGTATATCTTTTGCCTCGTGGAATTTCAGAGCCGCTATGGCGCATCACAAATGGAGCGCCTATTTGAGAAATCCAAACGGGTCGTCATCCGAAAAAACCGCGGCGGACATGCAATCAGAATATGGAACGACAACCATTTCACTTTTTACCCGTTCCAAGCGGGGATCCCGTTCTATTTTATAAAGCAGTAGCTTTTATCCTATGGAGTACCTTTGCTTAACAGCATAGCAAGAGCAG
>Ga0224746_10266_pt1 | contig 11597 bp, 8 predicted proteins | sample LIM_F_Water_Bulk_FD_183000 | JGI IMG/M metagenome (GOLD analysis project Ga0224746, IMG submission 183000) | Enriched cells from gastrointestinal tract of the lab mouse from Pacific Northwest National Laboratory (PNNL), Richland, Washington... | ecosystem: Host-associated > Mammals > Digestive... | reverse complement strand
TTGTAGATGAGCCCCAGGGTGCCCCAGGAGTAGGGGACGGTGTATTTGTTCTCCGGGTCGTAGGGCAGGTTGCGGAAGCGCTGGTCGATGAGCTCAAAGTTGGGGATCTGGCTGTAGTCCAGCTCCTCCAGCATCCCCTCCTCAATGAGCTGGGAGATCATGTAGTCGGAGGGGACGATCACGTCATAGTCTGCGCCGCCGCTCTTCAGCAGGGAGTAGAGCGCCTCGTTGCTCTCAGCGGTCTGGTAGTTCACCCGGATGCCGGTGGCGTCCTCAAACTGGGCGATGAGGTCCTCGTCAATGTACTCGCCCCAGGAGCACACGTTGACCACCGGCTGGGAGTAGGCGGCCCCGCTGAGCAGGGCGACAGCCAGAATAAAGCCGCAGGCCATGGTCCCGGCAAGGCCCCGGCGGACCCACTTCCAGGAGGGCTGGTGGAAGCGCATGGAAAGCCGCTCCAGGAAGGAGGGCGGGCGCACCTCCTGCCGGTCCATCCGGCGCTCCTGGCGGATCTCCCGCACGTTGTTGAGCACCAGCAGGGCCAGCACCGACAAAAACAGCAGCGTGGACACGGCGTTGACCTCGGGGGTGATGCGTTTTTTGGTCATGGAGTAGATGCGCATGGCCAGGGTGGAGGTGGACGAGCCGGCGGTGAAGTAGGAGATCACGAAGTCGTCGATGGACATGGTGAAGGCGATGAGCGCCCCGGACACGATGCCCGGCTTGATCTCCGGCAGGATCACCTTCCAGAACGCCTGCATCCAGGTGCAGCCCAGATCCTGGGCGGCGTCCACCAGGTTTTTATCCATCTGCCGCAGCTTGGGGGCCACGTTGAGGATGACATAGGGGATATTGAAGGCCACGTGGGCCAGCAGCATGGTGGTGAAGCCCAGGGTGAGCCGGGTGGGCAGCTCCACCGCGCCCTGGACGCTGTTGAACCACTGGGCGAAGGCCCCCCAGCCCTGGAAAAAGGCCACAAAGAACAGGCACAGGGATACGCCGGTCACAATGTCCGCATTCATCATGGGGATGTCGTTGACCACCAGCAAAGCGTCCCGCCGGCGCTTGGACAGGGAATACAGGCCAATGGCGGCGAATGTGCCCGCCGCGGTGGCGATTGCCGTGGCCAGCAGGGACACCAAAAGGGTGGTGTACAGGCTTTCCATGATGAGGCGGTTCTGGAACAGGGCGGAGTACCACTCCAGGGAGAAGCCCCGCCACACGGCGCTGGAATCCCCGGCGTTGAAGGAGAACACGATGAGCAGGAAAATGGGCAGGTACAAAAACAGGAACACCAAGCCGATGAACAGGCGGCTTCCAACGCGGCTTTGCCTTTTCACATGATCACCGCCTGTTCCTCGCCCTCGCCGAAGTGGTTCATGACGACCATGCACACCACGACGATCACCATCATCACCATGGAGATGGCGGCGCCCAGGTGGGGATTATAGGCCCCGCCCAAAAATTGCAGCTCGATGAGGTCGCCCAGCATCATCTGGTTGCCGCCCCCCAGAAGGTTGGAGATGGCAAACGTGGACACGGACGGCACAAACACCATGGTCACCCCGGACAGGATGCCCGGCAGGGACAGGGGGAAGATCACCTTGCGGAATACCCGCACCCCGTCCGCCCCCAGGTCCCGGGCGGCCTCGATGAGGGAGTTGTCCAGCTTGACGATGACGGAATAGATGGGCAGGATCATGAAGGGCAGGTAGTTATACACCATGCCCAGCACCACCGCCCCGGGGGTGCCGATCATCTGGATGTGGTCCAGCCCCAGCAGCTCCAGCAGGCCCACGGCCCGGAACAGCTGGTTCAAAAGGCCGTTGTTCTCCAGGATGGACATCCAGGAGTAGGTGCGCAGCAGGAAGTTCATCCACATGGGCAGCATGATGAGGGCCATGGCCAGGCGCTGGAACCGGGGGCCCTCCTTGGCCATCCAGTAGGACACCGGGTAGCCGATGAGCAGGCACACCAGGGTGGCCAGCACCGCCAGCCAGAAGGAGCGCAGGAATACGCTCAGGTACAGCCCCATGCCGGTAAAGTTGCCGAAAGTGGCCTGGGTGGCGCCGGTGGCGGGGTCGGCGGCGGTGAAGGCATACACCGCCATGATGATGATGGGGACGACCACAAACAGGGCCATCCAGATCACGTAGGGGAAGGCAAACCAGCCGCGCTTACTCCTCATGGCCGCCCTCCCGGGAGCCGCTCTCCTCCCCGTCGCCGGACTCGTCCTCCACCACGTCCAGCTCCTCGTACTCCTCGGAGTAGGAGGAGTAGTCCCCGAACAGGCCGGAGTACTGGCTCTTTTTCATCACGTGGATGCCGTCCGGGTCGATTTTGATGCCGATGCGGCTGTCCACCGGGCAGTAATCGGTGGTCTGGATGAGCCATTTGAAGCCGTAGAAGTCCACGATGGTGTCGTAGTGGACGCCCTTAAATGTGACGGAGGTGACGGTGCCCCGCAGCTGGCCCGCCGCCTCGTCCACAATGTCCACGTCCTCGGGGCGGATGACCACGTCCACCGGCTCGTCCTTGGCAAAGCCCTTGTCCAGGCATTGGAATTTGCGGTTGAAGATTTCCACCACCCCATCGGCGCGCATGATGCCGTCGATGATGTTGGACTCGCCGATAAAGTCGGCCACGAAGGCGTTTTTCGGCTCGTTATAAATGTCCTCGGGGGTGCCGATCTGCTGGATGCGCCCGCCGTCCATCACCACCACGGTGTCGGACATGGCCAGCGCCTCCTCCTGGTCGTGGGTCACATAGATGAAGGTGATCTCCATCTCCTGCTGAATGCGCTTCAGCTCGTTCTGCATATCCTTGCGCAGGCGCATGTCAAGCGCGCCCAGCGGCTCGTCCAGCAGCAGCACCCGGGGACGGTTCACCAGGGCCCGGGCGATGGCCACCCGCTGCTGCTGCCCGCCGGACAGGGCGGACACGGGGCGCTTTTCAAAGCCCTTGAGGTTCACCGTCTCCAGCATCTCCATCACCCGGCTGTGGATTTCCTGCTCGGGGATTTTTATCCTGTGCCCGGCGGCGTCCGTCCTGGGAATGCGCAGGCCGAAGGCCACGTTCTCAAACACGTTGAGATGTGGGAACAGGGCGTACCGCTGGAACACGGTGTTCACCGTCCGCTGGTGGGGCGGGACGTCATTGATCCTCACGCCGTCAAACAAAACGTCCCCGGCGGTCGGCGACAGAAACCCGCCTATAATCCTAAGCGTGGTTGTTTTGCCGCACCCGCTGGGGCCCAGCAGCGTGAGGAACTCCTTATCGTTGATATACAGATTGATGTGGTCGAGCACGACCTCGTCGCCGTAGGACATCACACAGTCCCGCAGGCGGATCAGCTCCTTGGACATGTATCCTCCCCCATTTCTAATGATGAGTGTTTTGTCAGCTCCCTTTTTGTAGTCTCTGAGACGCGCTTTGTTGTCACGCTCGGGTTGGACACATACACGGCCCGGCTTCCCTCCGATTCGGACAAAATCCAGTCCCACGTTGTGGGCCTTGGGCTTTTGTCCTCACTCCGGTCCATCCGGGCCTATGTATCTACCCTCGCGCTTCTCAGAGCTTCACGGATAGCGAGATACATAATAGCGGCTTGACCACCGTTTGTCAATCATTTTCAGGGGATTTTCCTGGTATTTTGTCGCGAGTTTTTGGAGTGTCCGGCGGGCGCCTTCCAGCCCGGAACGGGGCGGGACCTTTGGGAATAGGATTTGACAACATCCGGCCCGGCTGATATAATAAGATTTGACAAAAGAGCGCCGGAAAGGCGCCTTTTCCACCCCATATAAAGGAGAGGAGGGGACGGCTACGGTGAAATTGAGAACTTCCTTCTAACCGGTAGAAGGAAATAAAATTTGATCCTTCTATCGCGTACTGCAATAGGAGGTCCAAATGAAAAAATATGAACGGCAAAACCGCCCCTGGCTGATAGGGGCTTTGGTTAGTGTGCTCGCCGCCAGTCTCTTCGGGGTGGCGCTGCAATTCTTCAAGGGCGAGGTGCTGGACAGCGCCATCGCGGGCCAGGGGGTGCGGACGCTGGGGTACGGCCTGGCCCTGGCGGGCTATATTCTGGGCGAGATACTGTTTTTCCACCTCTACAGGCGGCTGGGGGACCGGTTCGCTGCGGGCTGCGTCACGGCCCTGAAGCAGGATGTGTTCGAGAGCGTCCTGCGGCGGGACTACGTGGCCTTCAAGGGTCGCACGCAGGGGGAGTACGCGGCGAAGTACACCGGCGAGGCGGACGCCATCCGTGCCCGGCGGTTCTGTATGCTGCCGCTGTTCTGGGAGATCGCCTTTAAGATCGTGCTGGTCAGCGGGGCGCTGTTTTTGCTGGACTGGCGGGTGGCGCTGCTCACCATCGCGCTGCTGACCACGCCGCTGTATATCCCCAAGCTTATCGAAAAGCGCTCCCAGCGGGCGCAGACGGCCTTCCTCCAGGCGGCGGAAGAGGCGCTGTCCGGGGTGACAGACTGGCTCCACGGCTTTGAGCTCATCAAAAATTTCGCCGTGGAGGACAAGATTCTAGCCCGCTTCCGGCGGCTCAACCAGAACGCCGGGGAAAAGCTGCTGGACGATTTGAAGCTGGGGGCGGCGGCGCAGCTCATCACCACGCTGATGTCCTACCTGTCCTATTTCATTGTGCTGGCCTGTTCGGCGTGGCTGGTGCTGCGGGGGGATTTCTCCGCCGGGGACTTCTTTGTGGCCATCGGCATGATCGACCAGCTTTCCTACCCCATCATTTCGCTGGCGGGGATTGTGCGGCAGCTGTCCGCCATCCGGCCCGCCTGCCGGAAGATGGAAGAGTTTATTGCCGAGCCGCCCCAGAGCGGCCGGCGGGGCGCGGCCCTCAGGCTGCGCCAGGATATCCGTTTTCGCGAGGTCTGTTTCGGCTACGAGGGCCGGGGGACAGTGCTGGAGGGGTTCAGCCTCACCATCAAGAAGGGCGGGCGGTACCTGCTGAAGGGGCCCAGCGGCTGCGGCAAGACCACAGCGGTGAACCTGCTGCTGCGCTACTACCAGCCGGACGCGGGGGAGATCACCGTGGACGGCTTGCCGTTGGGCGAGTCGGGTGACCCCTACGCTAGGGCGACGGTGGTGCGTCAGGAGGCGGTGCTGTTTCGCGGCACCCTGCGGGATAACCTGAGCATGTACCGGGACATCCCGGAGAAGCGGCTGCTGGAGGCGCTGGCCGGCGTGGGGCTGGGGCGCTTTGCCGGCCGTGAGGCCCTGGACTGGATGGTGGAGGAGGGCGGCGCCAATCTTTCCGGCGGGGAGAAAAAACGGGTCTGCCTGGCCCGCGCCCTGCTGCGGGATACCGAGCTGCTTATCTTGGATGAGCCGCTGGCCAATCTGGATGGGGAGACGGCGGAGCGTATTGAAGACCTGCTGCTGTCCATCCGGGACAGGACGCTGCTGGTGGTGTCCCACCAGTTCAGCGCCGGGAAGCTGCCGGGGTTTGACCAGGTGGTGGACATGGCGGCGGGCGGCTGACAGAGACAGGGGGAACACCGTGAAAATCGCCTATCTGGGTATTGACCTGCTGGAGCCGGTGCTGGACGCGCTGCTGGGGGAGGGGTGCCGGGTTTTGAAGCTGTTCACCTGCCCGGTGGACAATGTGACGGAGACCAACACCGCCGTCATCAAGACTGCCCGGGAACGGGGGATTCCCCATACCCTGGAGCGGATCGCCCCGGCCGATCTGGAGTGGCTGGCGGGCCAAGGCTGCGAGCTGCTGGTGTGCGCGGGGTATTACTACCGCGCCCCCGTCACGGACGCCTTCCCCATGGTGAATTTTCATCCCACCCCGCTGCCGGTGGGCCGGGGGTCGTGGCCCATGCCCTGGTTGATTTTGGAGGGGGCGGAGTTTGGCGGTGTTACCGCCCACAAAATGGCGGCGGAATTCGACACGGGGGATATTCTGCTTCAGGAGCGTTTTCCTCTGGACGGGCGGGAGGACCACCAGACCTATATGAAAAAGGTATACGCCAAAATCCCCGCCATGGTTCATACGCTGGTGGGCGGACTGTCCCAGGTGCTGGCGGGGGCGTCTCCCCAGGGGGCGGGGGAGTACTGGCCCCTGCCCACGGAACAGGACTGGACCGTTACGCCGGACATGGACGCCGCCCAGGCGGACCGCATCCTGCGGGCCTTTTATGGCTACGAGTGCGTCTACCGGGACGGGACGGGCAGGACGGAGCTGACCGGGGGCCGGGTAGTCCCGGGCGCGGGGCCCTTTCCCGTGAGGGGCGGGCACATCCGGGCGGACAGGACCAGACGGCTGAGCTGAGCGAAAACAAAAAAGGAACCCGGGCGCTGATTGCGCCCGGGTTCCTTTTTATCAGGCCCGCCGTTTGGGCATGTTGGTAATTTTCAAACAAGCCCTAGTATGTGGGGTTGTCCACGTTCACCTTGTCCGTCTCCTGATAGGGGGCCAGGGTGGACACCATTTTCACCGGCACGTCATAGGCGTTCTTGACGTAATGGACTTCGCCGGGCTCAATGTGGATCAGGTCGCCCACCCCGAGCACGTGCTTCACGCCGTCCACGACGATATCCACCTTGCCCTCCAGGATGAAGAAATCCTCTTCCATGATATTGTGGTAATGGGCCTGGAAGTCCTCGCCGGGGCGGAAGCGCACCAGGGCGAAGTTCATCCGGGGGCCCTTCATGAGATACTTGGGGCCGCTCTCGCCGAAACGGTACTCCCGCTCATTTTCATTGATGATAAACATAATATTCTCCTCCAATCCAAAAGTCGGCCAAGGGCTCACAGGCCGGGGGCAATCCACATGTTCCGGGTTACGCCCTGAGCGCACAGCGCCAGCTGGGCGGGGTAGAGCTTCTTCCAATTGCCGTACAGCTCATCGTACACCGCCTTGACGGACGGGTCGGGCTGGAACTGCCGGTCCCACTTGACGGTGCGCGACACGGCGTCCTCCACATTGGCGTACAGACCCACGCCCACGCCGGCCAGAATGGCGGCCCCCAGGGCGGTGGCCTCCTTGACCACGGGCACCTTCACCGGCTTGCCGGTGACATCGGCCACAATCTGGCTCCACAGGGGGCTTTTGGCCGCGCCGCCGGCGAAGATGAGCTCGTCGGGCTCGTGGCCGGTGGCATCCTTCACCAGCTCGATATGGCTGCGCACCAGCAGGGCGGTATTTTCCAGAATGGCCCGGTAGAAGGTGTATTTGTTAAACCGCTCCGGCTCCAAGAGGAAGTTGGTAAAGGTGGGGCTGGCGTGCCTCCAGTCGATGAAGTTCATGGTGTCGCTGAAGCAGCACTGCATCCCGTAGCAACCGGCGGGAATATCCGCGGCCTTTTCGTTCATCAGGTCATAGGTATCCCGGCCGGTGCGGCGGGCCTCCTCGGCCTCGGCCTGGCAGAAGCCGTCCCGGAACCAGCGCATCACAAGCCCGGGCTTGAAGGCCAGCGCCTCGTACTGCCACAGGCCGGGCAGGGCCGCGCAGTTCACCCGCACCCGGCAGCCGGGGTCGGCGCAGGCGGAGTCGGTGTTGAACTCATACTGCCAGAAGCTGCCGCCGAAGACGGCGGCCTGGTTGGCCTTGTACGCCCCCACGCCCAGGGCGCCCAGCTGGCAGTCGCCGCCCCCCACCACCACGGGGGTGCCCTCCAGCAGGCCGGTGTCGGCGGCGCCCTTTGCGCTCACCTGGGCGAAATTGGTCCCGCACTCCACCACCGGGGGGAAGATATCGGTGCGCAGGCCGCATTTGGCGGCAATTTCCGGCAGCCAATCCCGGCTTTGCAGGTCCATGATGCCGGTGGTGCTGCCGTTGCTGGGCTCCACCGCCAGCCTGCCGGTGAGCTTGTAGATGAGCCAGTCGTTGAACATGCCCACTGCGGCAGTCTTTTCATAGACCTCCGGCAGGTTGTCCCGCACCCACAAAATACGGGGCAGGGCCCCCAGGGCATAGGTTTGGCCGGATTTTAAGTACACTTCCTTCTCCAGCGCGGGGTCCAGCTCCTTGAGCTGGCCCACCTGGTCGGTGCTGCGGGCGTCCACGTTGGCGCAGGCCCAGATTTCGCTGCCGTCCTTGTCGTAGAGCAGAATGCCCTCCCGCATACAGGTGGTGGACACGGCGGCGATGTCGCCGGGGGGCGATGCCCGCCTCCTCCAGCACGCCCCGGACGCAGCCCCGGGCCAGGTCCCAATTATGCGCCCAGTCGAAGTCCATGCTGCCCGGCCAGCGCGGGTCCTCCCGGTGGGACCACTCCCGCTGGACACAGCCCACCTGCTCCCCGTCCAGGGAAAAGACCACGGCCCGGACGCTGCCGGTGCCCGCGTCCACCGCCATCAAGTATTTCGCCATGGGGATACCTCCTAACAATAGATTAAAATTGGGTTGTCACCATAATTTTGATTACGGCTCCGCCTCCAGCAGCAGCTGGGCGGTGTCCTCGTCGGTGATGAGCACGTCCAGGTAGCCCCCCCGGAGGACGGCCAGGATGGCCTCCGCCTTGTCCGGCCCGCCCGCCGCGCCGATCACGTTTTCCAGCGTCCTAAGCTGGTCCATGGGGGTGCTCATCAGCCGCCCCTCCAGGTCGTGGGACACCACCTGGCCGTTTTTGTCCAGGAAATGGCTGAGCACGTCGCCCACCGCCCCCTGCATTTTCAGGAAGGTGAAGTCGTTGTTGTTGAGGATGCCGTTTTTTACGATGGTGGCCCGGTCGCTGAGACAGCCGATGCCCACCACGCTCATGCTGGACAGGGGGATCATGCGGAAGATCTCCTCCACATCGGGCTCCTGGCGCAGGGAGTCGCGCACGGCGGCGCTGGAGAGCAGCAGGGGGGAGGGGATGAGGTACAGCCGGGCGTTGAACACATTGGAGTTGGTGTTGGGCAGATAGCAGTTTACGCCCCCCGCCAGGCTGACCACATTCAAGGGGAGCTGGGCGGCGATGGCCAGGTGGTTGAGGATGCGGCTGGTGGTGTCGCCATAGCCCATGTTGATGAAGGCGTTGTCCGCCGCGCGGCGCAGTATGTACATGGCGGCGGCCTGGGCGATGCTCTCGTTGGGGCTGGGCAGGGTGGACGCGCCGGGGACGATGAAGGCGTCCCGCAGGCCGTAGCGGGTGAGCAGCTCCCGCTCCATCTCCATCCGGCGGCCGCTGTCCTGCTGGACGTTGAACTGGATGACCCCCGCCTGCCGGGCCCGCTCCAGCAGGGCAATGACCTTGGAGCGGCTCACACCCAGCAGGTGGGAGATGTTCTGCTGGGTGTAGTTCTCTATATAGTAGTACCACACCGCCTTGATCATCAGGCGGTGCTCATATTCGGCCTTGCTGAGCCTGTCGATCTTTTCGTCCATGATATCCGCCTCAAAATTCGACAAAAGTTTTTTGATCCGGCAAATGTCTTGTGCCAATAGTATAGCACCGCCCTGTATCCACTGTCAAATGATTGCGGGAGAATTCCGCTATTTTCCGTAAAATCGTGGAAAACGCCAAAAAACACCAGCAATAATTGTGCATGACCGACAAAAAGACTGGTTTTTCGCTTGGGGGCCAAGTGTTTTTCGCCGAAAATTGCCAAAAAATTCACGGGGGAATTGGCACTGCGCTGTTGACAAACGCAGAAAAATTCTCTATGATAGGGCCAAGAGCAAAAGCTGTTTTCTCAGGACATTTGTGCATCGCGACAAGAGGAATGGGGGAGTTTGAATGGAAGCCAACCAAAACGCGGGGAACAGCGTTCCCCTGCTTTCGGTGCGGGGCATTTACAAGTCCTTCGGCCTGAACGCCGTGCTCAAGGGCATCGACCTGGACGTGATGCCCGGCGAGGTGCTGGCCCTGATCGGCGGCAACGGCGCGGGCAAGTCTACCCTTATGAAAATTATCATGGGCATCTACAGCCACGACAAGGGGCATATGTCCATGAACGGCGGGGCGGTGGCCCTCAACCGGCCCTCCGACGCCCTGGCCCGGGGGATTTATATGGTGCCCCAGGAGCCGCTGCTTTTCCCGAACATGAATGTGGAGGAGAACATCACCATCGGCTTTGACCGGGGCAAGGCGGAGCTGCACCGGGAGCTTGTGGATACCATGGCGGAGATCGGCTGGAACCTGGATCTGGGCCGCAAGGCCAGCAGCCTGTCCATCGCCGAGCAGCAGCTGGTGGAGATCCTCCGGGGTATTTTGCGCCATGCCAGACTGCTCATTTTGGATGAGCCCACCTCCGCGCTCACCTTTGACGAGGTGAAGAGCCTGTTTCGCGTGGTGCGGGACCTGCGGGAGAAGGGCATCGGAATCATTTACATCACCCACCGTTTGGCGGAGGTATTCGATATCGCCACCCATGTGGCCATCATGCGGGACGGGACCATCACCATCCAGGGCCCGGTGGCCGGCTTCACCCGGGAGGATCTGGTGAAGGGCCTGCTGCCCCCCGACGCGGAGGGGAGCGTGCAGGTCCGAAAGGCGGGGGAGCCCTCGGTGGACTACGCCGCGGACCCGGTGCTGGAGCTGGACGGCTTCAGCGGCTACGGCTTCTCGGACGTGAGCCTGAAGGTGTGGCCGGGGGAGATTCTGGGCGTGGCCGGCGTGGTGGGCGCGGGGCGCACCGAGATGGCCACCACCATTTTCGGCATGGATAAGGCGCTGGGGGGCAGGGTGCTGCTCAACGGCAGGGATATCACGGGGAAGCGGACCCGGCAGGTTATCGCCGCGGGTCTCAACTACGTGCCGGAGGACCGGCACCTCAACGGCCTGTTCAAGATCTGCGATGTGGCGGCCAACACCACCAGCGCCAGCCTTTTTGGCGGCGCGCTGGGCAAGGTGCTGCTCAACCGCAGGGCGGAGTATGACATCACGGAGAAGTACGTGAAAAACTTCCGCACCAAGGTCACCGGCCACGACCAGCTGACGGGCAGCCTGTCGGGCGGCAACCAGCAGAAGATCGTCATCGGGCGCTCACTGGCCACCAACCCGGGCATCGTCATCCTGGATGAGCCCACCCGGGGCATCGACGCCGCCGCCCGGGGGGATGTGTACAGCATCATCCACCAGCTGCGGGAGCAGGGGCTGTCCATTTTGCTCATCTCCAGCGATATGGAGGAGCTGGTGGAGCTGGCCGACCGGGTGGTGACCATGTACCAGGGCCGGATCAACGCGGAATTCCAAAAAGAAGATATCAATCAGGACAATCTCACGGCGGCCGCCTTCGGCATCGTGGAACAGGAGGCGAAAGGGGCATGAACGCGGTAAAAAAAGTTCTGAAAGCCCGGGAGATGACCGCCCTGCTCTTCCTGGCGGCCCTCTTTGTGGTAGTGGGGATCATCAACCCCGCTTTCCTGGCCGACAGCAGGAACGTGGCCAACTGCTTTAACGATTCGGTGGTCTACATACTCATCGCCGTAGCCATGGCCTTTGCCATCTTTATCGGCGAGATCGACGTATCGGTGGGCTCTAACCTGGGCCTGGTGGCCGCGGTGGTGGGCACCATGCTCCAGGACGGGAAAAACTGGTTTTTAGCGTTTTTCATCGGCATTCTCATGGGCACCGTGGTGGGGCTCATCAACGGCTGGGGCGTGGCGGTGATGAAAATTCCGTCCCTCATTTTCACC
>Ga0224746_10265_pt1 | contig 11605 bp, 13 predicted proteins | sample LIM_F_Water_Bulk_FD_183000 | JGI IMG/M metagenome (GOLD analysis project Ga0224746, IMG submission 183000) | Enriched cells from gastrointestinal tract of the lab mouse from Pacific Northwest National Laboratory (PNNL), Richland, Washington... | ecosystem: Host-associated > Mammals > Digestive... | reverse complement strand
GGCAGTTCATCGGAACAAAAGACGCCATTGAAAAAAAATTTACAGCCTTTACCAGCTGTTCACGATTATGAAAGCAGCAAACTGCACAGTATGCAATCATTGTCCATAAAGACATTCAAAAAGCACTAAAGGACATACAAGAATTATAAAAGCACAAATTCCCGTTTGTCGAAAAGTCAAGAATAAAGAGAGACCGGAATTTATAAGGTGAGGATAATGGTTAGAGAAGTAAGATGGACAAAATATTTATGGCTGAGCTTGCTCTCATTTGGAGCATTTATGCTGGAATATCTGTCAATATTCCAGCTTATCTTTTCTATCGACAAATTATGACATTGAATCGTCCTTATCGTCATCTGTACTGAATTTGTATCCGTATCCATATAGTGTACGTATATTAGCAATTTTCAGTTTAGTGCTGAGACGATAACTAATATCCCTTATGATATAAGCTCCTCCAGCGTAGTCGTCTTTGCTCACTGCTTCATAAATCTGTTCTTTCGTAAATGCCATATTCGGATTTGATGCCAGAAGGTAAAGCACATCAAACTCCATTCTGGTAAGTTCTGTTTCCTGTCCGTCTATATAAATTTCCCCGCCCACAGGATATATCTGCATCTTCCCATAAACGAAACTTTCATCTGTCCCAGTCACGATCATCACCTCCATTCGACCAACAGATATTGGGGGTTTTTATTGTTTCCACCTGATTTTTCTTTGTATGCCGGCATTTTCTTTGGAATGCATCTTCTGCATCCGCGCCTTGAATGGATCAATTTTAGCCTTTACCTTATTTCAGAACAACTCCATTGACCGCCTCCACCAAATCAACCACCCTGGATCTTGCCACAAATGCCACCGGTTCCCTGTCCACCACCGCGATACACTCCTCTCCGTTATATCGGAATAATTGTATGGTGGTTTCCGGATAGTTGTCATTGTCCATACGGATCGTCAGGCTGATCTCCTCCTTTCCGTCAGGAGTTTCATCCGTAAAGGTTTCCGCCCTCAATCCCTTTATGGCGCTTCGAATGTCCGCCAGCTCCAGTTCCTCATCCAAATAACTGTAGACCCTCTCATCCCCTTTCTTGTCAGATGTAATGATGTAGGTATTTCCTTCCAGAAGGATCTCCAGCTCACTGACATCTTTAAAATCAGCCCAGAACATTTCCTGATGGCGCAAGGAATCATAGCTCCTGTCCATAAGACTTTCGTATTCCTCTGTGGAAAGCTGATAGACAATCTGGGATTCCCCTGCCCTGGCATATGCTGTTATCTCTTTTTCCTCGGACTCCTCGTCCGTTTTCTCCTGGTTTTCGCTCTTTTCTGCCTTCTTTTCTTCTTCCGCTCGTTCTTTCGGGTCCCTGGCGATGTTTAGAACAAAGGATTCTGTTTTTTCTTCATCCATCCCTTCCTCTGTTACTGTATAGTCAACCGTAATGGACAGCTCCGGGGCATCCAGACCATAAGATGCCAGGTCATTTTCCGATACATTGTAATTTATGTAATCTTTCAGATCCAGATTTCTTATGGTATCCAGGTAACTCTTGACCCTAGCTGTATCCAGAGGCAGATGCTCTTCCCCCTGCTCCATGAAATAGACATCCTCTTTCAGATAGCTATTGACGCTGTCCTCCTCATAGATGATCCGCTCCGGCTCTTCTCCGGAAAAGCTTATCTCAGTGACTTTTTCCAGTTCTGGTATCTCATCATGTTTGATCATATCGCTGATCTCTATTTCAAACTGCTCCAGAGGATCTTTTTTCACCAGGTAGGCATTGCCGTCCCCGATGGATACATACCGCTCGGAATCCATGGCGCTGAAATTGCCCAGCCGGATCTCATAATTTTTCTCATCCGTTCCCATGCGGATGGTACATACCGGGGTGTCCAGGCCATACTGCCCAAAATCCTCCACTTCCTCTATTATAAAGGAAACGCCAAACTCCTCAAACAGTCCCAATAGCGCCCCAATCTTTTCCTCATCCACAGGAAAAGCTTCGTCCTCATCGTAGAGCCATTTTCCTTCCCCGTCTCTATGAAATTCAAAGGAGCCTGTGTCACATTCCCATGAGAGTGTGTTTACCTTATCCCCTGCAATTTCAAGGATAATCTCATCACTGTTTTTGATAATCTCCTTTTGTTCCTCATATTTATTCACGCCAAATGCTGCCAGGCTGATACACACAAAAAGTATAGCAAGTACCGCAAGTTTCCTATTTCGCTTCATTCCGTTTCCTCCTTCCTATGGTCACACAGATTCCAATCCCCAGATAAACCAGAGGGAATACACCGATCATGATCAGCTTCAGGAACGAAGCCGTGGAATCGCTGATGGTAAGATAATGATAATTCAGCGACTTGCTGCGGATGGCTACCGCTTCATTTTCTCCGATCACGGAAGACATGGCATTCATTGCCAGATCCAGGTTAGCGCCTGATGAATACGCGTTATACATTTCATCCAGGAAATGGGAAGAGGCAAACCAGATGATCTGTCCTCCGTTTTCTGCTTCCACCGAAACGGCCAGGGCAAAGGGACCGTCAGTATCGCCCTCTTCCTTTTCATAGGAATCCAGTTCGTATCCTGCGCTTTGCTGTAGGCGATATCAGAAGTGGTAAGCAGCTCTGTCACATGTTCCCCGTCCTTAACCAGTAGTCCCTGGGCAATAGGCATGATCGCAAAATACCTTTCCTCGATCAAAGGATCTGTGATTTTATTGCTTTTTAAATCCGGCAGTAACACAAAAGGCGTCCGAAACGCGTAATGCCCCCGGTCGGTATCTACTACAATCCCACCAACCGTTTCCACACCATAACCTTTCAATATGCCATAAAGGTTTGCCAGCGTCCCCTTCTCCGTGGGACCAGCCATCACCATCAGCTTTCCGCCATCTGATACATATTCCTCAAGAAGCTCCTTCTCTTCTTCCGAGATATCGCTGGAAGGTCCATAGATCAGAATGGCGTCAGCGTCTTCGGGGATCTCATCAGCTGTCAGCAGGGAAAAAGTCTCCAGCTCCATATTCTCTTTTTCCATCTGTTCACGGAATATTTCCGGCAGTTCGGTCTCCCCATGTCCTTCTAGCAAATAGATTTTTGGCTGTTCCTCATTCACCACATAATCAATGGCGGACGTGATGGCTCCCTCCCCGTCAAAAGAGGTATCATAAGAGTATTCGTTCATGTTGGCTTCCATCAGATAGATATCATCATAACCGATAAAGCGGCTGCGATCTCCACACTCCACCACCAGGCTGTTATTCTGTACGGTTTCAGAGGTATACTGCTCAGCAAATGTGGGATAAATATCCGGGTTCTTTTTTACCACTTTGATATGTTTTGAAAGACTCTCATATTTATCCAGCAGATTCTCTATCACGTCATCTTCCTTATCCGACTGCACGATCCAGTAGATGGTCACATCCTGATCCAGGGCATTTACCACCACTTTTGTATTGCTGGTGACAGAATACAGCTTTGTGGAGCTGATGTCATGCTGTGTCACATTTTTAGGCAGCGCGGACACCAAAATGTTTACCGCCACCAGTATGGCAAGCACAATGGCTGTAATAACCACCGAATAAGCCCCTCCCTGCAGGGCGATACGGTTTTTTAAAGTCTCTTTCTTCATCAGTTGTACCTCCTTTTTTCCAGCGACTGCACAGACAGAAATAAGAAAAAGGCAATGACAGATAAATAGTATACAATGGCAGTCAGATCAAATACACCAGACACAAAGGTATAAAACCGTTCAAAAAGAGACAGCTTTTTCATGATGTCCGGCAGAAGGCCCTCATATACGGCGCTGTTTACAAAATATGTAATCACCACAGCAGCGATCAGGACAATGACTGTCCCATATGCCAAATACTCATTCTTTGTCAGATAGCGGACCAGCAGCCCCAGAAGACAGCTAAGAACGCACAGGGCCGCCGCGGAACCAAATGCCGTTGCGGATATGTGTTCCGCCAGGCTGACACTGTAATAATTCAGAAGGAGCACTGCTATGGCAATTCCAGCGGCAAATCCCTGATTCTCTGTCAAAGAGGACAAAAAAGTGCCGACGGCAATCAATGCTGCGCCCATGATAAAAAATGCTCCAATCGATCCATAAGACGTCAGCAGATATACATCACCGTACTGGGCAAAAAGTAGCGGATACACTGCCACAATGCACAATGGAATCAGATAAATGACCAATAGGGCCAGATACTTCCCAATCACCACCTGGGTGGTAGTAATGGGAAGAGAATATAAGAGCTGGTCGGTTTTCTGCTTCCGCTCTTCCGCAATTACCCGCATAGTCAGTACCGGAATGATCACCACAAAAACCAGGCTTACAAAGCTCAGTACATACTCAAAGTTTGCCACCGCCTGCTGAATATTGTAGATCATGGCTCCGATCCCTACAAACGCCAGTAAAAACGCGCCGAAGATATAAGCCGTCATGGAATGAAAATAGTTTGACAGTTCATGCTTGAATACAGCAGTCATGGTTCCTCCACCAACCTTTCCTCATCATTTTTTTCTTCTGTGTCTCTTTCCGCTGTTTTCCCTTCTTCTGCCCCCGGTTTCCCACTGTCCCCTTCTGTCAGTTCGATAAACACGTCTTCCAGATTTGCCTTTTTAGGGGCCAGCTGCAGGAGCGCTTTTTCCCTCCGGGCAAAGGCAAAGAAGAGCTGTCTGCAGATATGGGGCATTTCCCCGGCTTCTGTCTGTATCTCTCCCTGAATGCTGCCATCCTCCAGTTCCTTCAACTGCCAGTCAGCAGCCAGATCCACTCCTTCTAGAATTTCACGGACTTCCTTTTCATCCGCCTCCGCGATAAAAGACACGGCGCCCGATGCTGTTAAAAGCTTCTCCAGATTTTCCGGTTCGTCAAAGGCCACCAAATTTCCCTTCGCTATGATCAGTACCTTCTCGCAGATTGCCTGAACCTCTGACAAAATATGGGAACTGAAAATAACCATATGTTCCTGTCCCAGCTGCCGTATTAGATCCCGGATCTCAATGATCTGGATAGGGTCAAGACCCACGGTGGGTTCGTCCAGAATGATCACTTTTGGATTCCCCAGCAGCGCCTGGGCTATGCCAACTCTCTGTCTGTACCCTTTTGACAGCTTTGAGATCAGACGGTTTTTCATCGTTTCCAGTTTAGTCTGCGAAATGACATCCTCTATCTGCGCGGCCAGTTCCCTGCCTCTCAGCCCCTTTGCCTCCCCTACAAACTTTAAGTATTCCACGGGAGTCTCATTGAGATAAAGGGGCGGCTGTTCTGGAAGATAACCCATCAGCCGTTTTGCCTTGTCCGGCTCTTCAAAAATATCATATCCGTCAATGGTGACATGCCCCGCCGTAGCGGACAGGCAGCCTGTCATAATGTTCATGGTGGTGGATTTTCCGGCCCCATTGGGGCCTAAAAAGCCATATACATGCCCTTCCTCAATCTCAAAGGACAGATCATCCACAGCCGTAAAATTTCCATAACACTTCGTCAAATGCTCAACTGTTATCATGTTCATCCTCCTATCTGAATCTGTTGCCCCAGGGTAATGTCATCTGTCCGTTTCCCTGGTTTTCCTCTTCTGATTTTTCATCTGCCCTGGCCGGCTGCACATCCTCTCCGACGATAACCTTCAATTCTAAGGTATCCCCTTTCCGGTAAACGGTAAAAACAAGTTCATCCCCCGCAGAAGAACCCCTGACCGCATCCACCAGCGCCTTGCTGCCGCTTATCTCCTCACCGTTTATAGCAGTAATAATGTCATTCTCTTCCAAGCCTGCGTCTGCAGCCGGACCATCTTCTGTAATGCTTCTGACAGCAGCACCTTTCGGCAGTCCATAGTTCTGGGTTTCCCTGCTCACGTCTGTCACGGAAACGCCGATGTATGGTTTTGTTATGTATCCATTTCCAGAGCCCCTCTGTAATTCTTCTCCCAGCAAAGGAGTGTTTCTCCCAAAGCAATGGATGTGCTGTTTAAAAGTTCAGAAACCGAGATTACTTCTTTAAAATCCACTACAAACCTGGGAGCCCCATCTCCAATCAGATATTCTCTGCCTTTAAACCGAAGTAAAAAGGGATTTTTATCAAACTTACCCATAAACTGAACCATTGAAGCTTCTTCTAACTTTTCATTAATTTTTAATAGCATAGCCTTACCTTTCTGTATTTTCGCTTATTCCCGCTACATTGTGCTCATAATCGTCCCCTAATATGTTTTCCCTTTCACACCAGTATAAAACTCCCTGTGCTTTACGCGTTCTTTATTTACCTCCCGTATCTTGCGTTCAAGCTCTGTGCGGGTAAGGTTTTCGCCGTCTGGTGCGTGTTCTATACACCGTTTCAATTTTGTGTCCATATCGGCATAAACAAAAATACTAAATGGACTATAATTTTTCAAAATAATGTCTGCGCAACGACCGATGATAATACAGTCCCCCTGTTTTGCAAAGTTTTCAATGATTTTGTGTTGTTCCACTGCGATCGCTACAATTTGTTTTGTAGCAGAGTGGGGTGCCATGGTAAAACGGCATCCTACTGTCAGTGGATATGCCGCCTGCAGATTTTTTTCTGATACATGGGAAATATACTGTTCATCAAATCCCTGCTGTTCCGCAATCATCTTAATAATCTCTTTGTCATAGCATGGAATTTCCAACACATCAGACAGACGCTTTCCGAGTTCACGCCCACCACTTCCAAATTCACGGCTAATTGTAATAATCATTTTATTGTACCTCCTCCTGTTTTTTGATAGCTGAACGTTGAAAATAGAAAGAGCCGATAGTCCGTCTTTGTAACGAATTATCGGCTCTGCGTCTTTGCGTCTGGCTCTTTGATAATTGATATTTTCAGTTGTTCTGCATTGATTAAAGTTTCCTGTCTGCACTTCGGACAAAAAAGCGGGAAATGGGAAAGTATGGTATCTTCCCTGATTCTTATCCGTGTTTTACTTGTACAGTTTGGACATAGTATCCATTCCTGATTTTTCAAACGAATTACCTCCTCGTTTCATAACATCGTTTTCTTCCTCAAAAGCAAATTTATAGCATTCTAAAAATTCCTCCAATATATCAATAAAATCTGTGGATTTAGAAACAGTTCCTTACTTCAATGCAAGACTTTTGTTACTTTTTACCATACACAAAACAGTATATATTGCAACTGCCAACTCTGTAATCGGCATAACCCACCATAGAAGTTTCGCGCCAAACAGTGCCGGGAGCACAAACACTAATACACCACATAGAACCATGCCCCGCGACATAGAAATGATCAATGCTGTTTTCGGCTGCATCACAGACTGGAAATAATAGGTTGCAAAAATGTTCAGCGGCAAAAGCAGATACGCAAGACCATAAATCTGCATAATACCGGGAGCAATCTGCAATACGCTGTCTGTCGGGGACATGAATACTTTCACAAAAGTATTCGGGAACAAAAGTACTGCAGCTGTCCATAAAACACCGAATACTGCAACTGTCCACAAGGAATATTTCCGTGTTTCTTTGATGCGCTCCAAATTATGCACACTGTAGTTTTCGGAGATAATTGGCTGTGCAGCCTGCCCCACAGCATAAGTAAAGCATTGGACAAGACCGGAAATCTGAACAATAACACCAAATACCGCCAGTGCATCTGAACTCAAATAATTCATAATCTGACGATTGAATAACATTGCAATAATTCCCATCGCTATTTCTGAAACGAAGGTAGAGCAGCCATTGAACACCAGCTCTTTTGCCTTATGAATATAATCGTGAACACGGGACAGCCTGAGTGCATTTTTCCTGCTGAAAAAATGGGAGACCATAACAGCAATCGTCAGCGTTACGCCGATAGCAGTTGCAAGACCTGCACCAAACATACCCATGTCTAATCCAAACGCAAAATACAAATCTCCAAAAATATTGAAGCATCCGCCACACAAAGTCGCAAAAGCTGCAAGCCCCGGTGCATTATCGTTTCTCAGATAAGCGGCGAGCATTTGCGTGAACGGATATGCCGGAATTACAAACTGAATCGGGCGGAGATATGCCTTTGCCAATGGCAGAAGAACATCATCCGCACCAAACAGGCAGAGCAGCTGGTCATCAAAAACAGTAAGTCCGATCCAACAGATTACAGCTATTGTTGATGTGAGAAACAAGGACAAGGTAAAGTAGGCATTTGCTTTGTCAGTCTTCCCCTGTGCCTTGTAATATGAATATTTGATAGAGCCTCCGACACCGGTCAAAATTCCCAAGCTGTACAAAATCGTCCAAATCGGCATCACAATAGACAGTGCTGCCGTACCTTGCGGTCCCTGATACTGGCCAACTACGGCAGCATCCACCAACCCATATATACAGGAGATCATAGAACTTCCAAAGGCCGCGCCAAGATACCTAAAGTAAAGTTTTTTTATACTTCCCTGTGTTAAATTCTTTTCCAAAATAATCCTCCGTTCTTGCCCAATATGCGAATTTTGGTACAAACACAATATTTACAATACAAACTTTATTCGTCCTATCTGAACTTACTCATTCGCCGGGACAGGTTGTCTGAGTATTTCGCCAGTAATTTCATTACATGTTCTCTTTCCGATGCATCCATATCCTCAAAGGCTGCTATTTCTTCCGCAAGAACCAGATCAACTGTTTTTTGGGAAAACGCTTCGCCTTTTTCCGTCAGTGTAACATACTTATGACGTTTGCCGTTGTAATCCCCAACCTCAATTAAGCCGTCATCCACCATCTTTTTCAAGGCAGAATGGACAGTCTGCTTTGGCTGGTATATAAAACTGCAGATATCTTTTTGGGTGACTTTTTCTTTCGACTGGCGTAAGTAATATAATATCCAAAAAGCACAATCAGATAAACCAAACGACTTGGCGACAGCCCGGTAGATTTCATCATATCCATTGATGGTTGCATTAAAGGTAACAAGAGCTTCTTTTGCTGTATACATAGCTTTTCCTCCTATCAGTCTGAAAACAGACTTATTTTACATCATATTTTTTTAGCTTTCAAGAGAGTTCACAGAAAAATAACAATTTTCCGCAAAATTTAGTTTTACCCTTCTCTGCCTTGCCTGTTTCCTCTGCTCATCACTTGCCGTTCTCGACTTTCAATAAGTATAGGTCTTATCAATGTCCGTTTGGTTTAACTGTCAATAGCTATCAGGATAATCAGCCAAAAGCCGATACAGTACAAAAAAGGACTGCATCCTGCAATCCTCTTTTCAGTGTGTTACTGCCCTGTATTTTGTTTGATGTACCTGTAACCGGCACGCTATATTTTTCCCGCTGTAGTGAATCTCTTTGTATAATGTATGAAGAATTCACTTCACAATATTTTATATCCTATTTCCAAACTTTATATTATTCTCTCAGCCCATTTCAATTCTTTATTCTTTTTCAGCAGTCCCATATGCTCCAACATCTGCACACAGTCCACATAGCCCTGAATATATGCCCTTAACTCCTGGGCAGAAGAAAAGTCCTCCTGACACTCTTTTATTTCCTCCAGCTTTTCCCTCTGTTCTTCTGAAAGGGTTTCCAGAAAGTCCTCCCATTCCCGTTCCTTTCCACACTTCCAATGCCTTCTCACATTCCGGAGTGCGCACATAGATCTCCCTGCTGACACTCTCCCCATTCAATCTGCCCAAAAACTCGGCCATTTTCACCCATACATCATTCATTCCCTGTTCCTCCTGCCTCAAAATTTATTTTATATCAACATCCCGCCTTTGCTTTATATATTTTCCTATACTTCATCTTTAGGTATATTACAGGAACCGCTTCGCAAACCCTGTAATCATGTATTATCACTCCGTTTCGGTAAAATCAATTCTGTACACTTCATCTTTAGAAGGGAATAATGTGAAATCAAAGATTTCACAAACTTTAGCAAGCTTGGAGGATTCTTATGAAAATTTACTGGAACGGGACCTCCGTTATGAAGTGACTTTTGTCAAGAGGTAAAATTAAATACACAGCAATGCAAGGTCTTCTCCGAAGACCTGAAAAAAGCCAGAAAGAAACTGCATCTGACGCAGGCAATCTGTGCGGAGCTTCTGGATCTTTCCGTATCCTTTGAAAAGGATTTAGAACGCTGCCGCTGTTCCCCTAGCATTGAGAATTTTTATCATATCTGCCGGACATTGAATATTTCTGCAGATGACTGTATCTTTCCAGAAGACAGCCAGAAAACAAATTCTACATACCATGAATTGCTGAGACTGTAATTTCCCATAAACTAAGCTCTTATCTGTCTCATCCACTGTTATCACCTCTATCCGACCAGCAGATATTTTATTGAAATCAATTATATTCCCTGCCCTGCTTTCACTGTGGCTTTCTGTTCTCGGTAAAAGCGTACAATCCCTGTCTTATTCAAAGCCACCATGAGCGCAGGGATAAACACAAGCTGGAGAATGATCCCCGGAACTGCATTCAAAAATGCACCCGCCATAAACATCTGCCATGTGAACGCATTTCCTGTCATTCCAAGCATTACAACCCGTACTATCCCCCATATAACACGTCCCCCAATCATGGCAATAACCAGGGATCGGTACAGTGACACAATACACTGCCATCTGGAGCGGTTGTGCAAAAAACCGGAAATCGCGCCGTAAGCAGCCAGTTCAAAAGCCATTGCCAGACCATTTGGCATGGGCGGCATTCCAAATAGGACATACCGGAGCAGGGGAAGCATAAATCCCACAATGCCTCCATACTGCCAGCCGCATATCAATCCACAGACAATCACCGGAAGGTGCATGGGCAAAAGCATATTACCCACCTGTGGTATCTGCCCTGTAAAGAAAGGCAGGACGATTCCCACCGCCATAAGCATTGCTGCCGTAACAAGATTCCTGATATTTTTTTTCATAATTCTGCCTCCATTTCATTCTTTTCTTTATCTGTATGAACTCTGCTTAATAGTCACTGGTATCTACGATAAGGTGGCTGCCGGTTTCTATCGAATAGTGCTGCAGATAGTTTTCCTCCATTGGTATCCACACGTCTTCAAACGCAGAAAAATGATTCCCTTCCCGCATCTGCAGACGCCTTTTCTGTTCTTCCCTGCTGCATGTCAGAAAGATTGTCAGGTCATACTCCGCCGCCAGTATCGGATGGCGTGAATAGCTTCCTTCTACCACTGTCAGTTTTCTAAACGGCATCCATACAGCCTCCTCCATATCATTTTTTCTGCAATCATACGGACGATACAAAATCCTTTGTCCTTTCCGTACCGGACGAAGCACCTCCGCCAAAAAGCGCTTCAGATCCATATTGCCGCCTGGAATCTCCATCCAGTTTTTTCGCCGCTGTCCAGGCGGCAGGTAAAAATCATCCATATGGCAGATATTGCAGGGGAAAAGTTTTCCGATCATGCCGGCTAAATAAGTTTTACCGCTGCCGCACCTGCCATCAATCGCCACAACTGCCGGTTCTTTTCTTTGCATCAGCCTGTATATTTCAAACAGCACCGGAAAAAAATCACCATATTTCTTTTGTGTCAGGCGGTAACATAACTGCCGTCCATCATGGCGTGGAGCAGATAGTAGTCAAAATATCCGGCGCCGGTACGCTCAAGGCTTGTATAAAACTGA
>Ga0224746_10263_pt1 | contig 11623 bp, 7 predicted proteins | sample LIM_F_Water_Bulk_FD_183000 | JGI IMG/M metagenome (GOLD analysis project Ga0224746, IMG submission 183000) | Enriched cells from gastrointestinal tract of the lab mouse from Pacific Northwest National Laboratory (PNNL), Richland, Washington... | ecosystem: Host-associated > Mammals > Digestive... | reverse complement strand
GAAAGCTTTTCGTGCAACCATATCTACAGTATGGATTGTACTGAACACAATCGTACTTATGGATGATATTCGGTCCGGATTGTGGGAAACCGAGATTGTAACGCTGCTGCTTATGACCATCCCCTTTTTTCTGGCTGGAATGTTTGTGGGGGAGAGGCTGGTCCGGCAGATGAGCCAGAAAACCTTTATGGTAATAACCTATGTATTGTTGATAATATCTGGGATCTCTCTGCTGTTCAAATAGGGAAAGCAGAGAGTCCTTTTTTGTCTGTTGAAACTTCTGGTTTGTAAAATCAAAAGGTTTATGGTAGTATGGAGATGGAAAAGAGAAAAAGAAATGAATTTTCAAACATGATTGAATCTATATGAAGGTATAATCCAATTTAGAAAGAAGGATGGCTATGAAGGAAGAATGTCTGGTGTGCAAAGGGCCTCTTCAGTATCTGGAAAATGGCGAACTTATGGAGTGTATGATTTGCCATAAAAAAGAAAACAGCAGAACAAGATGTGTAAATGGACATTATATCTGCGATGAATGCCATACAAATGGCATGGATGTAATTCTTGATCTTTGCAGGAACGAATCATCAAAGAATCCTGTGGAAATCATGGAAAAAATGATGGGGCAGCCCTTTTGTCATATGCATGGGCCGGAGCATCACGTTATGGTAGGCTGTGCGCTTCTGACGGCTTACAAAAATGCAGGCGGAGAAATCGATCTGGAGACGGCTTTGGCAGAGATGTACAATCGGGGGAAAAGTGTCCCTGGAGGCGCCTGTGGATTTTGGGGAGCCTGCGGCGCAGGAATCAGCGCCGGAATATTTGTATCGGTCATTTCCGGGTCCACGCCTTTGGCAGAAGAACCTTTTGCCTTGTCTCATAAAATGACATCCAAAGCTTTGGAACAGATTGGCAAAGTTGGAGGACCAAGATGTTGTAAACGAGACTCCTTTTTATCCATTTTGTCCGCAATCGATTTTGTGAAAGAAAATTTTGCCGTTACAATGGAAAAATCAGAAGTAGTGTGCAGCTATGCAGGGAATAATAATCAATGTATCGGAAAAAGATGCCCTTTTTCCAGAGCAAACCATTAACAGCAAAAACAATCCGAATCGGACCATTGGAGAAGGAATGTTTACCATTGTTTAAAAGGCCCCAAAAGGCTGCATAGAATTTTCCTAAAACGTAAAAATAGGATTAGGTCAGCAGCACGGTTTGATAGAACCGTGCAAACTTATTTTTATGGAACCAGGAGGATTTTAAAATGTACGATATAATTATTATTGGGGCAGGACCAGCTGGAATCAGTGCAGCCATTTATGGGAAAAGCAGGGGCAAAAAGGTTTTGGTTCTGGAAAAGAATCAGGTAGGCGGTTTAATTGGAATGGTATCCACTGTCACCCACTATACTGCAGTTTTAAAAGAAGAAACCGGCAAGACATTTGGGGAACGGATGAAGGAACAGGCTCTTGGCGCCGGAGTGGAGATTCGTTATGAGAAAGTGACAGAGACCATACTTACAGGTGAAATCAAGAATATCGTTACAGATCAGGAAAGTTACCAGTGCAAAACCGTGATTTTGGCCAATGGGGGTTCTGGACGTATGCTGGGAATTTCAGGAGAAAGTCTGGAAGGAATCCGGTTAAATGCCCCCAAAGACGGTCCGGATTATAAAGGAAAAAATGTCTATGTTATCGGCGGAGCAGATGGTGCGGTCAAGGAAGCTATTTATCTGGCAAAAATTGCAGCAAAAGTGACCATTGTATGTGTGGAAGATGAGCTTGTATGTATACCGGAATTTAAAGAGAAAGCAGCTTTGCATCCGAATATTTACATGATGCCGCATACAAGTCTCACTGCTGTATATGGCGCCAAAAGAGCCGAGGAACTTGAATTTACAGATAACAAGACCGGAAAAAAACAAATTGTAAAAGATGGGGAATGTGGAGTGTTTGTATATGCAGGCATTGTTCCCAACACTCAGATGTATACAGAATTAAAGCTGGTCCAAGGATATATTCCTGTGGACGAATGGATGCAGACCGAAATACCGGGAGTGTTCGCTGCCGGAGACATCTGTGTAAAAAAGGTAAGGCAGGTAGCCACAGCAGTTGCAGACGGGGCTATTGCAGGTATTCAGGCAGCAGCCATGTGTGAATGGATTTAGATTTCTAACATTATAATTTTTCGTTATAATTTGAAACACAGCCGAGAATGTTCTCGGCTTTTCTTGTTTATTTCTGACAGTACATTTAAGAAATGAAAAACTGAACAAAAACAGATAGGAATTTCCAGCAATTTAAGGTATAATTATAGCTATAACAGCTGTCAGTTCAGAGGCAGGAATAGCACTGAAAAAGGAGAGAGAAGACAAATGGAACAGAAGAAAATCTCTGAGGGAAATGCAGCACTGAAGCCGCCGGTGGAAGTGCGTTACCAAAAAGAGCTGGAGGCGCTGGCAGCTCTTGATACAGCGCCAAGGCCAGTCAACTGGAAGATGTCGCCAAAAGCAGTAAGAACATTTATACTTGGAAGCCGTCAGCCGTTAAGTTGGAACGGGGAAGAGATTATAATCAGAAAAAAATATTTGGGAAATGATGCCTTGGTGGAACGATGTATCATTACCCTTGCGGGAAACCGGGGGCTAATGTTGGTGGGAGAGCCGGGAACTGCAAAAACCATGTTGTCCGAACTGCTTTCTGCTGCCATTAGCGGTAACAGCACCAATACCATTCAGGGAACAGCCGGCACCACGGAGGATATGATTAAATACAGTTGGAACTATGCCCTTTTGCTGGCCAAGGGTCCGGTGCGGGAAGCTTTGGTTCCGTCTCCTCTCTATGTGGGGATGGAGCAGGGGATTTTGACCCGATTTGAGGAAATTACCCGTACTCCGGCGGAGATTCAGGACAGTCTGATCAGTGTCTTAAGCGACAAGGTGTTAAATGTGCCGGAGCTTGGAGAAGAGGGACTTTTGTTTGCCAAAGCTGGTTTTAATGTGATTGGCACAGCCAATACCAGGGATAAGGGCGTAAATGAAATGAGCAGCGCCCTGAAAAGAAGGTTTAATTTTGAGACGGTTATGCCAGTGCGGGATGTGGCTATGGAGAAAGAGATTATTATTCATGAGGTGGAAGCTCTGGCAGCGGAAAGCAAAGTCTCCATGCCAGTGGAGGAGGATGTGGCAGAGCTTTTGGCTTCCACTTACCATGAGTTACGGGAAGGAGTGTCTTCTCTGGGACATCGTATTGACCGTCCGGCAGCGGTGATGAGCACAGCAGAGGCGGTTTCTGTTTACTTTCAGACGATGATGACTGCTTATTATTATGGGGATTCCCACATGGACATAAGGTGTTTGGTGGAAAATCTGGTGGGAGCGGTTCAGAAAGAAAACGGAGAAGATTTGGAGAAACTGCGCAGCTATTTTCAGACAGTAGTGCGGGACAAAGGAGTGAGAGAGGGCGGTCTATGGAGCAGCTATTACGAGGCCAGGAAGTATTTGCGGTAGGAGAATTGCCGACGGACGGACAGAGGTTATGGGAGCCGCGGGAAAATAGTCCAGTATTCTTTTTTCCCATCCGGCACCACAGTCCTGCCTGTGGATTTCATTTAAGACAGGTCATGGAATCCTACAGGCCAGACTGTATTTTGATTGAAGGACCTAAGAACGCAGAGGAACTGATTCCGGCCCTGGTCCATGAAGAAACAAAGGCGCCGATAGCCCTGTATTATTATTATAAAGACAGCAAAGGGCTTTTAAGTGAGGAAAAAGGGGATTACCGGTGCTATTATCCTTTTCTGGATTATTCTCCTGAGCTGCTGGCTTTGCGGGAGGCAGCCAAAAGAAAGATTCCGGCCCGGTTTGTAGATCTGCCTTATGGAGAGATTCTGATTCGAACAGAAGAAAACCGGGGAATCCGGGGAGGCGGGGAAAAGCAGACTTATAATGATGATTATCTGTTAAGCCGAAGTCAATATTTTGCCCTTCTTTGTGAAAAAACCGGCGTGGGCAGTTTTGGGGAATTTTGGGAGAAATATTTTGAAACCGGCGGATTTTTTATGGATACAGGGGCATTTGTCCGTCAAATGCGGACCTATTGCAGCATGACCAGAAAATATACCCCAAGGGAGGAATTGGAAAAGGACGGCTGTCTTTTGCGGGAGCAGTATATGGCGCAGCAGGTGGCGGAAGCTTCGGAAAAGTTTAAGAGAATTTTGGTGGTGACAGGAGGATTTCACACAGACGGGATTGTGGAGCTGCTGGAATGGACCGAGGAAGCTGTGGGGGAAAAGCCAGAGAAGGTGGAACTGGAAAAAAAGAACACAGCAGGAAGAATCGTCTATAAGGGAGAAGCAGTAAAACTTCACAAACTGGCTGAATCGGACCAGGGAGTTTATCCTCTCGCCTATTCGATGGAGGCGGCAGACGCCCTGAATGGTTATGCCAGCGGCATGGAGGCGCCGGGATTTTATCAGCGTGTGTGGGAAGAACTGGAGCGGTTGGGCCATGTGAAAGGGGCATATGAGGCGGCGGTACTTCATCAGCTGGTCAGCGCCGGACGGCAGGCAAGAAAAAAGAAGGAGGGAATTTCCTCTTTTGACGTGGCCTGCGCTTATTCTATGGCCAAAGGTTTGGGCAGTCTTCGGGGAAAGTGGGAACCAGGGCTATATGAGTTAAGAGACGGGGCTTTGTCTGCCTTTGTAAAGGGAGAGTGCAGTCCATCAACAGATTTGCCTTTGCAGATTCTTCAGGAGCTGAATACAGGAAAGCAGGTGGGGAGCCTTTGCACCAATGCGCCAAAACCGCCGATTTTAGGAGATTTTGAAGAAAAATGCAAACAATTTGGATTAAAGATCTACGGGTCCGTCCGGCAGGAAGTGACTTTGGAGATTTTTGCCAAAAAGAAGCATCTGGCAGCCAGTCGTTTTTTCTGTCAAATGGAATTTCTGGAAACTGGGTTTGGAGTGCGGGAGAAAGGGGCAGATCTGGTAAATCGAAGAGACAAAAGCCGGATTCGGGAGGTTTGGCGGTATCGGTTTTCCAGCCATGTTCTAAGTGTGCTGATTGATGTGTCCATGTCCGGAGGAACGGTGGAGGAGGCGGCAAGAACCAGACTTGGAAGAAAGTTTAAGGAAACTACTGGTTTTAGGGAAGCGGCGAGGCTTTTGACCGTAGGTTTTTTGATGGGATTTTTGAGAGAGCAGACGGAAATGAAAGTTCATGTGGAACAGGTGCTGGCAGCGGACGGAGATTTTTTTTCACTGACCGAGGGTTTTTCCTATCTTCGCATGTTGTATGAGCTGCAGGAATTGTATCAGACCTACGCGTTTCCCCAGCTGGAAAGTATGATTGGAACCTGTTTCCAAAAGATCATTCAGCTGCTGCCGGCCATGGCCCTGGTGGCGGAGGAGAAGGAACAGGATTGTATGGACAGTTGTCTGTCTCTGTATCAGATTACAGGAAGAGAAGTATTTTCTAAGTTTCGTCCAGTGCTTTTGGAGGCGTTTTTGCGGCTTCTTGGACAGAAGAAAATCCGTCCGGGGCTGGAAGGGGCGGTTATGGGACTGGCCTATGGATGTGACAGCAGTTATGAGGACAAGATTTGGGAGGCAGCGGCAGGATATTTGCAGGGAACCGGGGAACAGCAGATGAAAAGCGCGTTGTTTTTGCGGGGGCTGTTTTATACGGCAAAAGATCTGGTGTTTGTCCGGGAAGGATTTTTGCAGATGATTGACGGTCTGCTAGCGAGGCTTTCCCCGGAAGAATTTTTGGAGCTTTTGCCGGAATTTCGAAGGGCATTTGGATATTTTACACCTATGGAGACGGACCGGATTGCAGGGAAAGCGGCTGCTCTTCATGGAGAAGGGAAGAAACAGCTTTTAAAAGGACGTATGGTTTCTCCTATAGAGTATCGCTATGGGGAGGATTTAGACCAATACGGAAAGTGGAGGATGTCCGCAGAGGAAATTGACAACAAATAGAGAAGGGAGATTTTTTATGGCACTGAACCAGACACCGGCTGCACAGCGGATTCACATTGGGTTTTTCGGCAGAAGAAATGCCGGAAAGTCCAGTCTTTTAAATGCAGTTACAGGGCAGGATTTGGCAGTGGTTTCGGAGGTGAAGGGAACCACCACGGACCCAGTAAGCAAGACGATGGAGCTTCTGCCTTTGGGACCTGTTATGCTGATTGACACTCCAGGAATCGACGATGAAGGGGAACTTGGCAAGCTGCGGGTAAAAAAAAGCCGTCAGGTGCTGAATAAGACCGATCTTGCTGTGCTGGTGGTTGATGGGACCGTGGGAGAGACCGACCAGGACCGGGAGATGCTGACTTTGTTTCAGGAAAAGCAGGTGCCATATGTGGTGGTGTATCACAAGGCAGACCTTTTGTCTGGAGAAGAAAGGGAAACATGTGCAGACCGGGCAGGGAAAGAGAATGAGACTGTTTTGTATGTCAGCTCCAAAACCGGGGCCGGAGTGGAAGAACTGAAAAATTGTCTTGCTGCCATGGGGAGGAAAGAGGAGGAAAAAGATCTCCTTTTGGGTTTGGTAAAACCGGGGGATTTGGTGGTTCTGGTTACGCCCATTGACAAGGCAGCTCCCAAAGGGCGTCTGATTCTGCCCCAGCAGCAGACCATCCGGGCTTTGCTGGATTATGGCTGCATCGCCGTGGCAGTGAGGGAGAGTGAGCTTACCCATACGCTGGAAAGTTTGGGGAAACAGCCGTCCCTTGTGATTACGGACAGTCAGGTATTTGGCATGGTGTCTGAGATTGTGCCAAAAGACCGGATGCTTACTTCTTTTTCCATTCTGTTTGCCCGGTATAAGGGAGATTTAAAGCAGGCGGTGGAAGGAGTCTGTGCTTTAAAAGAGATTCAGGATGGAGATCGGATTCTCATATCGGAAGGTTGTACCCATCACCGTCAATGTAATGATATTGGAACAGTGAAGCTTCCAGCGTGGATTCGGAGTTTTACCGGCAAAAATCCGGAGTTTGTCTATACTTCCGGGACTGGGTTTGAGGAGGATTTAACCGGTTTTAAGCTTATTGTCCATTGTGGAGCCTGTATGCTAAATGAGAGGGAAATGAAGTATCGTCTGGCCTGTGCAAAAGACCAGGGGGTGGCTATGACCAATTATGGAATTTTGATTGCCTATGTTCATGGGATTTTAAAGCGGAGTCTGGAGCCGTTTCCAGATGTGGCGGCGGTTTTGGAGGGACAATAAATCATGAAACAAGGAATAGGAAGAGAGTAATGGGCGAGCAAATGGGACAACAGGAAGAAAATACAGCAGTAGAAATTCAGAAGGACCCGCATTTTCATACCAGCCAGATGAACCGATGGAGACTGATTTTAGGCGGGTATTCCAAAGAGAAGCTTTCTTTTGGAGAGGGAACTGCCACAGTTGGCGGTATGCCTTGTGAGGATTTGGAGGAGGCGCTTGATTTTCTTTATGGAAGGGAACAGAAAGAGGATGTGAGGCGCAGTGCAGGGACCGGGAAAAGCCAGCTGACCGTTGCCTCCTGGATTACCCGAATCCGTAAATTATTTCCCCGTTCCACAGTGGAGATATTGGAGCGCCATGCATTGGATGTTTATGGAATGACTGAGCTTTTGACAGACCGGGAGGTGCTGGAAAAACTGGAGCCGAACCAGGAACTTTTAAAGACCATTTTGCAGCTGAAACATTTGATGAAAGGACAAGTGCTGGATACGGCCCGGAGAATTGTAAAGACAGTGGCAGAGGAGATTGCAAAAAAACTGGAACAGGAGCTGCGGCGTTCCCTTTTGGGAAGGCTGGATCGGAATGCGGAAAGTCTGGTGGCTTCCATGCGAAACCTGGATATGAAAAAGACTATTCGAAGGAATTTGAAACATTATGATCCAGAAACCGGACATTTAGTGTTGGAAAAGATATATTTCAGCCAGCGAACCATGCGATATAATTCCTGGCGGGTAATTTTGGCTGTGGATGAAAGCGGTTCTATGTTGGATTCTGTGATTCACAGCGCGGTAATGGCCGGAATATTTGCAAAACTCCCTATGTTGGATACACGGCTGGTTATTTTTGACACTCAGGTAGTGGATTTAAGTGCTTATTTGGAAGATCCGGTGGCAACTTTGATGAGCATTCAGCTGGGGGGAGGCACCTATATTGCCGGGGCGTTGGAATATTGTGAGACGTTGATGGAGAATCCTCACCGGACTATGATGATTTTGATTTCGGATTTGTGTGAGGGTGGAAGCACCTCGGCTCTTCTGTCCGTAAGTCGGAAAATTATTGAAAGTCGGGCCAAATTTATCTGTTTGACTGCCCTGGACCAAGATGCGAATCCAGCCTATGACCGGAATATGGCTCAAAAACTGGCGGATATGGGCGCTTTCGTGGGAGCTATGACGCCGGAGATGTTGGGAGATTTTATTGGCAGAGTGATGAACGGGGGATGAAAATTAAATTGTTTTGTCAATGGCTAAAACAGCAAAGGGGAAATCGATTATGGGAGAAGTCAGACAACAAATTCAGCAGGTAGATGATGACTATTTGGCTGGATTAAGTAACAAGGGAATTGTTAAGCGGGCTTATAAGGATTTGAACCAGGAGCAGCCAACAGCTGTGTGGCAAGAGGATGAAGTTAAGGTTACTTTGCGGGAAGAAACTTGTGTCATTCGGGTGCCATTGGGAAAGAGCAGCTGCAGCTGCCCGTCCAGAAGTATTTGCCGTCATGTGGTGACGGCAATTTTATGGCTGCAAAAAGAGCTTGGGAAAAGGGAGATTTCGCTGGATTGTAAAAAAACAGATGCCAAAACAAACGAGCCAGAAATTACCGATGAGCAGCCAGGAATTTTCGAGGAATTACTTACCATTCCGCTTGAACACTTAAAGCGTATCTGCAAGGGAAGCCGTTTAAAATGGTTTGTGGCACATATGAAGGCAGGGGACGTAGTGCAGACAGAGACCCAGTCTGTGGTGACAATACAGTTTCCCTGGGAGAAGGCAGCGGTAAAGCTTTTAGAACCTTTAGAATATTCTTCCTGTACCTGCCGAAGTGTAGAGCTTTGTGTACATAAAGCCCAGGCGCTGTTGGCTTTTCAGATTCACCGAGGCCGGATTTTGCTGGAAGATTTGGAGGAAATTCCAGAGGAGGATGGACCTGTCCATGAAGAACAGATGAAAAAAGCCGGGGAAATGGTTCGAAAAGAAGTAGCAGACCAGCTGTGTACCGGTTTATCCCGACAGTCACCGGAGGCCAAGGAGACCATGGAACGTCTGGCTGTCATCTGCCATCGGGCCGGACTTGCAGATTTTGAGGGGCAGCTGCGGGAAATTGGTTCTTTGTATCAACAGTATTTTAACCGTTCTGCTGTATTTCGCGGAGAGGAACTTTTGGGAAAACTGCTTTCTTTGTATGAACAGGCAAACCGGGTTAAAACGGCAAAGAATAAGAAAGAGTTAAGAGCATTGGCCGGAGTGTTCCGGGATTCTTACCAGCTGGTGGGAAGACTGCAGTTAATGAGTATTGGGAGACGGTTTTTTTCCAGCAAAACCGGATATGAGGGGGACATTTACTATTTTCTGGAAACCAAACAGAAGCAATGGTATACCTGGACGGATGTGCGGCCGGTTTTCTATGAAGGAGTTCGCAAAAGACAGGCAGCTGCCGTAGAAAAATCTTCGGCCCCCTGGGGCCTTCCCTGCAATCGGGAACAATTGATGGAGATGGAATTTTTGCTAAAAGGAGCGAAGGTTGCTGGAGGCGGCAGATTGTCTGTAAGCCAGGAAACAAAAGGAGATGTCCTGGGAGTGAGAAGATTTGAGCCAGAGGTAATAGGAGATTTGGTTTATTGGGATTATGGAAAACTTTTGCAGGATATGTTTGGCTATGAAAGAGGAACGAGACAGACAGGCAGAAGGAGAGAGCGTTTGGCATTGGTGGGAGCAGTTGGGTGGGAGCAGACCGAGTTTGATGAGATTAATCAGAGATTTTTTTGGAGTATTTTAGATGGAATGGGGAGAAAACTGTTTATTTCTCTAAAAAATACAAAGGAGGATGGGGCTGTCATTAAGCGGCTGGAGCGGCTGGCAGAACGGCTGAAGAAAAATTCCCATCCATCCATGGTTTTCTTTGGTTCTGTGTATCTGGAGGATGGACAACTGTGTCTGTATCCCATTGAGATTTTCCAGAAAGAAGCTGCCGGATTATATCTGGCCTGGTTAGAGTCCCACAATGGTGGTCAATCTGGGACTGATGAGGATTTCAAGGACGAACAGGAAGGTACGTTTGAAATTACCGGGCAATGTGTGCCGGATTTTATATTGAAATCTATGGAACAGTACCGAAATGAGGCGGCAGGAATGCTTGGGGATTTGTTTTCTGCCGGACTTTTTTCTTTGGGGGAGGAGATGCTTTTGGCCCTGTCTCATTTGGCAAAGGACGGGGAGAGTATGGGGCTTCATCAGGCAGGGGAGGAATTTGCTTTTATCCGACAACAGTTGGAAGAAAAGAAACACCAAATGGATTTTTCGCCGGAAGGGATTTTGGATTCCATGGGGCGGCTGCACCGCTATCTCCAGGCTTGTCAGGAGAAAATTTCCTATGACCGGGCTTATGGGGCTATGAAGGAGGAGAATGAGGGAGAGGGGACAAGAGAGTAGAGCAGTGTTCCAAAAGGGAGGAAACAAACATGAATTTGGCAGAAAACCGTTTTGAGAAGGAAAGAAAAGAAGCTTTGGATTCTATGGGACTTACAAAAAAGAACCGCAGGCTGGCAGATCAATGGATGGATATGGAACAGGAGGAAAATCCAGAGCTTTTAAAACTTATGATACTTCAGGGCTTTAACGGAAACAGAACCAACACATGGGCCTGCGCTTCCTATTTTAGATGTCTGAAAAAGAATGGAAGGACAAAAGAGGCGGGACGTTTTGTGCGGATGGCAGCTGTGGTTGGGGGAGCAGCTGCAGGGTCTGTATTAACAAACCTTAATGGGGATGATCTGGAAGAAATTGTTTCTTATCTGTCCGGGGAGGATGCCAGAGAACAGGAAGTGGCCATTCGTGGGAAAATCTATTCCGTAGGCATTTACAAACGGAAACCATCCAAGATGGAAAAACTGTTTGAGACAGGAAAAAAAGAACCTGAGGTGCTTCTTCAAGCTATGAAGCGGTATTGTAAATATGAGGAAAATGCCTGGAGGATACTGGCCGCCGCTTATCTCCATGTGACAAAACCAGGAGCTGCCGGGAATGTGGCAAATGAACTGGTGGATAGTCTTCTCAAGGCAGTTTCAGACATGGGAAGAGGCTTTTCGAAATGGGATTTGGAGCGAATGGAAGCTTATGTGAGAGATACTAACCTGGAACAACCTTTTCCCCAGGGGATTTATCGGATTTGCTGGGAAAAGGGAAATCCATCCATGTATACCGGAGTGTGTGGGGCATGTGCGTTTCTTGCAGCGTTCCATTCTCCCTGTTTGGAGAAATTTTTAAGGCTGATGGTGGGACTGGAATTAAGATACAGCAGTCGGGGAATTGTTCTGTCCTCTTGTATGGATGTGGTGGAGGAATCCTGGTATCATAAACAGATGGACCGGCTGGAAGATATGCTTCCCATTGAGG
>Ga0224746_10261_pt1 | contig 11646 bp, 9 predicted proteins | sample LIM_F_Water_Bulk_FD_183000 | JGI IMG/M metagenome (GOLD analysis project Ga0224746, IMG submission 183000) | Enriched cells from gastrointestinal tract of the lab mouse from Pacific Northwest National Laboratory (PNNL), Richland, Washington... | ecosystem: Host-associated > Mammals > Digestive... | reverse complement strand
GGAAACAGCATGGAAGCTGCATGTGCGGACTTCGCATCCGATTCGGGACAATCTTTGGCCCAGACTTCCTTCGCCATCCGAAATGCTGCCCATGCCTTGGGCCATCCTGCATAAAAAGCCCCATGAGTCAGTATCTCCGCGATTTCTGTTCTGGTAATTCCATTCTGTTTCGCACTGGCCAGATGGAACTGAAAAGAAGAATCCACAAGCCCCTGCGCCATAAGGGAAACCACTGTTACCAAAGAGCGGGGGAGGACAGATTCTGATTTGTATCAGTGGCCGGGGGTATTATCAGGAGTGGGGGGAAAAGGCGCAGGAGTTATTCCCCGGTGATGTAGTAAATATTCCGGCAGGCGTAAAACACTGGCATGGGGCGACGCCTTACAGCTGGTTTTCTCATTTAGCTGTTGAGGTTCCGGCGGAAGAAGGTTCCAATGAATGGCTGGAACCGGTGGATGAGGATGCTTACATGCGTGCATTGTGCTGAGAATGAAAGTATGTAAAATTGGTTGTTTCAGAACAGGAAATACTCTAAATTGCTGAAAATACCAGTTTGGCGTGAGTGACAGATAGAATTCTGCTGTTCATGTCAAACTGGTATTTTTGCGTGAATGGATGTTTTAGGAACAGGTGATAAATACATTGAAAATATATAGATAATTTCTATTCAAATACATAAAGTATAAGTATTTGCTATTTATATGCCATCTTGTTACGATAGATTCAGGATTGTAAAACAAAAGGAATTGAGAAATCTGCAAGAATTCATTTAGAAATTGTTTATTTTTCTGTTAGCTGGATGTTATCTGAGACAGGTAAAGTATACCTTGTCGGACAAAGTCCGCCAGTCCCACAGGGACGTAAATTAGGGGATGCCCGAATGGGTATACCTTGTCGGACAAAGTCCGCCAGTCCCACAGGGACGTAAATTAGGGGATGCCCGAATGGGTATACCTTGTCGGACAAAGTCCGCCAGTCCCACAGGGACGTAAATTAGGGGATGCCCGAATGGGTATACACTATAGGGCACACGTAGTCACAGGCACAAAAGAGGGGGACAGGAATTGAAAAAAAGATTCTATATATGTCTGCTCCTTGCGCTGGGAGTATCGGGCCTGATGTCAGGATGCGGAAAAGATTTTGGTGAGCGGACAGAGATAAACAGCCATGACGAGGAAAGCAGGGCAGAGGAAGAAGCAGTCAAAGAAGAGACGGTAAACGGAAAAGAAAGCAGAGGCCAAAATGCAATCCGGATTGCACCAACATCAGAGGTCAGGGAACTGGAAACCGGGCTGTCAATTGTCCGATATGAAGGGGAATATGGATTTGACGCATTTTTAGAGCAGGGAGGAGCCAGTTCGGATGCGGATGTTGCAGCATATATCACTTCACTGCTGGATCAGGAAATCCATATGGAAGGAAGTCCTTTCGGATGCAGTACCCTGTCGGTAAAAAATCAGACAGGAGGATACCTGTTCGGAAGAAATTTTGACTGGAATACCTGTAATGGATGGATTGTCAGCGCCAGACCGGAAAACGGGTATTCTTCCGTTTCGACAGTAAACATGGATTTTATCCGGGCAGGTGGAGTAGACCTTTCACAGTTACCAGATTCGGCGCAGGCTTTTGTCTCCCTGTATGCACCGTTGGATGGCATGAATGAAAAAGGGCTGGCGGTTTCCGTGAACATGATTCAGGACTCGCCAGGCATCAGCCAGGACAGCGGAAAGCCTGCTCTCACCACTACAACAGCAGTCCGGCTATTGCTTGATCGGGCGGCAGATGTGGAAGAAGCGCTGGAACTCTTACAGCAATATGATTTCCACAGTTCTATGGGAATGATGGTGCATCTGGCTATAGCAGATGCGGACGGCAGGAGCGTGGCAGTGGAATATGTGAATCATGAAATGGTTCTAATCGAGACGCCCGTTGTCACGAACTTTTATCTGGCTTCGGGAGAAAAACAGGGAATCGGTACCGCCCAGTCCCATACCCGGTATGAAATCCTTACTGGGACATTGGAAGAACAGATGGAGATGACAGAAACAGAAGTGCGGGATGCACTGGACCGTGTGAGCAAAGATAATTTTGGTGGCTCCCAATCTACAGAATGGAGCATTGTGATGAATCAGGAGACAAAGGAGCTGATTTATTACCATAGAGAAAATTACGGAAGGGCATATGTTGTTCCGGTGGAATAGATGAAGTCGCAAAGAGACCTTGCCCTTTCGTGCCATCGCGCAGCGATGTTGATAGGAGGAAGCGCCCTATGGGCACAAGGTGAATTGACACGGAGTGGCAAGAAGGAGGAAATTATGAATTACTTAAAAACTTTAACAGGTTTATACAGATTAAAAAAGAATGCTAAGTTAAGCGCAAAAAAGATGAAATCCCTGCAGGATGGAAAACTGCGTAAACTTCTCAGGTTCGCATGGGAACATTCCCCCTACTACCGGTCAGCTTTTGAGGATGCCGGAATTACAGAAGAACAGTTAGACACACTGCCCCTTTCCTGCTTTCCGACCATTGACAAGCAAAAGTTTTTGGAACATTTTGATGAACTGGTCACAGTGCCTGGTTTAAAGCAGGAAGGCCTGCGCAAATTCGATGCAGGGGAAGCTGTAGACCGAAAGCCCTACCAGGGAAAATACCATGTCGTCCATTCCTCTGGCAGCACCGGGAAGCCTGGATATTTTGTATATGATGAAGATGCCTGGAACCAGATGTTGTCCGGTATTATCCGGGCGGCTCTATGGGGGATGTCCATGCCCCGGATTCTGAAGCTGCTGATAAAACGCCCCAGGATTGTGTATATTGCAGCCACGGATGGGAGATACGGCGGGGCTATGGCAGTAGGGGACGGTATTGATGGAGTAGGCGCCAGCCAGCTTTATCTGGACATCAAGACACCGGTTACGGAATGGGTCAGGCAGCTGAAAGAATTTGGGCCCAATATTGTCATTGGTTATCCATCGGCGGTTAAGATTCTTGCACAACTGATGGAGGACGGGGAAGTCAGCCTGGATGTGGAACGGGTGGTTTCCTGCGGCGAGCCGTTGGGGGCAAGTTTACGGAGCTGGCTGGAAAAGATATTTGGGACACAGGTTGTCAATTTCTACGGCGCCAGTGAGTCCCTGGCTTTGGGAGTGGAAATGGATCCGGAGGATGGGATGCTTCTGTTTGACGATATGAATGTGATTGAGGTAGAAAACGGAGTGGTGTATGTTACCTGCCTTTATAATTACGCACAGCCGCTCATCCGCTACCGGCTTTCCGACCGCCTGGCTTTGCAGGCGCCGGAAGAAGGGGAACAGCCATTTACCAAAGCGGTAGGGCTTCTGGGAAGGAATGAGGATGTCCTTTGGTTTGAAGATGGAAGGGGAAACCGGGAGTTCCTTCATCCACTGGCGATTGAAGGGTTCTGTATCGAAGGGCTGAAAGATTATCAGTTCCGTCAGACCACGAAAGATACCTTTGAAATGTACGCAGAGACAGAACATGGCGCATCCAGAGATCGGATCAGGCAGGAAATGCTGCGGCAGATGGGAGAAATTCTGACCGAGAAAAAATTGGACTATGTGCAGTTCTATGTGAATTTTGTAAATGAAGTCCTGCCGGACACCCGGACAGGGAAGAAACCTTTGATTTTCGCGGGCAATGAGCCTAGTGTACTGACTCGTTTACTTTCAGCTAAATGACACAGAATGAATTTTCAGTCTGCAAGGCGGCGGAGGGAGGCGATGCGGTGGCATCGTTGACCGACAACAACGCAGCAGATGGAAAGTCAGGCAAGTCATTTGGCGAAATGTAAATGAGTTAGTACACTAGTTCCGTGCTGAAAGCCAACTCTGGTTGGCTTGAGAATATTGGCGAATGCCGCGAAAGCCAGCAGCCGACAGGGTTGCTGGCGTAAAGGGAAAGGTGGCATAACAAATGGCAGATACCATATTACAGGGAGAAAAGATTACAAAAATTTTTCATCAGGGAAAGGCAGAAGCAAAAATCCTTGACGGAATTGACATCAAAATATATGAAAAAGACTTTACGGTTATCATGGGGCCATCGGGAGCCGGGAAGTCCACCCTTTTGTACAGTCTAAGCGGCATGGACCAGATAAACGGGGGGAATGTGCTTTATCGGGGCAGGGAAATCAGCAGCCTTTCGGAAAAACAGATGGCAAGGCTTTGGGCAGAGGAATTCGGGTTTGTATTCCAACAGACCCATCTGGTCAGCAACCTGACACTTTTGGAAAATGTGCTGGTGGCAGGGTATGTGGGCAAGAAGGACAGCGCAGAAAAGGTAAGGGAAAGGGCAAGAAACCTGCTGCAGCAGATGGATGTGGAGGAAGCCAAAGACCGGCTTCCTGCCCAGGTATCCGGGGGTGAGGCACAGAGGGCGGCTATCGCCAGAGCCATGATCGGAAGGCCGGGGCTTCTGTTTGCCGATGAACCTACAGGCGCTTTAAACCAGGCAAATACCCGTGAGGTTTTAGGGCTTCTGACCGACCTGAACAGGGAAGGCCAGAGCATCCTGATGGTGACACATGACCTGCGGGCTGCATCCAGAGGGAACCGGATTCTATATCTGGAGGACGGAAAAGTCTGTGATGAACTCTCTTTAGAGCCTTACAATGAAATGGAAGAAAAGCAGCGGGAAAGAGAGGTCAGCCAGTGGCTTTCCGGGCTTCGCTGGTAAAAGGAAATGAAGATTTTCTAAGGTTGGAAAGTACCCAACCTAAGAAAAACGAAGTCATTTCCGGAAGAACGCAAAAGAGCATGCGTTCTTCCAGGCTGAGGCAGACAGAGAGGAGAGAAAAATGCTGGAAAACCGAATGATAATCCGGGCAGGGATCAAAAGAAATAAGGGGAATTTTTTGGGGATCGGAATCCTTCTGCTTCTGGCGGCGTTTTCTCTGACAGCCATACTGATGACTGTCCTGGCAGGAAACAGCTATATACGGGATGGGATGGAGAGGGCGGGCTTTGGAGACCTTACTGCATGGGCATCAGATGTGCCGGATATGGCGTTTTTGATGGAAAGCATCCGGGAACAGGAAGGTGTAGAGTCGGCGGAGGCTCAAAGGCTGATTTTTTCCGAATATGAGGCAAACGGTGTGGAATCGGACAGCCAGGGGCAGATGATTCCCTGGACGCTTTCAGGCAGCAGGTATCGTTTTTTTCAAAATAACCTTTCCGGCTACCGGGAGGATCCGGAAGAAATCGGGGAACAGGAAGTGTATGTTTCCCCTTCCATGAAATCCATGATGGATCTGGAACCTGGCGACACGGTTACCTTTCCCATAGCCAGAGGTGGAAGGACGATCAGCCTGACGGTGGCAGGGTATTATGAAGACCCCTTTATGGGAAGTTCCATGATCGGGATGAAAGGGTTTCTGATATCGGAGAAGACTTATGAAGAAATAGGTTCTGTTATAGAAGAAACGGGGATGGATGCCCTGGCCAGGGATGGGGTCATGATCCATATTCGGGCGGAGGATGGTATTACAGTTTCGGAAGTAAACAGAATCCTGGTGGAAAACACGCCTCTTTCCATGTATACGGAATTTATCCACAGTGCGGATACGATGGCAGGTTTTATGGGGATTCTCCAGAATGCTTTTTCTGCAATATTAGCGGCTTTTGCGTTGGTGCTGTTTTTAGTGGCTATGGCAGTGATGGGGCACAGTATTTCCGGTCTGGTGGAGCAGGAATGGAAAAATCTTGGCATTCTGAAAACCATGGGTTATAACGGAGGGCGGCTGACGGGGCTGCTGATAATACAGTATGGGGCTGCTATGGGCGGCGGCGTTATTCTGGGAATGCTTCTGGCGGTTCCGGCAGCAGGGTTAATCAGCCGGATGACGGTCACAACTACGGGTGTCCTAATTCCAGTCACCTTTCCGGTTCTGCCCTGTATGGGGGTATTTGCTATTCTACTGCTGGTTCCGGTGAGCTTTTGTATCCTGCGCCTTCGGAATATCAAGAGGATGGCTCCTATGGCTGCTATACGCGGGGAATCGGATACCGTATCTGCGTCAGGAACTAAGTTTTTCCGTAACGGGATACGCTCAGGCGGGCTTTCTTTTCATCTGGCGCTACGGCAGATCCTGACGGGCAGGAGGCGTTATGCAGGCGCCTGCCTGGTGGCGGTATTTCTGGTATTCTTTGCTTCCCTGGCAGGCCGGATGAATGGCTGGCTGGGAGAGGATGGGAAAGGAATGATGGATGCCTTTAACCCGGCAGACCTTGACCTGGGTGTGCAGGTTTTAGGGGAGCTTGGGGCTGATGAAATGGAACAGATGGTACTTTCCTATACGGATATTACAGACAGCTATCTGCTGGCCATGCCCAGTGTTTCCGTGAATGGGACAAATTACACGGTAAATGTCATTACAGAGCCGGAACGGTTCCACATCAGCAGAGGGCAGACCAGTATGGAGTCAGACCAGGTAGTTCTGACAGAGGCGCTTGCCTCCGATCTGGGAGCAGATGTGGGAGATTTCGTTACGATACGGGGAAATAAAGGTAGCAGGGAGTTTACGGTTTCAGGGATCTATCATTGCGCCAATGATATGGGGGCGAATCTGGGAATGAGCAGAGAAGGCTACCTTTCCATCGGGGAAGATGACAGCCGTTTGTGGTGTTATCATTATTTTCTGGAAGATCCTTCACAGAAACAGGCCATTACCGAAGCTCTGGAACAGACCTGGGGCGGGGATGTCCATGTCCATGAAAATTCCTGGCCGGGACTGTCTGGGATTATTTTCGCCATGCATATGCTGATTCTTTTCCTGTATGGAGTGAGCGCTGCATTTATCTGTGTCGTGACTGGAATGGCAGGAACAAAGATTCTGGATGCGGAGCAGAAGGATATGGGAATCTATAAATCCATCGGATGTTCTGTCAGGATGCTTCGATTTTCCTTTGCTTTCCGCTTTGGGATTGTGGCAGCAGTCGGGGCAGTGATTGGGACACTGGCAGCTATGGGATTCACAGACCCTGTGGTATCCACTGTTATGCGGCTGGCAGGAATCAGTAATTTTGCATCGTGGAATACGCCTGGAAGCGTCCTCCTTCCGGGGAGTATGGTAATACTTTTATTCTTTGGGTTCGCCTGGCTGTTATCGGGCAGGATCAGAAGCCCTAAAGGATACCTGTATGGCCATACGGCCAAGGCTAAGGAAAGGAGGACATGAATGTGCTGACAGCGGAAACATGAAAGGTTTTGGATTCAGACAGGAAAACTGAGACGGAAGGCAAACGGGAATAAGCGCTGCGATGGTGCGTTGCAATGCCCTAAAAAGAAGGGCAGGAATAAGGAACCACCACAAGGGTGTACCATTATGCCCTAAAAAGAAGGGCAGGAATAAGGAACCACCACAAGGGTGTACCATTATGCCCTAAAAAGAAGGGCAGGAATAAGGAACCACCACAAGGGTGTACCATTATGCCCTAAAAAGAAGGGCAGGAATAAGGAAATACCACAAGGGTATACCATTATGCCTTGAAAGGATGGGCAAAAATAAGGAAAGGATGAAAATAAGATGAAAAACAACAACTACAGAACAAATATGGGCAAAAGGATAATGGGATTGATGGCAGTCATGGCGCTTTCTGCTTCACTTTTGGCAGGGTGCGGCCAGAGCAATACAGATGCGCAAAGTGCAAATGACACCGTATCCATCGGAGAGGACAGGACGGAAGCACAAAGACCGGAAAGCAATGCCGGAAGAGGCGATTTTTCTGAAAATGGTACAGATACAGAAAATATGGAAAATCAGACTGGTGGGGATCAGACAATGGAAAGTAGAGGTACACAGCTGGAAGTCCGGTTCGGGGATAGCGGTGAGCCATTTATGATGACGCTTTTAGACAATGAGACTGCCGCAGCCATTGCGAGGTATGTGGGAACTTCTGACTGGAGGCTTCCTATCTATGAACGGGATGCAGATGCGGACTACAGCGTGCTGCAGTATTATGACATCCCCAGCAGGTATGAGATTCCCTCCAATTCAGAAACGGTGACAGAAGCAAAGGCAGGAGACGTATTTTATTCTGATCCGAACCGCATCGTATTATTTTACCATGATGCAGAGATTTCAGCAGAATATACAAAGATCGGCACGTTTGAGGCGACAGAAGAATTTATAACGGCAGTGGAAGAAAATCCGGTACTGGGAGGATGGGGAAACAAGATTATCCAGATTTCACAGCCGTAAACGAAAAGCAGAGTGAGGAATGAGATCCTACGTTGCGGTGGCCTGCACCGGATGCCGCTATTGCACACCGAACTGCCCACAGGGGCTGGATATCCCCTTTTTACTTAAACATTATAATGAGGCAAAGATTGGGGGTGCATGGCGTATCAGTCATTTGAAAGAACTGCCACAGGAGAAGCGTCCTGAAGCCTGCATCGGCTGTGGTGTCTGTGCAAGGCATTGTCCCCAGGGATTCCATATCCCGCTAATTTTGAAAGAACTGAACACGATGCTGAAAGAAATTTAATATCTTTTTGTGGAGAGAATCCCTGTTGCTTACAAATACAACAGAGGGGTTCTTTTTTTATAGTTATTTACTATTGAAATTGATTAAATATAAATATTTGCTATTTACTTGGTACTTCTATATACTAAATACAGGATGAAGAAAGAGCAAAGCACCGTCAATGCTTGTTCACAATCAAGAAGGAGAATCAAAGAGTACAGGAGGATTTTATGACCACAGAAACCTTTATTCCCGCGAGCAACGAGCCAAGTGGGCATGCTTGCATGCACATTTGGCGACTGCCGCGAGGGTCAAAAACTCCGCGGCTCTGCAGTGGGGTTTTTGACTGAAACTATGAATTCCGGGGAAAAGATTTTGTGTGGCTCCGATGTGCATCGGTATATGGGAAAGCAGAGCCAGGAGGCAATAAAAATAACCGCCATGATAAATTGCGATTATCATGAGCCGAAGGAAATATGGGAGCTGTTTTCCCTTCTTACAGGCAGGGAAGTGGATGAGAGTTTTGGAATGTTTCCACCGTTTTATACGGACTGTGGAAAGTACTGGGGAGATCTTTTTCCAAAGCCTATTCATATAGGGAAAAATGTTTGGATTGGAGCAAATGCCACAGTACTGCCGGGAGTTACCATTGGGGATGGGGCAATCGTAGCTGCCGGAGCAGTGGTTACGAAGGATGTTCTGCCCGGTGTAATCGTGGGAGGTGTGCCTGCAAAGATACTCAAAAAGGTGGAAGCGGATAGCTGGGTGAGTTGAGAAATCTGCAAGAATTCATTTAGAAATTGTTTATTTTTATGTTAGAGCCATGTTAAAGTTTTTAAGTAATTCATAATTTCCTCCTTCTTGCCACTCCGTGTCAATTCACCTTGTGCCCATAGGGCGCTTCCTCCTATCAACATCGCTGCGCGATGGCACGAAAGGGCAAGGTCTCTTTGCGACTTCATCTATTCCACCGGAACAACATATGCCCTTCCGTAATTTTCTCTATGGTAATAAATCAGCTCCTTTGTCTCCTGATTCATCACAATGCTCCATTCTGTAGATTGGGAGCCACCAAAATTATCTTTGCTCACACGGTCCAGTGCATCCCGCACTTCTGTTTCTGTCATCTCCATCTGTTCTTCCAATGTCCCAGTAAGGATTTCATACCGGGTATGGGACTGGGCGGTACCGATTCCCTGTTTTTCTCCCGAAGCCAGATAAAAGTTCGTGACAACGGGCGTCTCGATTAGAACCATTTCATGATTCACATATTCCACTGCCACGCTCCTGCCGTCCGCATCTGCTATAGCCAGATGCACCATCATTCCCATAGAACTGTGGAAATCATATTGCTGTAAGAGTTCCAGCGCTTCTTCCACATCTGCCGCCCGATCAAGCAATAGCCGGACTGCTGTTGTAGTGGTGAGAGCAGGCTTTCCGCTGTCCTGGCTGATGCCTGGCGAGTCCTGAATCATGTTCACGGAAACCGCCAGCCCTTTTTCATTCATGCCATCCAACGGTGCATACAGGGAGACAAAAGCCTGCGCCGAATCTGGTAACTGTGAAAGGTCTACTCCACCTGCCCGGATAAAATCCATGTTTACTGTCGAAACGGAAGAATACCCGTTTTCCGGTCTGGCGCTGACAATCCATCCATTACAGGTATTCCAGTCAAAATTTCTTCCGAACAGGTATCCTCCTGTCTGATTTTTTACCGACAGGGTACTGCATCCGAAAGGACTTCCTTCCATATGGATTTCCTGATCCAGCAGTGAAGTGATATATGCTGCAACATCCGCATCCGAACTGGCTCCTCCCTGCTCTAAAAATGCGTCAAATCCATATTCCCCTTCATATCGGACAATTGACAGCCCGGTTTCCAGTTCCCTGACCTCTGATGTTGGTGCAATCCGGATTGCATTTTGGCCTCTGCTTTCTTTTCCGTTTACCGTCTCTTCTTTGACTGCTTCTTCCTCTGCCCTGCTTTCCTCGTCATGGCTGTTTATCTCTGTCCGCTCACCAAAATCTTTTCCGCATCCTGACATCAGGCCCGATACTCCCAGCGCAAGGAGCAGACATATATAGAATCTTTTTTTCAATTCCTGTCCCCCTCTTTTGTGCCTGTGACTACGTGTGCCCTATAGTGTATACCCATTCGGGCATCCCCTAATTTACGTCCCTGTGGGACTGGCGGACTTTGTCCGACAAGGTATACCCATTCGGGCATCCCCTAATTTACGTCCCTGTGGGACTGGCGGACTTTGTCCGACAAGGTATACCCATTCGGGCATCCCCTAATTTACGTCCCTGTGGGACTGGCGGACTTTGTCCGACAAGGTATACTTTACCTGTCTCAGATAACATCCAGCTAACAGAAAAATAAACAATTTCTAAATGAATTCTTGCAGATTTCTCAATTCCTTTTGTTTTACAATCCTGAATCTATCGTAACAAGATGGCATATAAATAGCAAATACTTATACTTTATGTATTTGAATAGAAATTATCTATATATTTTCAATGTATTTATCACCTGTTCCTAAAACATCCATTCACGCAAAAATACCAGTTTGACATGAACAGCAGAATTCTATCTGTCACTCACGCCAAACTGGTATTTTCAGCAATTTAGAGTATTTCCTGTTCTGAAACAACCAATTTTACATACTTTCATTCTCAGCACAATGCACGCATGTAAGCATCCTCATCCACCGGTTCCAGCCATTCATTGGAACCTTCTTCCGCCGGAACCTCAACAGCTAAATGAGAAAACCAGCTGTAAGGCGTCGCCCCATGCCAGTGTTTTACGCCTGCCGGAATATTTACTACATCACCGGGGAATAACTCCTGCGCCTTTTCCCCCCACTCCTGATAATACCCCCGGCCACTGATACAAATCAGAATCTGTCCTCCCCCGCTCTTTGGTAACAGTGGTTTCCCTTATGGCGCAGGGGCTTGTGGATTCTTCTTTTCAGTTCCATCTGGCCAGTGCGAAACAGAATGGAATTACCAGAACAGAAATCGCGGAGATACTGACTCATGGGGCTTTTTATGCAGGATGGCCCAAGGCATGGGCAGCATTTCGGATGGCGAAGGAAGTCTGGGCCAAAGATTGTCCCGAATCGGATGCGAAGTCCGCACATGCAGCTTCCATGCTGTTTCC
>Ga0224746_10259_pt1 | contig 11659 bp, 10 predicted proteins | sample LIM_F_Water_Bulk_FD_183000 | JGI IMG/M metagenome (GOLD analysis project Ga0224746, IMG submission 183000) | Enriched cells from gastrointestinal tract of the lab mouse from Pacific Northwest National Laboratory (PNNL), Richland, Washington... | ecosystem: Host-associated > Mammals > Digestive... | reverse complement strand
GCGAGGTCACACATGCCATATTCGCCCCGAATTCCTGGATGGCGCAGGACAAGGATCTTGCCGCCTTTCGGATGCCGATGATTGCCCAAACGATCCCCATAGGGCCGATGAACCCCGCCCCATGGACGACACAGACGATTCCCACCACCAGCAAAACGCATCCACTGGCCAGCTCTGCGGAATGCTCTACCCGTGCTTCGCGGCTGCGGAAATAGGGCAGACAGTATAAAATACCCGTCCCTACCATAGTGATCCCCAGCACATAGGGTAGTGCTACGGTGATCTGTTCAGGAAAAATAACGCACAGCAGACCAATGATGGCAAACAGGCCGCAGGCAATCCGCTTCATGGCTTTCACAGCTCCTTTTCAATAACGTCCGAAGGATCTACATCTGTTCAGCAGTATAGCGGAACAATCAGCCAATTTCAAGCATGGCGCGTGAAATTTTTGGGAACGCTTACCCCGATTTGACAGGAGTGGATATTTGTGAAAAAGCACATTTTAATCGTCCAGGGCGGCGGCCGTCCCAAGGGCAACACCGCCCAGCTTGTTTCCGCGTTTACCCAGGGCGCCGAATCCGCGGGCCACACCGTGGAAACGGTCTCCCTTCTCAAAAACGAGGTGAAGGGCTGTCTGGGCTGCAACGCCTGCCGCTACGGAAAGCCCTGCGTCCAGAAGGACGCGTTCAACGACCTCGTCCCCAAGATCAGGGCGGCAGACTGCATCGTGTTTGCCTCACCGCTGTATTTTTGGACCGTCTCCGCCCGAATCAAGGCGTTCATCGAGCGGTTCTACTGCATCGCAGAGGAAGACCCCGCGCCCCCGCTGGGCCGGTATGAAAAGTACCCCGTGAAGGACTGCGCCCTGCTCATGACGGCGGCGGACGACTTCTTCTGGACGTTCCAGCAGGCGCAGTCCTATTACCAATTCGCCCTGGTAAATTACATCGGCTTCCATGACCGGGGAATGCTGCTGGCAGGCGGCTGCGGGGATACCAACGGCCCGCCCCAGATCGGCAAAACCGGGCACCTGGAACGGGCCTACGCCTTTGGGCAGGAGCTGTACCCCGCCGCGACTGACGGACAAACCACACAGAAGGGCTGAAAGGAGCGGTCATGGATCATTTGACGATTCGATACGCACAGGAAAGCGATATTCCCAAAATCCTCTATTTCATCAAAGAGCTGGCCATTTATGAAAATATGCTGGATGATGTGGTAGCCACCGAAGACCTCCTGCGAGAGTGGATTTTTGAAAAGCAGAAGGCCGAAGTTCTCCTGGCTGAAGAGGACGGCATCCCCGTAGGTTTCGCCCTGTTCTTCCACAACTTCTCCACCTTTCTGGGCCGCGCCGGGATCTATCTGGAAGACCTGTTCGTCATGCCGGAGCACCGCGGCAAGGGCTATGGCAAAGCCCTCCTGCGGCGCTTGGCCCAAATCACCATGGAGCGGGGCTGCGGCAGGCTGGAATGGGCCTGCCTGAATTGGAACAAGCCCAGCATCGACTTCTACCTCTCCCTGGATGCCACGCCCATGGATCAATAAACCGTCTATCGCCTCACCGGGGACGCACTGCGCAGGATGGCGGAGGATTAACCGTCCTCAGTCCGGCTCATCTTGATGGTCAAAATTGACCAGCCGAACGGCGTCCAGCGGCCCGACATAGAAGGTCATCGTCTCCAGTCCATAGGGCGGATTATGGGCCCCATAGAAGGTCTCTACCCGAATCACGACCTCGTAATATGGCGACTGTGGAACCTTTTGGACGCTGAGGACTTCCTGTTCCCAGTACTGTCTCGGCTCGTTGTAATAGTCATTCACAGCCTCTTTGACCGGCTGGTGCAAAAGCCGCAAAATGACCTGCTCCATGGCGTCCTGCGGCAGCTCGCTTTTTGATTGCGCCGCCGCGCCTGTTGACAGCAGAATGGCCACTGCGGCCATCAACCCAGCGGCGAGCAAAACGAATTTGCGCATCCCATCACCTCTCAGACAGGGTGCCCAAACCGCCGGTATTTCATAAATACGCAGAATTTTGACCCACTACCAGCCCCACGGGCGGACAGCGGCCAATGTACACGCCACCGCCGGGCAGTTCCAAACAGCAAACGCTGTTGGATAAAACACCGCCCAACAGCGTTCAAAAGTGCCGCTTGAATATTTTTACATCAGTTTGGGAGCAGGAGGTCGCACGTTCGAGTCGTGTCACCCGGACCAATCTATGATAATCCGAACTACATTATCCAAGTGGGTAGTGTGTTCGGATTTATCATTTATCTGAATATTTTATAGCTGGCAGGGGTGAAAAACACGCTTATGTGTTCTTCTACCTCTGCCATTTTTACAGAAATTTGAGATGTGGATGACAAAAACTGATGACAGGTTGATTTTGCAATGGTATAATGTTAAAAATCTTATTTGTGGGGGATACGGACGATGTGCATTGAGATAGAGGAGCTAACTGAACCTACCATAGTAAAACTCGTGAAGCATTTTTTAATAAACAAGCCGAATGGAAACTGGCATGAAGACACTGTCCGAATGGCTAGCCGTCATGAACATGGTCCAGATCTGGTCCTTGCCGGAGGCAAGCGAAACAGCGAATACTTTATTATCGAGTGTAAAGGGCGGTCATATGCGCGGTCAGCTGATTCAATAAATAAGGAAGGGTGGCTAAATGCACTGGGGCAGTTAGTCACCAGAATGGATACGGAACGCGTGATCCAAAAAGGCAAAACAAAAGGCCGAATCAATCGGGCCTATAAATATGGCCTGGGACTTTACTGGGTTTCAGCACAGGTCGCACTGCGCCGGATTCCTCCCAAAATTGCGAACACCCTAAATCTATACATTTTTTCCGTCTATGACGATGGTTGGGTAAGAATGTGGACGCCCAAAGACTTTAAGCGCAAAAATTCGTATCCGGAAGATAACTTCAAACGGCCCACACGATCTACGGAGGAAATGACATAATGGATAAATTGGACGGTCTCACCATGGACCTGGAATCCGCCAATAAGGACAAGCTCCGCACCGTATTCCCTGAGTACTTCACCGAGGGGCGGCTGGACATTGACAAGCTGCTTTCTCTTTGCGGCGAATACATCACGGACGACTTTGAGAAATACGAGTTCAAGTGGAACGGCAAAAGCGACTGCCTGCGGCTGGCGCAGAAGCGCAGCACCAACACCCTCCGGCCTGTGCCGGGGGACAGCGTAAACTGGGAACGACTCAAAACCTCTACATTGAGGGCGACAATCTGGAGGTCTTGAAGCTGCTGTAAAAATCCTACTTCCGCAAAGTAAAGATGATCTACATAGACCCGCCCTACAACACGGGCAACGATTTTGTGTATGAGGACGACTTTGCCGACCCGCTGGCGCGGTATAAGGAAGTCAGAGCCCAGACCACCAAAAGCAATCCGGAGACGATGGGCCGGTATCATACCAACTGGCTGAACATGATGTATCCCCGTCTCTGGCTGACAGCAAACCTCTTGCGGGACGATGGGGTTATTTTTATTTCGATTGATGACGTTGAAGTTCAAAATTTGCGTAGACTTTGCGATGAAGTCCTTGGGGAAGAAGATTTTGTAGCCCAGATAATTTGGCATAGCAGACAGAATAAAGATAATCGAAATATCTCTGGAATGTTGATAGATCGCGAATATATATTGTGCTATACAAAGCAATTTGGACAGCGGGTATTTCGTGGAACTGAACGCAAATCGGAGCAGTATACTAATCCTGATAATGACCCAAGAGGGCCGTGGACCAGTGCAATATGGTCGGCTTGGCAACGGCGGATGCACGCCCTAATTTGCATTATGACCTAATAAATCCAGTTGATGGAACAAACTATGGATGCCCTGCCAAAGGATGGCGATACGACCGAAATACTATGAAAAGGCTAATAGAAGAAAATCGCATACTGTGGCCTGATAATCCTGACAGAAGGCCAAGATAAAAAGCATTTTTGAATGAATTGTCCGACAACCTACCAGGATTTTCATCTTTCATTCATAGTAGAATTTATACCAATACTACCACAAAAGAAGTAACATCACTTTTTGAGGGCAAACATTATTTTGATTTTCCCAAACCTATTTCTTTGATTGAACAGTTACTTTCACAAGTAACAGAGAATGGTGATATTATACCAATGTCATTAAGTTAAGGTGTTAAAGGGACAAATGCGATGCATTTGCCCCCTTAACACACATACAGAAATCCGCAAAAGCTATTAAGGTAAGAACAAATTGTAAACGGAATGTAAAAAATTAGGGAAAGTATTGAAAATTTGTGCGGCGTATGTTACCCTACACATAGTCGTCGAGACGGACGGTTGCATGGAAATTTTTGAACAAACCACAATAACCACATTTTATTAAGTTTACAGAATTTGATTTTGTTTGATGTTTTAAATTTGTCTTCCATTTTCAATTGATTTTTATAGCCTTACATAGCCTTTCATATACACATTTTTAGATAGTTAGTAGCGAACGAGAACGTCAAGGACATGCCCCATGTTTTGGGGTGTGCTTTTGTCGTTCTTTTTTCGTCCGGCGGCCAATACAGCCAACGGAGGAAAACAAATTTGAATATAAACGATGTCAAATATGCCCTTGACCGTGCAATCAAGAGTGCGACAGAGAAAGCGGTTCGAGGCCAGTTGTCCCGCAATCGTAAGTTGTCAGTCTCCGATACCATTCTTCTGTTAATCGGAGCTGAGGGCGGCTCTTTGGGTAGGATTCTTCAGGCCGCCGATATTGAAGTCACCGCGTCCGCAGTCAGCCAGCGCCGCGCTCAAATCGAACCATCTATATTCCGTGCAGTCTTTGAGCGGTTCAATTTCGATTGTACAGATGCTGATAACGTACTCTTTCGCGGCTTTCGCCTGTTAGCCGTAGACGGAACGGCGGTCAATCTGCCCCGCAATCCCGCGTCTGCGTCTTTCGTTTGCAACGACGGGATTCCCAATGGGGTCAACCAACTGCACCTGACACTCCTGTACGATTTACTAAATCGCACGTTCACAGATGCAGTAACACAGCCGGAACCCCGAAAGGATGAAATCGGCGCATTGGTCACAATGCTGCAACGCAACAGTTTTTGTCAAAAGGTGCTCGTTATAGCAGACCGAGGCTTTGAAAGCTATAACACGATAGCGCACCTGTTAGAGAAGCCCCATGTGGACTTCCTAATCCGGGTGAAACAGAGCCGTTCTGCCATGCGCGAGGTGGCAAAGCTCCCCATGCTGGGGCTGGACTGCGACATCTCCTTTAGTATTTGCACCACCCAAAAGAACAGCGACAAGCAGAATCAGAATTACGTGTTTCTGCAAATTCCGAAAAAGTCAAAACCGGGTTCTAAAACCCGGCGCGGACGCTGGGACTTTGGCAACTATTACCCCATGCGCTTTCGGATTTGTCGCTTCCTGCTGGACAACGGTGAGTTTGAGACAGTCGCAACATCCTTGCCACGTCCTTTCACACCGGAAGATATAAAGGCCCTCTACCACATGCGATGGGGGCAGGAATTGGCCTTCCGGGACCTCAAATACACGCTGGGTCTAATCAATCTCCACGGCAAGAGGGACACTTTCGCAGAACAGGAAATTTACGCCAGCCTGACCGCCTTTAACTTCGCAAGCCGGGTCTGTCGGGAGGTGGCAGTCCGACAGACCAAAGACGGGATGTACACCTACAAGGTCAACTTCAAGATGGCCGTGGCTCTGTGTCGGGAATTTATCCGAACACCAAAAGCGGACGCTGACAAATTGCTGAACGACATTGCGAGGTACACCATCCCCATCCGACCGGGTCGACAGGACGAGCGCAATCTCCGGGTGAAGGGATTCCCCGGATTCGTCTACCGGGTAGCCGCTTAAAAAATGGGGGGCCGGGGCCAATGCCATTAAGTTAAGCCCAGAAAAAACCACCCCCCTCCAAAATCGCGGGGGAGGTGAGCACAACAAGAAAGCAGACCCAGGAAGCCGCTCCCGGCTTTCTGGGTCTGCCAACATTCCAGCGTTCCGGCCGCAACGGATGATGAGCCGACACCACCGCCACAAGGCTGCATGAAAACGCAAAAAAAGGGCTTGCAGAATCTTCCGATATCATGTAAAATGTTCATTAGAGACAGCAAAAGCAAATAAAGGCAGGGCACAGGGTGCTACCAACACCCTGCGCCCCTATGCAGGAGACCTAACCTCCCACACAGCAGATTTCTGCGCCGTCCCCATTTTATCAAATATCCATAGGTTAATCAAGCGTGAAAAATGGGAATGTGTGTTTAGCTTTCGGCGGTTTGCGATGTGTAAAACCGCCGCATGGGTCAAATGTAGGTATGGAAAATCGGCCTGCCCAGCAACGGTTTTTTTCTTTTCTGCCGCTGGGCAGACTGCTTTTTCTTTATTCGCAAGGTTATTATAAATCCAAAATGTCACAAAAATGTCCGAGGTATTTCATGGTTCGACAGAAAAATAGGCTGAATTGTTACAAAGCGCGGACATTTCAAAAATTCCTTTGAGAAATGGTGAAAAAGGCGGGGTAGCACACGCCACCCCGCCGATTCCATACAATTATTCCATTGCTCTGATTTGCTCAACAAGAGATTGCTTTTTCAAGTTTCCAGTTGTATAAGAAATCAAGATAAACTGCACAATCAGCAGGATCGCTAAATATATCAATACGATCAGCCACGGAAATGAATAATAAAAGTATGGATTCATCGTTTTCACAACTATCTGTACGGATAGGAAGCCCAATCCAGTTCCCAAAACCACTGTTACAAGCGTAGCAAAAACTGAATAAATCAACCCCTCATAACACAGCATTTTGATAAGTTGCTTTTTACTCAAACCAATCGCCTGTAACATTCCAATTTCCTGCCTGCGGGACAGAAAGTTTGTGATTGTCGTATTGACAAGGTTGATTAAAGAAAAGCATACAACAATAACAGCCACGATCAACATTACCCCGAAAGAAAATTGTTGAAGCCCGCTATAATAAGTGATACTTTCTTTTATGGTTTCCATAACCAAATCGCTATTTCCGTCTATCCGTTGATTTAATGCGGCTTCAACCGTATCAAATTTTTCCATATCGGTAATTACGGAAATCGTACCTGTGCAATCTATCCCGGTCGCTTCATTCATAAGCTGCTCTGGAAGCGTAAAGCACTTTGAGAAGCCGAAGTAAGAATATTCGTTTACAATGCCCATGACTGTATAGGTCTTTGTGCGAATTTGCCCGGATTCGGTTTTATAGTCCACTTCGACGGTATCACCCAACGAAGCCTCAATATCATAGAGATCGGCACGCTCTTGAAGCAAGACAATTCCATTGCCTGCCACCAGTTCATCATAATCAATCGTTCCCGCAATTCGCTCTTTCTCCAAATTCTGCTGCTCATCCCGGCAAAAGCCCTGAATCCATTTTCCAGAATTGCCATTTACAAGATATTCTGCGTCTGTGTAATACCAGCGCTTGATTCCTGTAACGCCATCAATAGATTCTACTGCATTTACAAAATCGGCATTTAGAAAATTCTTTTGCTGCAATCCAGACAAAGAAATACCGGCAGTGTCCCACGATTGTTTTGCGTTGAGCTGGATGTTAAATTCACCGACAGGGAACACCCTGCCTCTTGCCTCTGCAACGCCATCATAGGAAACTAACATTGTCGAAATCAATACAACCAATACTCCGCCGAGTGAAAGAGAAAGTATTGTTAAAGTGGACTTTGCCTTTTGTCTGGACAGATTCATTTTAGCAAGTGAAGCAGGCGTTATTTTACGGTGCAACACGGAACTTTCTTTCATTTTCCCCTGATAATCGGAATATCGCAATGCTTCCAGCGGAGATACTGCCGCAGCTCTTTTTACAGGAGTATGAATAGCAATCATCACAATAATAAATGCAAAAAGGCCAACCCCGACCGTCACACATAAAGCAGTCAGCCAGTACCAACCGGCAGGAACCAGAAAATACCCAATCACATTTCCAATAACCAGACCAATCGGGATAGCAATGGCAGCAAGTAATTTTCCCTCGCGGTAAACCATCTTTTTGATCTGTCGTTTTGTTGTTCCGATTGTGCGAAGCTGTCCATAGTTACGGATACTGCTTGCTACTGAAATATAAAAAATCGAATAGATCACAATGCCGGAACCAATGAAAGTTATAAAACCGACCAAGAAGTAGAACAGCATATCACTTCCACGATTTTCGTCCTTTAAGTTGAAATAAGTGGAACGGACAATCACATTATCATCGGAAATTTCTAATTGCTGTGCCAAAGTATTTGCATAGTTGGCGGCTTCTTCCTCGCTCATATTTTGAGCGTCTTTCAGACCAATGTAATAATCAATCATGCCCTCGTCACCATACTGCTGTCTTACTAATTCTTTCGATATAATGGCTGTATAGCGTCCAATATCGCCGGTTTTCACATTTAAGATTCCCGCCAATTTGAAATCATGGGTAGTGCCGTCAGAAAAGGGGATTTGAATTGTCTGTCCCAATTCATTTGAATAGCCCAAACTATTCAAAAAGGATTCCTGTACTACAATTTCATCCTCCGAAGCTGGTAAATCTCCCGAATAGGGCATACTTTGGGATGTTAGCATATCTGCATTTGCATAAGTAAAATTCACTGTTGAATGGTTTACCTGTTCAGAAAATACGTTAAAAAATTCCCCAACCCACGCAATTTCTTCCTGCTTGTATAGTTCCTGTCCCTGCCCCTCAGAAATCGCATGATACATAATCTGCGCTGTTTTTTGGTTGCGGTTCTGCGTTTCCTGCATAGCCCCAAAGCCATAGAGGACAATAGCAGATAGCAATGCGCTGGCAAGTGCAATCGTTAAAACAATAAAGATATTTCTTTTTCGATTCACCGATATACTGCGGTTTGATATGCGCTTTACTATGCAGCTGGTATCATTCTCAAAAGGCCATGTCATAGCCTGCTACCTCCTTATTCCACAATCTTTCCGTCCTCAATTCGCACAATGCGGTCGGCAAGTTGGGCGATTTCATTATTGTGGGTAATCATTACGATAGTTTGATGAAACTCCATGCTGGTACGTTTCAGCAGACCCAGCACATCGGCACTTGTCTTGCTATCCAGGTTGCCCGTAGGCTCGTCTGCCAGAACGATAGCGGGTTTGGTAATCAGGGCGCGGGCGATAGCCACACGCTGCTGTTGTCCCCCGGAGAGGTTGTTAGGCATATTTTTTAACTTGTCCTCTAAGGCCAGCATACCCACGATTTCGTCCATGAATCGCTGATCTACCGTGTCGCCGTCCAGTTCCACAGGCAGGGCAATGTTTTCATAGACGTTCAGAATGGGGACAAGATTATAGTTCTGGAAGATAAAACCGATGTTGCGGCGGCGGAAGATGGTGAGCTGTTCGTCGTTCTTCTTTGCCAGTTCTTCGCCCCGGACAATCACGGTTCCGCTGGTGGGAGTGTCCAGCCCGCCCATCATGTGAAGCAGGGTAGACTTGCCGCTGCCGGAGGTTCCCACAACGGCCACAAATTCGCCCTCGTCTACGGAGAAGTTCACGCCGTCAAGGGCGCGGGTGATGTTCGGCTCTGTGCCGTAATACTTTTTCAGGTCGATCGTCTGTAAAATGCTCATGCTTAGAAGCTCCTTTCAAGGCTGTCCGCCTGTTGATAGGGCTATTGTAAACTCCAAATGTCACAGAAATGTCCGCGCCGGAGAAAGTTATTTCTTAAAATTAGGGCGAATTGTTACAAAACGCGGACATTTCAAAAAATTATCGGATAGGCAGGAAAACAGAAAAGACAGACCCTTTTCCAACTTCTGATGATACCTTGATATAGCCGCCTTGCATGGTGATGATTTCCCGCGCAAGGTATAGCCCGATACCAACACCCGGTTTATCGTGTACCCTATCTTCCCGATAGAAACGCCGGAAAATTGCGGCTTGATTGCTTTCAGAAATGCCTTTGCCTGTATCTGCAACATTCACTTTTACATACATTTCCCATTGCTCAACGGTTACAACAATTTTGCCGCCAACAGGAGTGTATTTCACAGCGTTGTCCAACAGGTTAAAGAGTGCTTCCGCTGTCCACTTGCTATCGTGGTACAGGCTCAAATCTTCGGGGCAGTCCACCGATACGGAAATATCCTTTTTTTCCGCGTCATAGACAATCTCGCTACAAGCCATAGCAAGCGTATCAAATAATAAGCTGTCTTTCTTTTCAAGTCGAATTGTTCCCGTTTCCAGCCGGGAAGTCTTGACGAGGGCTTGAAAAAGAAAGTCCAGCTTGTCCGTCTGGCCGCGGATACCCTGTAAAAAGTCTGTCCGTTCCGCTTCGGTTACGGGCTTTGAAAGCAGCGTATCTGTTACCATTTTTAGATTTGCAACAGGCGTTTTGACTTGATGGGAAATATCCGAAACCAGCATTTGAAGCTCGGCGCGTTCTGCGTCTACCTTTCGCCTGTTCTCCTGCATGATATTGTATAGTCGGGAAAGCCTATGGCCGATACGGGCAAAAAGTGTTTCGCTGTCAAGTAATTCTTCGGGTTCTTCGTTCCCGCTTATCATACCGTCCAATATCCGGCACAAGTCATTTGTAAACAGGGATAGCCTTTTCCCAAACAGCAGCACAAGAAAAGCCAGCCCTATGAGCGCACAGGCCGTTAGTCCAGCCCCACATAGCAATATCATTTTGTCGCCTGTCAAAGCAAAGAATAGGCCAGTCAGCAGGAGCATGAGAAAGAGCGTCCCCGCCCCTATGAGCAGACACAGACTTTTCACAGAAAGTCGATTTAGTTTCATTTTTTCTCGCCCCCTGTCCATTGATACCCCATGCCATAAACAGTTTTGATATAAGTGTCGCCGTCCGCTTCAATTTTGGAGCGTATGCGGCTGATCGTCGTCGTCAAAGTATGCTCGTCAACAAAATTCTCGTCTATATCCCACAGCTTTTCTAAAAGCTGTCTGCGGGTAAGTACCTGTTTCGGGTTTTTGCGGAACAGGTTGAGCATTTTGTACTCCATAGGAGAGAGCGTCAACGGCACGCCGTTCAGTTTTGCCGTCTGCTCCAAGAAGTCAAGGAACAATCTGCCATCGTCGTAAATATCCTTTGACGGCTTGTGATGTTCCAGCATAGCGAACATTGCGCTGATTTTCCGCTGTAAAGCTCCGATAGAAAAAGGTTTTGTAATGTAATCCACCGCCCCAACTTCATAGCCGCGTAATTGGTCGCTCTCCTGATCGTTAGCCGTCAGGAAGATCACCAGCGTATCAGGGTGTCCCGGCTTTATGAGTTTGCACAGATCATAGCCGTTGCCGTCCGGCAGGTTAATATCCAGCAGCACAAGATCATATTCTGTTTCGGACAGTAGATTGGCGGCAATTTTGGCGTTTAAGGCCGAAGTGACATTGTAGCCGTCAGAAATCAGATTATAAGTCAGTGTTTTATTCAAAAGGGCGTCGTCCTCGACAATCAATATCTGTTTCATGGCTCGTCCTCCTTTGCGTGTTGAGAATAGTATAACAGGCAAATGTCCGCGAAATGTTACAACAGGCAACTTTTTCAATGTAATTTCATTATAAGAAGCTGGCTGCTGGAAATCAAGGAAGAATTGACGAACTATAAAAGAAAGTAGTGTGCATATCA
>Ga0224746_10258_pt1 | contig 11668 bp, 6 predicted proteins | sample LIM_F_Water_Bulk_FD_183000 | JGI IMG/M metagenome (GOLD analysis project Ga0224746, IMG submission 183000) | Enriched cells from gastrointestinal tract of the lab mouse from Pacific Northwest National Laboratory (PNNL), Richland, Washington... | ecosystem: Host-associated > Mammals > Digestive... | reverse complement strand
ACATGAGTTCCGGGGCCTTTTTTGTCTTTGCGCCCCCCTCGCCCACGCCCTGATACCGTCCGGCAATTAACGTCCCTGCATATCGTTCATCCCGGAGGATGGCGAGGACTTTGGGGGCGTCCCATAAGGCGTCTTCCCCTTCTTTCAGCCCATACCCAAAGCCGCCCTTTTGCCTTTTATACATGGCTGGAGTAGGGTACCCCGTCTGGTTCAGCATCCGGGCAATCTCTTTGTTCTTTTTCCCTTCCAGTGCCAGGCGGAAAATCAGCCGCACAATTTTTGCGGCATCTTCATCCACCTGAAAAAGCGCCTGGCAGTGCGGCCCCTGGCTTTTTCCGGTTTTCCGGTACCCGAAAGGGTAAGAGCCGCTGCATATCCTCCCTTCCTTTATCATCTGCCTTTTGGCCGCCTTTACCTTTAAAGAAATGTCTCTGCTGTACAAACTGTTCATCAGCCCTTTCCACGCAACCTGCCAATCACTGCCGGCGTCTGCCTTTTCGCTGTCATAGCCGTCGTTTACGGAGATAAACCGGACTCCCATAAAAGGGAACACCTGCTCCACGTAATCCCCCAATTCGATATAGTCCCTGGTAAAGCGGGAAAAATCCTTTACCACCAGGCATCCTACCCGGCCCTCCCCAAGCAGCCGGAAAAACTGCCGGATCCCCGGGCGGTTAAAATTGGCCCCTGTATACCCGTCGTCCGAAAGCTCCCGGCTTTCCATGGCTGACAGGTCCCTTTGGCCTTGCAGGTAACCCTCCACAAGCCTCCTCTGGTTCGTTATGCTGCCGCTTTCCTCCTCTTCCCTGTCTTCCAGGGAAAGGCGGTAATATTTCACAAGTATCTTGGCATTTGCCCGAAAATCACCCTCATCCCCTTTTTTTGGCAGACCGGATCTCCTGCACACGCCGGAACTGCCCTTCTGAGATAATCGGTTCGTGGCATCCGGAAACAATATCCCACTCCTTCCTGGGCATAAGCCCCTTTTTCCCTTTCATTTCCCTGCTGCCCTGCCGCCCCTGCACCATATCCCCTAAGTAGATGCGGCTGGTCAAAATCCCGGCCACGGCCTGGGGGTGCCACCGGAAGGCACGGGCATACTTCTCGTCATGCAAAATCCCCTTGTTATACTTATACCGGGCCGGGCTGGGGACATGGTTTTGGTTCAGCCACGCCGCTATTGCCCGGTCGCCGTATCCCTGTTCGTATAAATCAAATATTATTTTTACATAAGCCGCCGCCTCGGGGTCCACCTGGACCCCATGGCCTTCTTTTGTTTTTTCATATCCGTACCTGGCATATGGCCCGAGGAAATACCCCTTTTCCCTCAATGCCTTCTTGGCCGACCGTTCCTTACGTGAAATGTCCCTGGCGTAGTATTCATGCATTATGTTTTTCAAGGGGACCAGGTACGCCAGCTGATCCAAATCTGCCGTCCACGAGTCAAACCCATCCGCGACCGAAATAAACCGGACGCCCAGGAAGGGGAATACATGTTCCAGGTAATGTCCGGTTTCCAGATAATTCCGGCCCAGCCGGGATAAATCTTTTACCATAATACAATTGAGATTCCCTTTTTTTATTTCTTCCATCATATCCCGGAATCCGCCCCGGTCAAAATTTGTCCCGGTTTTCCCCTCGTCCACAAAAGTGGCGGCCCACCTTAGCTCCGGCCGGCCGCGGGCAAACTCCTCCAGCAGCTTCTTCTGGTTCTCGGCGGATTCCCCCTGCCCCTCTTCATTGGATACCCTTACATAAAATCCGACAAAAAAAACTGCCGGGGCTGCTGCTTTTTCATCTGCCTCCCCTCTGCCGGGTTTCCGGCTTTTTCTGGCCACATCCCCCACCCCCTTCCCCCCTTAACCGGCCAACGGATGCAGGCCCTTGGGGGCATTTTCCGCTGCCGCAGCTCCGGGAAAAACGGAAAGAAAGCCGGATCCTCTTTTTCCCTGCCACCTCTGCCGTTTTCAACATGGCCAGGAGAAAAGGCCTGGACAAAAAGCTGGCGGCACCTTCCCGCTCCAACGCCCCCTTCTCTTTTTCCAGGCGCGCCCCTTCCCTCTCATACTGGACTGCCTGCCGGGCGTACACCTGCTTTAGGCCTTGGTATTCTTCCTGGTCCAGCAGACCTGCTTCCCAATCCTGGCGCAAGGCAAAGATCAGGCGATGCCGGTTGGCTGCTTCCTTCCTGGCCGTCCCAATCCTGTCCTCCATAGCTTCCCTTTCCCGTGTGCCTCCCCCTTTCCATTGGAGAATCTGCCCCGGATCCGCCAAACACCCCATATAAGAATCCAAAACGGTAAAAATCACGGTTTCCAAATCCTTTTCCCTTACCCTGTGGCTGCTGCACCAGCCCGGATCCTGCTTATGGCCGGCACATATATAATATGGGTACTTCCTCACCCCCCCGGCCTTCCCCTTCCCTGCACTGGCTACTTTCCGTACCATATTTCCCTGGCAGCCGCCGCAAACTACCAGCCCGGAAAGCCGGAAAACCCGGCTTCCCCCCGGGGCCGTCCGCGTATCCATGGCAGCTAAGGTTTGCGCGGCCAAAAACATTTCCTCGGTAACCACCGGCTCGTGCATCCCCGAAACCCGGAGCCAGTCCTGCGGAGGTTTTTCCACCAGTTTTTTCACTTTATAGCTGACCTTGGTTTTCTTCCCCTGGACCACCCACCCTAAATAAGTTTCGTTGGCCAAAATACGTGCCACGGCAACCGGATGCCACCGGGCCCCCCCATCCCCTTCAAACCCGGTTTGATAGGGGAAGCCCCGGACGCGTTTATACTCTGCCGGCGGCAATACGCCCAGCTGGTTCAGCCTGTCTGCGATTTTCCCGTTGCTCATGCCGGATATACGCCACCGGAAAATATCCCTGACCACACCGGCCGCATAAGGGTCTATCTGCAAATGGTTCCTGTCCCTTTCGTCTTTCTCATATCCATAAGGTGCAAAAGAGCCGATAAATTTTCCGTCTTTTTGCTTGATCTCCAATTGGCTCCGGACTTTGGCCGAAAGATCCCGGCTATATGAATCATTGGGCACCGGTTGTTCGGGAAGGGGAAACGTAAAAAAGCTGCCAGAGGCAATGGTTTCCCCTGACAGCTTTCTATTTTTTTCTGCTTTCCCCTCAAAAAGAAGTAGTAATCTTTTTTTTGAAAAACAGCAGGCCAAAAGAGCCTGGTCCACAGTTACTGGCAATGGCAGACGACGCTTTCTGCAGGTAAACCCGTTCAAAAGGACAATACTGCTGTACCAGGTCTTGGATGTATTGGATATTTTGGGCGTCTATCCCCGCATAGGTAATAAACAGGATACGCCGGTCAATATTTCTGGTATTTAGGAATACCTTCCGGACATATCGCCTGGCAACATGGGAAAAACTTCCCATCTCCATACTGCCCACCACCATCTTGCTGTTCCGCAGCTTGATGACCGGATGCAGCAGCAGCGCGTCGCACAGGACCTGCACCCGCCTGGATATTTTTCCGGACTGGCACATCATATGGGTGCTGTCAATGATAAACGCGGAAGAAATATACCGCTTCATACTCATAATATTGTTTATGATCTCATCCTTTGCCACATGTTTTTCTGCCTGGCAGGCGGCATACAAGACCAGCAGCCCCATGCTGCTGGACAGGAGGCCGGAATCCAGGACAGTGACATTTTCAAAAGACCTTGCTGCTTCAAGGGCATTGAAATACCCTTGGCTGGCATTCTTTGCCATGGTGATATGGATCACATTCTGGGCCTCCGTCAGCCTTTCTGCAAAAAATGTTTCATAATCTTCTACACTTGGCGGCACAGAGAAAGCGTTTTTCCCTGCAGCCATATAAGACAGCACTTCATCTGCCTGCAGTTCAATGTCATCCAGAAACCTCCCCCGGTCCGTACAGACATAGTAAGGGCACACGCAAATGCCATACTTTTTCCTGAAAGTTTCCGGAAGGTCACATACGCTGTCTGTCGTAACGATAAGGGAGTGCCTTTGTGCCTGTTCAAAGATCAGTACATCCTGGCCGATCTCTGACTGGGTGGCCTGCATGCCAAGCTTTACCAATTCCTTCGGCAAAATACTTAAGACCGCCGCTTCTAAAAGGGCGCCGCTGACCGGTTTCGCCAAATAGCCGCTAAAGCCTTCCCTCCGGTAAAGGAGCTGGTTGTCGCTCCCCGCATTGGCGGTCAGCGCCACCACGGGCACGTCCTGGCATAATCCCCCTGCCTGGGTACGCAATGCATGGAGGCATTGTATCCCGTCCATCTCTGGCATCAGGTGGTCCATCAGGATTGCATCATAATGTTGAATCCGCGTCAGCCTTAGGCAGTCTGCAGCGCTTAAGGCTGTATCCAGATGGATCTTTGTGGCCGAAAGCAGCTTCCGGACTACCATCAGGTTCATTTCATTGTCATCTACAACCAGTATGTGCGCCTCTGGGGCTTCAAAGCTCTGTTTGTACTGCTCGCCCTCGTAAGTCCTCACACGAGTGGCCAGGGTAAACGTCCCTAAAGCCTTATCGTCTACAATATCCTGGTCTAACCTCACAAGGAAGGTGGAACCCTTGGTGTAGACGGAATTGACGCTGATCTCCCCGCCCATCAGCTCTACTAACTGGTGGACGATGCTAAGGCCCAGCCCCGTGCCTTCGATATGGCGGTTCTTTTCTTCCTCCACCCGCTTGAAAGCGTTGAAGATATAGGGGATATTTTCTTTTTTTACGCCCTGTCCGGTATCCTCTACAGAATACCAGACGCGCACCCGGTTTACTGCCAGGCGTTCACACCAGATGGAAAGGGTGACCGAACCTTTGCTGGTATATTTAACCGCATTATTTAACAGGTTGATCAGGATCTGTTTAATACGCACCTCGTCGCCGTAAAGCATACTCGGGATGGAAGAGTCCACATGGAGCTGGAATTCCAGCCCTTTCTCCCTTGCCTTAATCCAGATCATATTGACAATCTCCGAAAAAAGGGCGCCTGTCTCATAAGAAACATTTACGATCTCCATTTTTTTGGATTTGATTTTGGACAGGTCCAGGATATCGTTGATGAGGGTCAGCAGCATTTTGCTGGCGCCCTGGATATTCCTTGCGTTTTCTGCAACATCCTCAGAAATATCCCCCCGCAGGATGATTTCATTTAAACCAATAATGGTATTAATAGGGGTGCGGATCTCATGGCTCATGCTGGAGAAGAAATTATTCTCCGCCTTGTTTAGCTCCTCGATCTCCTTTTTCTGCTGTTTGGAAAGCTCGTTTTCCTTTTCATAGAGCCTGGTCACAAACAAGAGCAGGATACTGGTCAACACCCCTACCAGGATAACGGACACCGCGGAGCAAAAGAAATAATGCCCTTCTGTGTTATGCTTTACATATTGCGGAAAATGAAATGCAAAGTAATAGCAAAGCAATGTCTCTATGATACAAATCAGGAAAAAACCCGCTTTGCGCCTTCCCTCCAATGTAATGCTAAGATAAACGAAGCAGAGCACAAACCATTCAGGTACCCCGCTGTAAAACCCCCCTGCCGTAATAAAGCTTACGGGAAAAATCAAAAGCAGCAGTACAGCGATAATTGTCGCCCCCGCATTGATGCATTCCTTTCGGATACTAATCTTCACAATCGCTGCCAGGCAGATAAGGCTAACTGCCAGGATCATCAAATTGACGGGATTTCTTCCCATAAGCAATATGATTGATAGTACGACCATGCTGATCCCGGTGACTACCCGGAACATGCGCTCCCGAAGACTGATCCTATGGTCATAGATCATTTCAAACCACTTGTTCAACACCCCGGTGTTTCCTCCTGTTTTCATTATAGTCCAGCAATTGTATCGCAAATTTCATCATACAGGCGCAGCAATATGGGATGGCTGTGCCGTATATATTTTATATTTCCTGATTTTCCGGCCTGCTCCAGCATCTTTGCCTGCTCTGCCAGCCGCTCTGCGCCGATGGTCAGCGATGTGCTTTTTAATGCATGGACCTTGACTATGTAGTCTTCCCAGTTGGCAGTTTCATACAAGGAAATAATCTCCGCCTTCTTTTCTTTCGCCTGGGAATGGAACATCCGCAGCATTTCCAGATAAAACTCTTCCTCTCCGCAACAATAGTCCAATCCCAGCTGCACATTGATGCCAATATGGATAAGGTCATGGTATGGTATGGACGAATTGTCGGTAAGGGCTTCTGCCTGGGTGCTTTCTTCCTCTAAGGGCGCGTCCAAAACCCTTTCATCCTGGTAGCGTTCTTCCTTACGGTATTCTTCCCGGCGTTCCTCTTTGCGGAGTTCTTCCCGGCGGCGTTCCTCCCGGCGGCGTTCTTCCTTGCGGAGTTCTTCCCGGCGGCGTTCCTCCTTGCGGAGTTCTTCCCGGCGGCGTTCTTCCTGGCGGTATTCTTCCCGGCGGCGTTCTTCCTTGCGGAGTTCTTCCCGGCGTTCTTCTTTGCGGAGTTCTTCCCGGCGGCGTTCCTCTTGGCGGTATTCTTCCTGGCGGCGTTCTTCTTGGAGCCTTTCATCCGGTGAGGGGCGGCCTAAAGCCTTCTCCGCCAAAGGGCTTTGATTGGGTATGGGGGCCTTTTCTTTTAGCCGCTCCCCATTGGGCCGGGCGCCTTCCAAAGGAACCTTATCCTGGCCGGTTTTTTCCGGTATGGCGTTCTTGGATATATTTCCTTTTTGGGAATCCTTTTTCCTCTTCCTCCGGCTCTTTTTACTGTTGGGGGACGGGCGGGCCGCCTCTTTTGACGGCTCCTGTGTAATCTCAGGGGATTCGCCGTAGTAGTCCGGCAGGGGGCCTGCCGGATTTACAGAGGTTTTGCCATAGTGGACCGGCAGTGGCTCTTCCTCATTCATGGGGGGTTCGCCATAATGGACCTGGTTCATAGGCAGGACCTTGCGCAGCACCCGCTCCAGGACGGCCCGTTCGATAGGTTTGGGTATAAATTCCGTGAACCCTTCGTTTCGGAACATTTCCCTTGCGCCGCTGATGGTATTGGCAGTCAAAGCAATAACCGGCAGCTCCTTATAAATTCCGTTCTTAATCTCGCGGATTTGTTTTAAAGTTTCCACGCCGTCAAAGCCTGGCATCATATGGTCCAGGAAAACGATATCATAAGCCGTATTGGCACACTGCTCCACCGCTTCTTTTCCGCTTAGGCAAGTATCGACCTGTATCCCGTAGCTCCCTAAAACGCCTTTGGCCACCACAAGGTTCATCTCTTCATCATCGACCGCCAAAACCCGTACCCCCTCACAGGAAAACGGCTTGCGGCCTGCGGCTTGTGCTTCTTCAAAGCCATTGGCTTTCATCTCCCCGTTTAGCAGGTTGACTACCGAAAGGGCAGAAAATGGTTTGTGGATTACCAAAAGCCGGCTTCCTTTGTTCAGCAAAAATCCATGCTCGGCGATCACGATGACTTGGAGCGTGCCGGCCCAATCCTCATAATAGGCACTATCCTCTTCGTATTCAGCCTGTGTAATAAACACATGGGTCAAGGCATGGTCGTGCCGGAGCTTTACCAGGCCTTCGAAATTATGGGCCTGATACCCCTCAACATGAAGCCCTTTTACCATATGGAAGATCATCCTGTCATAATATCTCCTGACCTCATCGCTGTTATATTTCTCCGGCCGGAAATAACAGGCAATACAAAGGCTTTCCGGATGGGAAAGTATCATGGACGGGGTGTAATCAGCCACTCCCTGGGGAATGGTAATCTGAATCTGCAGGCCCTGCTGGTCATTGCTGTTAAAGTGCATAAATCCGCCCATGGCATGGAGCAGGCCCCGGGCAATTGGAAGCCCCAGCCCCAACCCCCCCGCGATCCTGCTGCTTCCGGAATCCGCCTGGTAAAAATCATTGCATATCTGGGTAATCTGGGAGTCTTCCATACCGATCCCCGTATCGCAAATGTCTATGACCAGGTTTACCCCATAGCTTTCCGGACGGTATTCGATGCAGACATTGACGCCCCCTTCTTCTGTAAACTTAATGGAATTTTCCAGAAGGATCTTAAGGATATGGGCGATCTTTTCCACATCCCCGATCAGGACAGAGGGCATTTTCGGATCCATGTCAAACACCATCTCCAACTGATGTTTGCCGCTCTGCATAGCGGTCATGGTGATGATGTCATTGAGCACCGACGTGATCCTGTACGGCTCTTTTGCCGGGGTCAGGGTGCCCTCCACGATCTCTGTGTAGTCAAGCATGTTGTTAATCTGATGGGATAAACGTTTGCCGGCCAGCTGTATAGACTGCATATCTGCCCGGATCTCCGGGGAAATATCCTTTTCCAATATTACCTCGCTGATGCCAAGCACCATATTAATAGGAGTCCGAAGTTCATGGGATACATTCGACAAAAATTCGGCGTTTTGCCGTCCGGCGGTCTCTAACTCCACCACTGTGCTGTCAAATTTTGCCTTTGCCTCCCGCCTCCTCTTAATCCGGTATACCGCAATCGCCATCGCACCCACTACCACCGTAGGGCCGATTGCCAGGCGGATGATATTTTGTGTGCCCATGTCATAAGTGATCGTATGTAGGATAAAGAAATGGTACATCAACTCCAGCACATACAAGGCGGCCGTCATATACAACAGCCGCTTCTTATTGAACATAGAAAAAATAAGGATGATCATACAAGCTACCGATGGGATGTCAAAAAGGGTAGCCTCATGCACTCCGAAAAAGAAAAAGCCGACCATCAGCAGCCCGGAACATAAATGTTCATAAAATGCTTCTGAACCAATCCTTCCAATATGAAGGCACCATACAAGGGTATTGCCGATCAAGATCACCGGGATCATCCACAGCTCCCATGACAAAGCCATGGCGATCAGGATCAGCATCATACCAAACGTCGTAACGATGCTGGCCAAAAGCAGATGGATACTCGTCTGTCTTTTTGTCCTCATTACTCCTCCAACTCCAATGCCGATGCCACCCGTTTAAGCAGTTCTTTCGGGAAAAACGGTTTTTTTAAGTAATTGGTGGCCCCCAGGTTGATGGCAGTCCGCACATCCTCCTCATAACCGGAAGCAGTCAGAAAAATTACAGGGATCTCCACAAAGTCATCCTTCATATGCCGGAAGGTTTCTAACCCGTCCATAATCGGCATCGCAATGTCCAAAAGGATAAGGTCGACCTTCTCATATTTGATCTTCTCAAGCGCCTCCCTTCCTGATTCCGCAAGAAGTACATTATAATACTTCTCCAGGATCATCTGCGTCCTCTTCAGATTCATTGCATCATCGTCAACTACCAAAATACGTTTTCGCATAACAGCTGCCTCCTTATTTTCTATGAAAATTTCAATCCCTTATGGCAAGGCCTGCACACAGCCCCGTCTGCACGGCGCCGGAACCTGTTTTTGTATACTGTGTGCATCCTCACAGTAGCCTGCCTTTCATGGCGGTGCTGCAAAGGCAACGGCCACTGCTGAGATTTTCTAATTCTCCATAAAAATCATTTTAAAACAGGATCGGAATAAAATCAACCCCAAGGATACCAAATATGTAAATTCATGTAAAATATTCAAATTCATGTAACGTCCCAAGAGGTCCCGCCACCCCCTCCCCTCTTCGCCGAATATAGACAAGCTGTATTTTCATACATTATCTTACACGGGCCAAAAACCGGGGTCCGGCTATGGACAGCCCGGCCACATTCAGCGCCCCTCCTGCCCTTACTAAGGGGCCAGGGCCAAAAAGCCCATCTGCCGTGTGGCCAGGGCATCCACCGGGGAAATGATTATTAAGTGAAACAAGGAAGCGCCTGGCCGCCCGCCCCACAATGGCCAAACGGGCGCCCTGCCCGTGCAGCCAAATAAACAGGCGGCTTTTGGGCTGGCGGCACAGGCCATAAACCTGACAAGCCGGGGAGGTAAAATATGGATGAAAAAACATACAATGTCGGCATCTACTGCCGGTTAAGCAACGATGACGAACGTGACGGGGAATCCGTCAGCATAGAAAACCAAAAACTCCTGCTCCAGCGTTATGTACGGGAAAAAGGCTGGAATGAGGTGGATACTTATATCGACGACGGCTATTCCGGCACAAATTTCCAGCGCCCCGGCGTTAAACGCCTGATCGCAGACGCAAAATCCGGGCGCATCAATGTAATACTGGTCAAGGACCTGTCCCGGTTCGGCAGGAATTACATTGAATTCGGCCAGTACACCGATTACCTGTTCCCGTCCATCGGCTGCCGGTTCATCGCCTTAAACAATGGGGTCGACACGGTAAGGCAGGACGGTAGCACCGACGTTATGTGTTTTTTAAACTTATTTAACGAGTTTTACAGCAGGGACACAAGCAAGAAAGTAAAGGCAGTTAAAAGGGCTTGTGCCGAAGACGGCAAATTCATGGGTACATACCCTGCCTTCGGCTATAAACGTGACCCGGGGGATAAACACCACCTTGTCATTGACGAGGAGGCCGCCCCAACCGTACGCAGTATCTTTGCCATGAGGGCCACCGGCATGACGTTCCGCAGCATCGCCCTGGCCCTCAACGACCGGGGCATCCCCTCTCCGGGTATGCTTTACTACCGGCGCAAAGGGCAGGCGGACCCCCGCCGCGCCAACCACCGGTGGGCGGACCAGACCGTGAAAAACATCCTTAGGAACGAGGTATACATCGGCAACATGGTCCAGGGCAAAAGCGGTACCCTCTCCTATAAATCCCGCAAGCTGGTCGCCAAACCCAAGGATCAATGGATCCGCGTGGAGGGGACCCATGAAGCCATTATTTCCCGTGATGTGTGGGACACCGTAGTGTCCATTGACCGGAAAAAAGTGCGCAAATCCGAAACGGCGGACGGCATCCGGAGCATCTTCACCGGCCTTGTCTATTGTGCGGACTGTGGTTTTAAGATGTACAACCGTGTGGAGCGGTTCACTTATAAGGACGGAAGGCCGGGCCGGTACAGTTCTTTTGTATGCGGCAACTACTCCCGCAGCGGGAAAAGCGCCTGCACCGTCCATACCGTCTATGAGAACGTGCTGGAACAGCTTGTTTTGGCAGACATCCGGGAAAAAGCACAAGATACCGGACATGGCCAGGAACGCCTGTTGGAGCAGGTCATCCGCATAAAGGACAAAGAACGGCACAGCCGGGCGGCCTCCTGCAAACAGGAACTGAACGCCGCTGCCGCCCGTGTCAAGGAACTGGAAAGCCTGATGCAGAACCTTTATGAGGACAAATGCACCGGCGTTGTCCCGCAAACCGTATTCCAGACGCTTATGCAGAAATACGAAACGGAACGGGTCCAAAAAGCCGCCGCCCTGCCGGAGCTGGAACGCAAAGCCAAAGAGCAGCTGGAGGACGGTTTTGACGCGGACCACTGGGCCGGGGTCATCCGCCGTTACACCGAGGTTACCCGGCTGGACGAAACCATCCTTTTTGAGCTGATAGACCGGATCGAGGTCGGCGAGGCAAAGAAGCGGGGATCCATACGGGTACAGCCTATCAAGATATTCTACCGCTATAGGGTCAGCCGGGGCACTGCTTTTGCAGGCAAAGAAGGCATCTCCCCGATGGTAGGCCGGTGAACACTGGAAGCCGGGAAGAATAACCACTTACAGGTGCTTTCCCGGCCTCCTCAATATTAAGAGGAAATGCCCCATTCTCAAGCAACCTATACCCTTCATCAAATTTT
>Ga0224746_10257_pt1 | contig 11684 bp, 13 predicted proteins | sample LIM_F_Water_Bulk_FD_183000 | JGI IMG/M metagenome (GOLD analysis project Ga0224746, IMG submission 183000) | Enriched cells from gastrointestinal tract of the lab mouse from Pacific Northwest National Laboratory (PNNL), Richland, Washington... | ecosystem: Host-associated > Mammals > Digestive... | reverse complement strand
GCAATGATGATGCTTTCGAAAAGGAACTGTTATTGCCGGAATCAGTAATATCCCGCACTGTGCACAAATCGATTTTCAGACACACGCACTTTGTGGCTGGAAATTGATTTAGGAAAAGGTGTACAGGGAGGGATATTACGGAACTTTAATAGGAGGATAAAATGTCCGGATTTATGTATGAAGTAAAAAAGATTCTGCTCTGGCAAAGGGGGCTGTTCTATATTGTCCTTGTCCTGCTCCTTGGCACGGTCTGGCTTGCCCTGTCCGACAACCCCGCAGACACAGCGATGGAGCAGTATAAAAAGGAATATGAATGGTATCTGGAAAAGGTAAACGGATACTGCACCGAGGAATCTTCCCTTTATCTGGAGCAGGAGGCAGAGCGGATTGCAAAAGCGAAGGAGAGGCAGAACAGCCTTTTGGAGAACTACTATGACGGGAAGATCGGTGAAAGTGAATATAAAAAAGAGAGCCGGGAAATAGAGAAGGTTCTGGAGCATCAAAATGGATTTGAGGTTATCTATCAGCAGTATCTCTATATCTGCGAAAACCCGGGGAACCGCTGTTTTCTCCAGACAAACGGATGGATGGGGCTTCTTGGCAAAGGTACGCTTCATTTCATTCTCTTCCTTGGCATTTTGCTGATTGTTACGCCTGTTTTCTGTTCGGAGTACAGCTGCCAGATGGACACCCTGATCCTGACTGCAAGGGAGGGGCGAAAAAGCGCTCTGTATAAGCTGCTCATTATGATTGCGGTTGTTCTTTTCCTGTCGCTTTGCATTTCGCTTATGGAATACGGATTTTACAGGTTCAAATACGGACTGCCGGATGGGGATTATCCGATGCAGAGTATCCGTTACTTTGCAGACAGCAGCAAGGATATGTCGCTGATGGAGGGATATGTATCGATAGGGCTGCTTCGTATGTTTGGCGGTGTGTTTCTTGCGATACTCCTGATGTTCATTTCCGTTTTAACAAAAAAGTATGCGGTCACCCTGCTGACGAGTGCGGTGTCCGTGATCATTCCCTATACAGGCTTATCGAAAACCGGCATTTACCGTCTGCCTCTGCCGCTGCCGTTTCTGCTTGGAACAGACTTTTTTGCAGGGGATATGGTTGTGAGCGATGCCCTGACGGGCGATGAGAAAATGATTTTTGCAGAGGTCGGCACGGTTACGCTGTTGACCCTGCTCTTTGTATCCGTGCTTTTGTGTACTTTGGCCGTTGTCTGGATTTTACGGCGCAATTCTAACAGATGGCTGATGAAAGCAGGGCAGAAGAAGCGTGGGGCGGCTTTCGCTGTCATGTTTGGCCTGGCATTGGCAGTGACGGGATGTGCAGGCCGTGGAAAAACGGAAAGCGTTGTCTATAATTCATCGGCAGTCTATGACTGTATGGGTTATGAAATCATACGGGATGAAGGGAATTTTGAGTATTCTCTCAAAAATACTTCCACGGGGGAAACATATCCTTTCGCACGTTCCCCTGTGTTTGGGGTATTTTCTGATGAAGAAAAAATATGTGCGTTTTATGTGTGTCCGCCATATCTGTATTACACCACATCGGTAATGGAAAGCTATGTCAACCGGGTAGGAAACTATAACAGCAATATAACGAAAGTGTCGGTGATCGAGTTGAATCTGAATACCTTTGAGGAAAAAACAATCTTTGAGCAGATGACAAATTCCGGGCGTTCTCTTTTGGGCATTGACTATGAAACGGGGGATAAATGGAAGTTCCTGGATTTTCACCACGCTTTTTTCCTGAATGACGACAGCCTGTTTTTCATTGGCAATGACGGTATCACAAAAGTAAACCGGTATACCGGAAAAACTGCAAAGCTTGACATTCCTGCAAACGGAAATATTTCATTCGACGGGGAAAGCATCTTTTACAAGAATGAACAGGGGGTTTTGACAAGATATGACGTTTCCGGTAATGAAACTTACACTTATGAAAATATAGTCGCATATGATTTCTGCATGGATGAGCAGTCAATCTATTATATTTCCAGGACGGACGGCGGAGACTTGTATTCCTGCGGCAAGGACGGGAATAACAGGGAATGGATCAGTCACATACCTGCAATGTCGGTTACCTGTGATACAGGAAATATTTATGTGTTATCAAAAGAAAGTGGTGAGGAAATCGTTTTACCAAAAAGCCATTGATTCCCGCGGGGATATTGACTTATTCCAGATTGAGGAACAAATGCGGCAATGAACAGGAAACAATGCGGAAAGAGGAAAAAACTCAGGAAGCGAAAGATGAAGCGGCTTATGACTGCGTATCTGCTGAGGGCAATCCTCATATTGATACCAATGATAATGATGATACTTATGGTTTGCGGATGTCTTTACATATACGAGAGATTTACAAAGGAAGATGAAAAGGTAAATACATACACGGATCTATACACAGATAGAAACGCAGGCAACGATGCTGCTCCTGTTGCTTCAGCAGAGAATAATGCCCCGGAGTTTTGTGTTGTCGTGGATGCAGGGCATGGAGGAAGTGACGGAAGTACGGTCAGCGGCAAGGCAGTCGAAAAGGATATTAACCTTTCCGTTGCATGGAAGCTGAAAGCTATTCTGGAGAATAACAAGATAGAAGTTATTCTGACCAGAAGCTCCGATGAAAAGATAAGCCTTGCAGAGCGTACTTCCGTTGCAAATGGCTCCAATGCAGATTTTTTTATCAGTCTTCATTGCAATTTCTATGAGAAAGATGCCCGGATAGCAGGCCTGGAATGTTATTACAACAATTCAAATGAGACAGAAAGCAAAGGATATGCAGAAAGTATCATCGACGCAGTTTCGCTGAGTGAGGATATTGAAACGCGGTATGCAAAAACAGAGGGCTATTATGTTTTGCGAAACACGCAAATGCCCGCTGTTCTGGTAGAAATGGGATTTCTCTCAAATGATTCTGAGAGTCAAAAGCTGTTGGATGACGATTATCAGGAAAGTTTGGCACAGAGAATTGCAGAAGGAATTTCCAATGAAATAAAGAGAGGAGAGAATCTGTGAAGAACAATAAAAAAGGCGACAGAACCAAAATTGGGATAGAGCTGTTGCTCCGAAAAGCACTTAGAGTACAACAGGAACCCGGTCAGCAATTAAATGATTCGATTATCCGTCAATGCGAAAAAAGAATGGAAGCAGGTACAAAATCGGGGATTCACACAGATGGAAACTGAATACGGCAGAAAGATAAAAGCATAAGGGTCATACACTTTTTTTCTGCTGTTTTCCCTGCCGTCCCATGGCTTCAGCAAAAAAGGACAGTTGACATGCCCGGAATATTTCCCATATAATGAAAGAAATATATTTTACGGGAAATATCAATGGATAAACAGTAAAAGAAGCGGCTGCCGGGAAAGATATGGCAGTCAGAATACGGGAGTATCTTATCTATGGAGAAAGAATATGAGGAAGAAGAGCTGCGCCGAATGCGCAGGGAGCAGAGAAGGCGGGAGATCAGGCGCAGAAAAAAGCAGCAGCAGCTGTTTCAGCGTATGATTGCAGCAGGAACTTTCGCAGTGATTCTTACTGTGCTCCTGATCATTGCTGCCGGGCGCATGGGGAAAGAAGAGGCGGGGCAGAAAGAAAGCAGCAGAGAAGATATGGCTCAGGAATCTCCGGCATCAGAAAAGCAGAAGGGCAGACCGGAGACGGAAGCTGACAAAGAACAGGAAGATGCGGAGGAGGAACCGGAATCCGGATCGGACGCTGCAGAAACAGAAAAAGGTCCATACCGTTTTCAGGAGACAGAGGATACCATACAGCCGGGAGAGGAGATCGTCAGTACCAATGCCATACTGGTAGATGTGGAAAAGAAAACGATTCTGGCAGGGCGGAACGAAAAGGAGCGGACGGTTCCGGCTTCCATGACAAAGGTGCTGACGCTTCTGGTTGCGGTGGAAAACATAGAAGATCTGGACGAAACATACACGGTCAGAGCAGATGCGGCGGAATATGCGCTCGCACACGACTGCAGCAGCGCCGGATTTGAAAAGGAGGAAACGGTGACCATACGGGATCTGCTGTATGGTGCGATTCTGCCTTCCGGTGCGGACGCAGCGCTGAGTCTTGCAGTTTGTGTATCCGGGTCGCAGGAAGCCTTTGTGGAAAAGATGAACGGGAAACTGGAGGAACTGGGATTATCCGGAACCGCTCATTTTACCAACTGTGTGGGAATCTATGAGGAGGACCATTACTGTACGGTGTATGATATGGCAGTCATCATGAATGCTGCCATCGACAATGAAGTCTGCAGGGAGGTATTGTCTGCCCATACCTATACGACTTCCGGAACCGACCAGCATCCGGACGGAATCCTTCTGTCCAACTGGTTTTTGAGACGGATCGAGGACAAGGATACCGGCGGAGAGGTTCTGTGCGGAAAGACCGGGTATGTGGATCAGTCAGGCAACTGTGCAGTCAGTTACGGAAAAGGAGAAAACGGCGGTTCCTATATCTGCGTTACCGCGAATGCGTTTAATAAGTGGAAATGCATCTATGATCATGCCGCTTTGTATCGGCGTTTTGGACAGGGAAATCAAAATTCTGAAAATCTGTAAAGGGGGAAACTGTATGACAGGAGAAAAGGTGCCTTCCATGGATCAGTGGCTTCAGGAGGCAAAAGAAGATCCGCAGGCTTTATCCTGCGGCATGTATCTGTTTCACGCCGGGGTCGTGAGACAGTCGGCCAGAGCCAGCGTCCGGGAAGGAGAAAAGGATGTGCCGCCGGTGAGAGGGCTGGTATTGTCGTATGAGGAGCAGAAGGTCTCGGAAGCGATCCGGAGGGCGGAGGAAATGCCGGGAATCTGTTATGTAAGAGTATGGCTGAATCAGGGAGAACTGGAACCGGGGGATGATATGATGAGGGTTCTTGTAGGGGGAGACATTCGCCCTCATGTGATCGATGCCCTTCAGGCACTGGTAGAAGAGATCAAATCAAACTGCGTGAAAGAGAAAGAGATATTTTAAGGGGGATAACATGAAGAAAAAAGATCCTGTATACATTACCGGGCATCGTCATCCGGATACCGATTCCATTGCGTCTTCCATCGCCTACGCATTTTTCAAGCGTTCCATGGGTGTGCATGCGGTTCCATGTCGTCTGGGCGCGCTGAATCAGGAGACGCGTTATCTGCTTTCCCGTTTCGGCTTTCCGGAACCGGTGCTTTTGCAGGATGCCCGGATGAAGCTGTCCGAGATCGATATGGATGCACCGGTCTCCATTACGCCGGATACGACGATCTATGAGACGCTGAAGATCATGCAGAAGGATAATCATGCCTACTGCGGCATTGTGGATGAAAAACAGCATCTGACAGGTATGGTGACGAAATCCGATCTTGCGGTGGTCGGCCTTGATGACACAGCCATGTCCATTGATATTCTGGCACATACGCCGACGGAAAATATCCGGAAAACGATACAGGGCACCATGGTATATGATGATGAACAGTCCTGCATCAATGGGAAAGTCAGCATCATTGCCATGACGGAGCTGGAGCGTCTGGAAAATTTTGACGTAAAAGACCGGATCGTCATTGTGGGGGCGAATACAGAAGCGCAGCTGAAGCTCATCCGGCGGGGCGCAGGCATGCTGATCGTTGTGTGGACGGATCAGGTAGAGGACAGAGTCGTTGATGCTGCAAGAGAATGCCACTGTCCGATCATCCGTTCCGGATACGGAAGCATGAATACGTCCCGCTATCTGTATTTTGCGCCGTCTGTAGAGCGCATCATGAAGACGAAGCTGGTTTCTTTCCATTCCAACGAACTGGCAGAGGATGTGGGGAACAAGATGCTCCGGAGCCGTTACCGCGTCTATCCGGTCGTGGATCAGGAAGACCGGCTGGTGGGATATATTTCCAGATATCATATTATGGATTCCAGGAAGCGTAAACTGATTCTGGTGGATCACAATGAATTTTCCCAGTCGGTCAATGCGGTGGAAAAGGGCAAGGTGCTGGAGGTCATCGATCATCACAGGATCAATGATTTTACCACCTCACAGCCGGTTTCCTTTCGAAATGAGATCGTGGGTTCCACAGCTACGATCATTGCGACAATCTTCCGGGAGAATCAGATGCTGATTCCGTCCGCCCTGGCCGGACTGCTTCTCGGCGCGATTTTGTCGGATACCATGAATTTTCATTCACCGACGACCACGGACCGGGACAGGTCTACAGCCAATATTCTGGCGGCTCTTGCGGATCTGGATATGGAAGAGTTTGCGGAAGAATTATTTACCGTTACGGCCAGTCAGGAGAAAGTGAGCTTTCCGGATATGATCAATCAGGATCGGAAGATCTATGACATCCATTCCTGCAAACTTTCCATCTCTCAGGTCATCGTTCCGTCTGCAAAGGAGACACGGACCGATGCGCAGGAGATTGCAGGGGCGCTGGAGCGTTTCTGCAGGAAGAAACAGATCGACCTGGCAGTGCTTGTATTTACCAGCATTCTGGAAAATGGTTCCGTTGTCTATGCAGGCGGAGACCGTTCTTCCTGGGCGGCAGAGGCATTTCCTGACCACGGGGGAGAAGAACATACGTTCCAGGAGAATCTGCTCTCCCGAAAGCAGCAGATCCTTCCGGCGCTTTCTCAGGTAATCAGCGATTACATGGGAGGCTGACCGGGTATCTGTGTTTCCGCTTTCAGCATGCGGGTTGGAAATGACAGACAAAAGAATCTGAAATCTGTTTTCCATAAGGAGGCATTCGGAATCGAAAAATCTTTGGAAAAAATTTAAAAATATCCGTCTGCCGACTCCAGCAGACGGAGCGAAAGAAGCAGATAAAGCCGTTCCTCCGGGTCATCCAGATTGATACTGGTCATGGACTGGATCTTCTTCAGCCGGTAGACCAGCGTCGTACGATGGATGATCATGGCTTTTGATGTTCTGGAAATATTGCGCTCATTCAGAAGAAAAGCACGCAGAGTAGGAAAATACTGCGTGTTTTTTTCACGGTCATATTCCATCAGAGCAAGCAGTTCCGGAGCGGTCAGATATCCGGGAGGCAGTTCTGGCGGGATATGCTTCAGCAGATAGTCAAGGACACAGGCAGAGAAGGGAACCGCCCACTGTTCATTATGCAGATAAAATGCCTTTTCCAGTGCCAGTTCCGCCTGCAGGAAGGCAAATTTCAGTTCTTCGATGCTGCGGACAGGAGAAGAGATCCCGGCATAGAGAAAATAGTCCCGGCACAGAGGGGCGAGAAGGTGGCGCACCTGGGAAGCGGGAATCTTTTCTCTGCTTAAGTTCAGAACGATGCACTGCTGATGTTCCACGTACATAATATAGCTGTTCGGAAACCGCAGAAACAGATCGCTGTGCAGAACGTGTCCTAATATCTCTGTGGCGTCCGGGGACTGGCTCCGGAACCGAACGCACAGATACTGATCCGATTTCTTCCATTTCAGTGTCTCCAGAAGCAGGGCAATATCTGCGGCATCCGGCGCCTGCCCGCTTAAAAGCGAATATACGATGTCGTCGATGCTGTGGTATTCCTGATGCCGGTCATAGAAATGAGTATTTTATAAAGAGGTTCACACGATGATTATCATTGGCGAGAAAATCAACGGTTCCATTCCGGCGGTTGCAGAGGCGATTGCCAGACGGGATGCAGCGTTCATCAAAGAGCGTGCGCTTGCTCAGGAAAAAGCCGGGGCAACTTTTATCGACTGCTGTGCATCCGTACCGGAGACAGAAGAAGTTGAGACGCTGCACTGGATGATTGACTGCATTCAGGAGGTTACGGATCTTCCCATTGCAGTGGACAGTCCCAGCGCGGATGTTCTGACGAAGGCATGGAAATTCTGCAAAAAACCGGGCCTGATCAATTCCGTATCGGGAGAAGGCGACAAGATCGACAAGATCTTTCCGGTTCTGGCGGAAAATAAAGGGTGGCAGGTCATTGCGCTGTTATCGGACGACACGGGAATTCCGAAAAATGCTGCGGACCGTCTGAAGGTGCCGGGCTGGACAGCGCGATTCTGGATCCGACCAACCGGGACATGATGGGACTGATCTATGCGACAGAAGCGCTGCTGGGACTGGATGATTATTGTATGGAATATATCAGCGCTTATCGGGAAGGCCTGTTCGGACCGGTCAAAAAATAAGTATACTGCAGTGGGCTGAGAATCCATTGTGAGAGGAATAGATGACAAACAGAAAGGGGAAACAAAAATGAGTATGGAAAAAGTAAATGATCTGGTTACCCGGGGGAAAGCGAAACTGGTTCCGGCGGCGGTGCAGGAAGCGCTGGATGAGGGATGCGAAGCCGGCGCTTTGCTGGATACGATGATCGCTGCGATGGATGTGGTCGGCGAAAATTTTAAAAATGGTGTGATTTTTGTTCCGGAGATGCTCATTGCTGCCAAAGCGATGAAAAAGGGGGTTGAGGTCTTAAAGCCTCATCTGGCATCTGGTGCGTCTGGCGCACTGGGAAAGGTAATCATCGGTACAGTAGCCGGAGACCTGCATGACATCGGAAAGAATCTGGTGGCCATGATGATCGAATCCGCCGGTTTTGAGGTCATTGACCTGGGAGTTGACGTTCCTGTTGAGAATTTCCTGCGTACTTACGAGGAAAATCCGGATACGAAGATCATCGCCTGCTCTGCCCTGCTGACGACGACCATGCCTGCGCTGCAGCAGACCGTGGCGGCGATCAATGAGGCTTCCTGGCGTTCGAAAGTCCGGGTTATGGTCGGCGGCGCTCCGATCACGCAGGAATTTGCGGATACCATCGGTGCAGACGCATATACGCCGGATGCTGCTTCCGCTGCAAAGAAAGCAAAAGAATTAGCCGCATAGGCAGGAGGAGGTTACTATGCTCACAAAAAGGCAGAATTTTTTGGAAACAATCCGCGGCGGCAGCCCGGACCGCTATGTGAACCAGTATGAATATCTGAATATTGTCATGGGGACTCCGTTCCTTGCCAAATATCCGGTGGTCGCTTATGGGCAGGAGAATGTCGTAGGGGCATGGGGAGTCACATGGACCTGGCCGGAAGGATTTCCGGGAGGCTTTCCGGTACATACGCCTGATAAGATCGTCATTAAAGATATTGAAAACTGGCGTGATTATATTCAGGAGCCGGATCTGAATTATACGGAGGAAGACTGGGCGCCTTATGTTGCCATGGCGGAGAAGATTGACCGTAACGAAGAATATGTTACTGCGATTCTGGCGCCTGGAATTTTCGAGATGTGCCATCATCTGCTGGAGATCCAGAACTGTCTGGTGGCGTTTTATGAATATCCGGATGAGATGCATGAGCTCATTGATTTTCTGACAGAATGGGAACTGAAGTATGCCGAACAGATCTGCAGATATCTGAAGCCGGATGCGGTGTTCCATCATGATGACTGGGGCAGCCAGATATCGACTTTTGTCTCACCGGAGATGTTCCGCGAATTTATAAAGCCCGCATATGAGAAGATATACGGATATTTCAAGTCGCACGGCGTGGAGATCATTGTGCACCATTCCGATTCCTATGCAGCCACTCTGGTGCCGGATATGATCGATATGGGGATCGATGTGTGGCAGGGTGTGATGAATACCAATAACATTCCGGAACTGATCGAAAAATATGGCGGAAAGATCACATTTATGGGAGGTATTGATTCTGCGTCCGTTGACCGTCCGGACTGGACGCCAAAGCTGGCTGCAGAAGAGGTGCAAAAGACATGCAAAAACTGCGGAACCAGATATTTTATACCGAATTTGAGCCAGGGACTGGCCGTATCTACATTCCCGGGTGTGTATGAGGCTGTTTCCGCAGAGATTGATAAGATGAGTAAAGAAATGTTTTAATAAAATTTTGTCTGGCCATTCCCTACAGGGGAAACAGAGATGTGAGTGTTGTTTTATCACATCTCTGTTTTTTGCGGCCGGCGTTTTGAAATGAAATGAAAATAATTCCACCTGTGCGGTTGGGATATGAAAAATAACATTATTCGTGACGGAAGTAAAGATGGATTTCAAGTGATGATCCTGAAGATGAAAAACATCATAGAAAAAGCGAACGCAAACAAGACTGCTATCTGTTTTTACTCCGCAGTCTGTGTTGGAAATGCTATACGATTTGCAGGCTTGGGTTATGCTGCTTTTTTTGTGTTTTCAAGTAAAGGTGAGAACAGATACAGCTCTTTTCTGTGAAACCATAGATCAGGCTGGTTGTTCAGGTAGATCATCTGCAAAGCGGCAAGTGCTCCGCTTCCCTCTGGAGACCAGGCCATTCCATTGTGCTTTTGCCGTCCGGCTACGACCAGATCGTTTGCTTTTTCGACAGGATTGCTGGAATTCCTGAGTCCGAGTTTCGCCCTTAACGCATAACAGGTGATGGCGTCGCCTTTTTTCTGGAAGTATCCGAGGAGATTATCAAGCCATTTCCTGTTCTTGATGTCTGCAGGATCCAGGGATGAAAGGTATTCTGAAGCACCCGCCACATCACCTGCCCAAAGGTAGCGCAGCGCTTTTTCAAGAATGGCGTTGCGCCTGTCCTTTCCGCGGATTGCCATACTGAGCCATTCCTGGCATCTTTTCTTGAGATGGAACCAGTCAAGGATGACCATATAGGGATGGAATTGAAAGACTGACTGGATATGGCTCCTGATATCCTGTGCGCCATCGGTCAGAAATACGAGTTCCCGTGAGAGGAGATTGTTCACCAGCAGAAATGCAGGGACAGATTTGAAGACATTCCTCATGCCTGTTCCTGTCAGTATGTATGACTCATCACCATACTGGATATGAGCGACTGTATTTTCTACATACTTATAGTCCCTTACGGAGCCTTCTTTGCGGGAATCCTTTTGGTGCTTGACGCCAATGTCATCAATGGAAACATAGACGCATTCCTCCGGAACCGATTCGATTTTTATTTCTGCTGCTGAAAACGGAATCTTCTCCTCGCGGGAATCATTCACCGCAGCAATGGCCTCATTGATCCCAGGCTTATCTGGTCCTGCATCCTGAGAGGCCGAGACAGTCGTTATGTTGTCAGAGAGCACCACACCCTCTAATGGAAGGGCGCTTTCAGCGTCAAAACCGTACATGGACAGAATGTGTGCGGTAACATCGGAAAGTTCTTCGGAAATCTCAGCACCGATGCGGCCTGTGCTGTCCGATAATGTGCGGAGTTTAATTGAATTTATGTCTGTCCTTCCAGGAAATCGGTTCAGGATATCGGCAGCATCCCGATAGCTTGTTTTAGTACATGCACATGAAGCGGCTTCCAGAAAGGAAAGAGAAAGGACGCGTTCTTTTGGCTGAAGAGAATCAGCAAGCGGGCCATATACACGAATGGATATCCGTCCGGACTCTGCTTCCAATGAAGTGGATGCTACTTTTGTTTTCGTTTTTTTTTTTAGACGAGGCGTCCAGATATTCACGGGACAGTTCCCCATTAAGCTTTCTGCTGGTTTCGAGGACAGTTTTTTCTAAAAGGTCAAAGTCACGGAGAAGGCCATCCCGGGTAGAAAGGTCAAACTCCTCAAGGGAAGGGAAATCCCCCTCTGTAGAAACAGTCTTTTCAATCACCTCGCCGTTAGGAAGCGTGATCTTTGCAGTATATTCAACAACAGGTTTCTTATCATCTGGATGTTTTTCCATAGTTATACAGGCTCCTTCCTCTTTTCTTGACTACGTTTTT
>Ga0224746_10256_pt1 | contig 11686 bp, 11 predicted proteins | sample LIM_F_Water_Bulk_FD_183000 | JGI IMG/M metagenome (GOLD analysis project Ga0224746, IMG submission 183000) | Enriched cells from gastrointestinal tract of the lab mouse from Pacific Northwest National Laboratory (PNNL), Richland, Washington... | ecosystem: Host-associated > Mammals > Digestive... | reverse complement strand
GGAGGCAAAGGTGATCCATCCCCGTCAAACACCGCGATCCCCGCGGAATCATACCCTCTGTATTCGAGTCTGGACAGCCCGTCTAAAATAACCGGTGCTGCCTGTTTCTTTCCTATATATCCAACAATACCGCACATATTAAAACCTCATACTTTCCCAGTACGTTCTATTCATAGTATATTTCAAAATCCGCCTGAATGACAGCCTTTTATAATTTTTTCCCAGTTTATACCCGAAGAATTTATAAGCACTGGTCACACACATAGGCAGTATCAGCCTGCCCTCGCCCTCTTTTTTCAGATATTCCGCCGTCCGCTTCACCAGCCTGATCCCTTCCGACTCGGCGGGAACGCTCTCAAAAACCTCCGGATGCTCCGCCTGGGAAACGCCCAGATCAAAGTTCCTGCGAAACTGCTCCTTATTCGTATACTGATGGGAATGGATCACCTTTGCCTCCGCCGTATAGGCGATCTTATACCCCGCCCTGATACAGCCAGCCGCATAGATCATATCTTCGTTAAATATCGCATGCTTTATAAATCCGCCCTGTTTTTCATAGATGTCCCTCCGGTAAGCCGCACAGACATTGGAACAGAAAAACGTCTTGATCCCCATCTCATCCAGATCCGCCTTTGACTTGATGCAGCTTTGATCCGGATAATTAAATTCCCTTGTGAAGCGCTCTACCGCCCCCGCTTCTTTTCTCGGAAGCTGTCTTGCGTAGGAAACCGCAACATCCCTGTCCGAAAGGGGCGCTATCAGCCGTTCCAGCAAAAATTCATCCGCCGGCATGGCATCCTGCGTCATCATCACAAAAACAGGAGTCTGCGATTTTTTTACCGCCTCCCTCCTTGTTCTTCCGTGATCAAATTCTTTTTTTGAAATATGCCACATTCTGACATTTTCATAACGTTTGCGTCTCGGATGGTCATACTGGAGCGCTTCCCAGTATTTCTGTTCCGTATTAAATATCAGTATCTGATGCACCGGAATGCTCTGATGTTCCAGTTTATCGATCAGTTCTATAAATTCTGCCCCCGGCTTATAGGCCGGAATAATGACGTCTACTTCCTGCATGTATTCTCTTTTTATCTCCTGCCTGTTATTATGTCTATTCTATGATAACACATTTTTCTGTTTTTGCATATAAAAAGCCAGAGAGCAGGAAACTTCTTTGTTCCTGCCGTCTGACTTTACAATCCTTTATAAATTACTGCACACCTTTAGGTTTATACTTGCTTGTCGCACCAGTAATATGGTCACTGTAATTCTGCACCTCGTTACTGGGCACATAACCGCTCTCATCAAATAGGAACTCATGCAGCCAGCTTACATTATCCGCCAGATTATTCGGCACGATACAGTCACCGGGGGAACCGATATTGCCGGTCCATCTGCGGTCTTCCGTAGGGAACCCGTCATCCGCCACAACCCTGTAACCGGATGCCTCCCCGAGAAGTTCGGTGATCTCTCCGATACCAAAGGAAGTATACACTTCATCAAATACGTCATTTGCGATCTCCACAAGCTGTGTCACGGACGCCTCCTTTGACTTATCCATGATCGCCTTCAGCACATTCCTCTGACGCTCGGCACGCTTAAAGTCGTCGCCTTTTGTATAACGGATACGGCAATATCCGGTCGCCTGCATGCCGTCCACCACCTGCAGCCCCGCGTTGCTGACAGGCGTATACTGCCTCTTTAAATCTTCCGCGATACAATACTGATAATCGTTCAGATAATGGATCTCTTCGTTTGTAATGTCAAGAGGAATCCCGCCCAGAGCGTTTATCGTATCGATCAGCCCCGCAAAACCGATCGTGACAAAATCCTTGATATTCATATCCAGATTGGCGTTCAGCATACTGATCGCCTGCTTCGGGCCGCCAGCCGCATAAGCGCCGTTGCACTTATTATATTTATCGTTGCCCAGATTCATGAACGTATCCCTGTATACCGAAACCAGCCTGATCTCCTTGGTATCGAGATTGATCGAAGCGATCATGATAGAGTCGCTTCTGGTGTTCTTGGTCAGCGCACCCGTTGTGGAGTCCACGCCGAAGAGTGCTACATTACGATAGCCCTTCATCACCTCGAGCTGCTCTTCGCTGACGCTCTCATTGACCACGATCTCCTCTTCCGGAATCTCCAGATGTCCCACTTTTTCCGTTCTGGTCACGCCCCACAGTACGAGCAGCATGACCGCAAGCAATACGACCTCTCCCATGAAAAGCAGGATTCTTTTCCTCTTTTTCTTCGCTTTCGCCTTTGCAGACATCTTCTTTTTACCGGAAGCGCTTTTTCCTGAGGATTTTTTCCCTGATGATTTCTTTTTCCCTCCGGAAGATGATCTTTTTCTCGGCGCTTCTTCGTATTCCCAATCGTCTTCGTCCTGATATCTTGGTGCCATCTTTCTCTTATCCTTTCGCAATCTGTTGTTAACAGTTCAGCCTTCAGCTTCACAGCTATGGATTGAACCGCTGCATCTGTTATTTCTTAATATGCATTTTTATTTACAAAACCTTTGAATATCGTCAGGAAGATGATCCTGATATCAAACCCAAAGGTCCAGTTTTCAATATAATACAGATCGTAATCGATACGTTTTCTGATAGATGTATCCCCTCTGTAGCCGTTTACCTGAGCCCAACCGGTCAGCCCCGGACGCACCTGATGCTTGATCATATATCTCGGTATCTCTTCCTTGAACTTTTCCACATACTGCGTCCGCTCGGGGCGCGGCCCCACAAGGCTCATATCCCCCCTCAGGATATTGAAAAGCTGCGGCAGTTCATCCAGGCTGGTCCGCCTGATAAATTTCCCGACCTTTGTCACCCTCGGATCGTCTTTTGTTGTCCAGCCCTTTTTCTCGTCCGCCTCGCTCTGCAGCTGCATGGAACGGAATTTATACATATGAAACGGCTTATTATGCCGGCCGATACGCTCCTGTGTAAAGATCACCGGCCCCTTGCTGGTAGTCCTGACCAAAACCGCGATCACAAGAAGAAGCGGAGAGGACAGGATCAGCCCCACACCTGCCCCCAGCACATCCAGAGCCCGTTTGCAGACTCTGTTGCTCATTCTCGTCAGCGGAACGTTCCTGATATTAATGACCGGAAGCCCCATCAGATCCTCCGTATAGGGCCTGCTCGGAATAATGCTGTCATAATCCGGTATAAACTTTGTGTGCACGCCGGACTTTTCACAGAGCGTCACGATATCCGTCAGCCGCCCGTACTGGGTAAGGGGCAGTGTGATCGCGATCTCGTCCAGTTTATTTTCCGGCAGGATGACCTCCAGATTATCCACTCTGCCGACTACCTTTATGCCTTTATATAAAGTTCCCCGCGGCACCACGTCGTCCAGAATCGCATGAATCACATAGCCCCACTGGGGATTTGCCTTTATCCTGTCAATGTATTCCTCTGCCGCCCGGGAATAGCCCACCAGCAGTACATGCTTCATATTATATCCCTTGCGCCGGGCTATGACAAGGATTTCCCGAAGGCTGAAGCGGAAAGCCGCGGTCAGCGTGATATTCAGCACCACAAACAAAAATATCATGGATCTGGAGAAATGCTGCTGCCAGATCACAAACAGGACGGACGTCAGGCTTACCGCTCCGATGATATTCGCCTCCACGATCCTGAGCAGTTCGCCGCCGGGACCCGACCCCCGCTTTGCCGTATACAGCTTACAGGCTTTGTAAATGACCAGATACGCTGCTACAATATAAGGAATGGCGGCAAAATAAGTCTCCATGGGCAGATAAAAATCGCCCGGTTTTACATTGCTTAAAGGACTCTTAAATTTCAGCCACCATGCCAGAATATAAGATGCCGCAATGATCAGAGCATCAATGACCACATGTAACCCGTTCAGGTATTTCTGATTATTCTTTATCATCGTACACCTATATCTGTCAAAATGTGCCAGTTCAGCAGCACACCTTTGATATTTTACAATAATGTTACAGAAATTACAATCTTTTTATTCAGCCGAAAAACCTTCTGACTGTATTGACCCATAATTCCCACTGGATCAGCAGATAATTTCCCGCATTTTTAAGGCAAAACGGCACATGCTTTTTTCTCCCGCCTTCCTTATAGTATATCCTGAATCCCCGCAAAAGCCCTTTTAAGTAGATCCCTCCGAATCCCTTCCGGATAAAAAACGCCGTTTTCACAGTAAATCCCGCCAAAAGGAACGGCAGATTTATCAAAATCTGCAGCGGCGGCATATTTTTCTTAATTAAATAGATGCTGTTTGCGGAAGAAAGGTTTGTCTTAAATGCATTATATTTTGAACCGGATACGCTGCTTCCGGCATGATATGCGAGCGCTTTCGGCTCATACAGATTATGATACCCGTAAATCCGCGCCCGATACCCGATATCCACATCCTCCAGATAGGCAAAATGCTTCTCGTCAAACAGCCCGATCCGATCCATAATACTTCTCCGGTAGATTGCCGCCCCGCCGCATGCCGCAAAAATCCGCCGGGGTTTCAAATATTTTCCGGAAACCTTTTTTCCTTTCCCGTAATCATATGCCCAGCCCAGCGCACAGTAATAATCTCCGGCATTGTCCATCCTGTCCGGCGCCTTCATCATCCGCATCTGCGCTCCCGCGGAAAAAGCTTTCGGATCGTTATCCAGCGCAGCTTCCATCGCTTTTATAAAACCGCTCTCGATCGTCAGGTCATTATTCAGCAAAATAACATAAGGGGTATCCGACGCCTGAATCCCTGCATTTACAGCCCTGCAAAAGCCTGTATTCTCACCCATGCGGACCACCTCCACGCCGGCAGTGCCCTCCGCCAGTTCACAGCTTCCGTCCGCAGAACCGTTATCCACTACCAGAATCCTTGCCGGATGGCTTTTCACATCCTCTACAATAGAAGAAAGGCATTTTTCCAGATATGCCATGCCGTTGTAATTTGGAATCACGATTGTCGATTTCATTTATCTCCTCACACGGATCTTCGGGTCCCAGACAAGGCGCTGTCCCCTCTCCCGAAATACGGCGCAAAGCGCCATGCTGCGCTGTTTCCAGATATTCTCATCCAGCCTGTTGCAGTACTGCCTATCCCGCTTTTCGATCTCTTCCACATAAGGCACTTTCATGATCTCTTCAAAAAGCGGAATATCCTCTTTCCGCAGAAGGACCGCTCTGGCATCCAGCGCGTAGGCATCCCTCCCCACCGCCGCCACATTGGCGGGGCCGGAAAAGAAGCTGTAAAGGCCCGCAAAGGGACAAAGACCGTTTTTCAATAAAATACCGCTTGATATTTTATGATCCCGGTCCGTCACGGAACCGCCCAGCATCCCCACATCCTCCCTCGCCGCAAAAATATCCGGCTCGTAGACAATGCGGTAAAAACCCACATGTTCCGTATCCACTGCCTGTCCCTCTATTCCCTTTTCCCGCAGAAAATCCTGCACCGCCCTTTTTCCGGCTTCGTAAGCGTACAGCTTGCTGGCGGGATTCGCCGCCGTGGAAAGCGCATGGCAGCGCCAGTGATAGAGTATCCTGCCCACATGCACGATCTCCTTTTCCTGCAATCTGCCCACAGCGCGCAGGATCAGATCATAGTCCTGCGCCCCGTCATACGCCGGGCGCAGTCCCAGTTCCTTGATCAGTTCCGCCTTCATCAGAAGAAAATGGCAGATATAGTTATTGGACAGGAGAAAATCAAAATTAAAATTCGATTTGATATTCGGTTCATAATAATATTGTCCAGTTTCATCGCATTTATCCTCATCCGAATAGAGCAGCCCGGCCTCTGCCTCCTCCTGTCCGGATAAGGTATTTATGGCGTTCACCATCTCAAATAAAGCATCCGGTGCAAGCAGGTCATCGTGGTCCAAAAGCCCGATATAATCGCCGCCCGCATAGCAAAGCGCCTGATTGCTGTTGCCGGAAATGCCTTCGTTTTTTAATAACTTGTGATATTTTATTCTTTCAGCCTGTTCTTTCTCTAAAAACGCCTGTTTTTTTTCCACACAGGCTTTCACCTGCCCGCTCTCACTGGCATCCGCAAGAATCAACTCCCAGTTCCGGTAACTCTGCGCCGTCACCGAATCGATCAGGGCGGATAAAAAGACCTCCCTTGTCTCATAGGCGGGCACGATGATACTGATCAGCGGCATTTTTTCAAAAACCGTGTTTCTCTGCCTTTCGAGTTCCTCCGCCTTCGGCGCCTCATAAAAATAATCCGCATCATAACGAGCGGTGAGCCGCTCATATACCGTGCCCACCGCTTTTCTGACGCCGTTGCGTTTCATGTAGTTTATTGTCTTACCGATATTCTGACGTATCATACCAAAACCATTCGCAGGAAACTCTTTTATATCTATACCGATCTATATCCCGGCGCTGATAAATTATTATGACCATAACCAGCCGGGATGGAAATAAAATTCTCCATCCCCGGCATCCGGTTTTATACTTTTACAAAAGCGCCTTCACTGCCTCTGTCAGCGCTTCCACCTTCGCCTGCGCATCTTCCAGACCGGTTCCCTTTACGCCCATATAGAATTTGATCTTCGGCTCCGTGCCGGAAGGGCGCGCACAGCACCAGGAATCGTTGGTCAGTTCAAAGTACAGCACATTGGACTTCGGAAGCCCCGTAGGCGTCACTTCGCCGGTCGCCATATTAGTCACCTGATCCAGATCATAGTCGCGCATCTCCACTACCTGCAGTTCGCCGAAGTTTTTCGGCGGATTGCTGCGAAGCTTATCCATGATCGCCGCGATCTGTCTCGAGCCGTCGATGCCCTTCATCGTAATTGCGTACTGTGTCTCTTTATAATAACCGTATTTCTCATACAGATTGATCATCTGATCCCAGAGCGTAATGCCGTGCTTCTTGCACCATGCAGCCACTTCGCACAGACACATTACCGCCACAACCGCATCCTTATCCCTTGCATGGGTGCCCGCAAGACAGCCGTAACTCTCTTCCAGGCCGAATACATAGTTGTAGGAATGATCCTGTTCAAACAGCTTGATCTGTTCACCGATATACTTAAAGCCGGTCAGTACTTCCACAAACTTTGCCTTATAGTCTTCCGCAATAGCACGGGTCATATTCGTTGTTACAATGGTTGTTACCATGGCCGGATTCTCAGGCATCTTACCGGTTGCAGTTCTTTCACGCATGATATATTCAGCGATCAGCATACCGGACATATTACCGGTAAAGGAAACATATTCGCCGGTCGCCTTGTCTTTGGCGTAGATACCCAGTCTGTCCGCATCGGGATCTGTTGCCAGCACCACGTCCGCATCCTTTTCCTTTGCCAGTTTAAGGGCCAGTGTAAAGGCCTTCGGATCTTCCGGATTCGGATAATCCAATGTAGTAAACGCGGGATCGGGCAGTTCCTGTTCCGGCACGACATACACATGCTTGAAGCCCAGCTCGGAGAGAATCCGTCTCACCGGCACGTTGCCTGTTCCGTGGAACGGTGTGTATACGATCTTAATATCATCAGCCATCTCTTTGATCACTTCCGGATGGATGATCTGTTTTTTCAGCTCTTCCATGTATCTGTCGTCGATCTCTTTTCCGATCACCTGATACAGGCCCTTATCCATGGCTTCCTGCTTATCCATGGTCTTTACATCATTATAGTCCGTCACCGCGCGCACTTCTTCGATGATATCTTTATCTTTGGGTGCCGTCACCTGGGCACCGTCCTCCCAGTACGCCTTATAGCCGTTGTACTCCGGCGGGTTATGGCTTGCCGTCACAACGATACCTGAAATACATCCCAGTTCCCGGATCGCAAAGGAAAGTTCCGGCGTAGGGCGCAACGCGTCAAACACATATGCCTTGATGCCGTTAGCTGCCAGACAGAGCGCCGCTTCATCCGCAAATTCAGGGGACATATTTCTGGAGTCATAGGCGATCGCCACGCCCTTCTCCTGCCCGCCCTGTTTCAGAATATAATTGGCAAGGCCCTGAGTCGCTTTTCTCACTGTATAGATGTTCATCCGGTTCGTACCCGCCCCGATCACGCCGCGAAGGCCGCCTGTACCGAATTCCAGATCCTTGTAGAACCGATCTTCGATCTCACTCTCATTGTCTGCGATATCGCGAAGCTCCTGCTTTGTCGCTTCGTCAAAATAGGCGTCTGATAACCAGAAATCATACTGCTCTTTGTAGTCCATTTGTAATCCCTCCATTTTCTTCATTCCAGATTGACAGAAAAATTGTCTGTAAAAGTTTGACAATTCCTTTCCCTTGCTCCATTATAACAGACTTTTCCGGGAATGGAAATAATTTCTTACATTTCCGCATTATACACAATACTTTTTCCGGTAAACAGCAACTTCCTTATCATCTGATCAAGTTCCGGATATCTTCCCGATCTCCATCCCTGTCTGATGATCTTTTTCGTAATCCCGCAGCATTCCGGCAATCTCTTCCGGCAAAAAACTCATATCAATATTAAAATCCGCGGCAATATTCCACGGACTATTCAGTTTATGATTTTCATCCGTCCTGATCTTACTCCTAAAATTTTTTATATCATACACACCTGCCAAAATGACGGATTGGAATGTGCTCTGCGTATCTCCATTGATATAATAAGCTCTGAGCTGCGCCGGAAAATCCATTAAAACAACATAATATTCTTCTTGTAAAAAACGGGCCAGTGCGCGCAAAAAAGTTACTTTTCTAATAATTTCAAAAACCTCTTATCATTCATCTGCTCGTTTGTAATATAGTTACCATCTAAAAATAATGCATAAGTTGTAATTGGTGTTGGAGCGTTTTGTGCGTCCTTCTTGTTCTGTAAGTGAACCGACTTGAATTGTATAGATTTTTCTTTCGCAATGTTTTCAATTACAGGAATGTATTTTGCATTAAACGGACACTGATTAGTGTAATACAGAACATATCCCATCTCATCAATATGAGGGTGTTTTGCACATTCTTTGAATTTGGGCAATAAAGCGTTTTCGTTAAAAGATAAATGCCATAACTGAATACCGTTATCCGCTTCATCGCTGACGGCAAACCCTTTGTATTTTAAAAATTTAGGGTCTGCCAGAAATGGTTTTTTCTTTGCCGCAGATAATATACATAGTCCTTTTTTCCCTTTGTTTTTGCTATCCTCAATGCAAATATTCAGTAGTTCCGCCCCATAACCATGTCCTTTAAAAGAACCGGCTACCCATAAACAGTCAATATACATATAGCTATCTGCGACAATGGGATTCCAAGCATTTTCAGCAGGTATATATTCAATAAAACACTTTCCCCGTTGTTCACTTTTTAAAAAAACCAAACCATCATCAAAACGTTCTTTTAACCATTCTTTTTTTGATGACACTTGAATATCATTATTGTTTGAAATTGCACAACATATATGTTCTTTTTCTATATTCTCATTTGTTACTCTGATATATTCCATAAGCACACCTCTGTAATTCTTTTAGCGTTGTTCTATTATACCTCCATTTTTACAAAAATGAAAGCAATCCCTTATACTTCCTACCCATCAAAACGAAATTTGAATAGGGAAGCAACAAGCCGCTGTTTTATGCTGTCCCCGGTATCTCTGTCGATATGCCCGTTTTCAATGGCGGCAATTCGGATACGCTTGCTGTAATGCCGCAAAACCTCGTCCACGGCTTCCGGCTCTCCGCTGGTTGCCCGGACAATCGTTTCATAGGGCAAAAGGTTCGGATTCCCCATATGAAAGCACCTCCATTTCTTTGTGCAGGAGCTGTAAAGTCCTGCGGATTTGATACCCTGTCGTACTCCGGCAGCGTCCGTACATTTCCCGATTTCCTGCTGTATGTAATGCCCGAAAAAGTAAATGAAAATAATTTCCCGGTTCTTCTCCGGCAAAGATAACAGGGCGGCGGCAAGCTCCCCATTAGTAAGGATAACTGTCTGACCGCATATCGTTATAGGGTGTTCTTCGTAGGGTGCTTCAAAATATTCGTCTGTTGTGCCTAAGGGGTAAAACTTTTCTTCTGTGAGGTATTCAAGGGATATTTCTTTTTGCCGCCTGCTCCTGTCACGCCATGCGTTGATAGCCGCAAAGCGTATGACGGTCTTGCAAAAGCCATTGAACGTATACATGATGTGTTCTCTGTATGCTTCTGTACAAGGCATAGTTGATTCCCCCTTTCTCCCACATAGGGCGATGCATAGTTTATGGCTGCTTTTATAATTCAAAGGGGTGATGGCAATTTTAACTACCGCCCCTTGATTACCCATCAACAAAAATGATATCACTTTTTTTACTAATCATTGAACGATAGAAATGACAATATCAAAATTAGTTTTTCCAGCGTTTCAGTGTCGGAAACCATTCAAGCATAATTTTTCTTGCTTCTTCTTCGCTCATATCGGGGTTAGCAGCAGCCATATTCGGTACACATACCTCAATCATTTCTTCCATCGTACCATTAAAAGTAAACTTACCGTTTTCAAAACAATACTTGCAGTATTCCTCATTTTTGCTGCCATCTGCATTTGTTCCGTACAGTTCATCAGTATCTCCCATAGGCATACCGCAGCACTGACAAAATTTCTGATTCATTTCATTCATTTTTGTTACCTCTTTCTTTCTAATTGTGATTAAAGTTTCTGTATAACTGTATTGCTATGGTCATTAGTATAGCACATATATCTTGACACCTTTTGTCAAGGTTTATTTTTTTTATATATTTCTTGTGCCTGTTCGGTTAAAATACCTTTTAAATACTTTGGTTCAATGATTTCAACTTGTGCCCCGAATGAAAGCAGATAACCAGTAAGCCATGTATCAACTGGCATTTCAGTACAAACAATTAAATCACCGTTTTTTTGATATTCAATTTCTGATTCGTCAAATTCATCATAGACACGATATGCAATAGCTTTTGAAAACAAAAGGACTATTTGAGGGTATGTCTGTTGCAGATTATTTTTTTCTTCCGGGTATGGTCTTGGTACAAATGTATTCTCTAATAATTCCAACTCTAATATGCGGTTTAATTTGAATATACGAAAATCCTGTTTTTCCATGCAAAACGCTTTTAAATACCATTCTTTTGATTTATAAGATATTTTTAATGGTTGAACGATTCGTGTGCTTCTCCTGCTGTTAGAGTTTTCATAAACTATCTTTACTTTTCTACACTGAATCACCGCTGTTTTCAAAATTTCAAATTTTGAGTTATCATAAATGCGTTTTCCCCAACGTGAAAAATCCACTTCGAGCCAATTTCTTGTATTTACATTGAAAATCGCTGATAACTTTGTTAGTAATTCTTTTTCGCCAGTATAGCCTGTGGCAAATATACTTTGTATTGCCGTTAATACTTCCTGCTTCTCATTTTCGGATAATATTGCTCTGTCCAAAATAAAATCCTGCAATAAGTATATACCGCCGTTTCTTCCCGGTTCAGCATAGATCGGGATACCCGCACTGCTTAATGCTTCTACGTCACGATAAATTGTTCTTGTAGAAACTTCAAATTCAGCTGCTAATTCAGGAGCCGTAGCACGTTCCTTGTCTAAAAGATAATATAACATTTTGAATAAGCGATTATCCGACATCATTTCACCTCCCCTAATAAGAATATCATAAAAATCTTGACATGGCTTGACAAGTTTCGATTTTTTAGTGATATATATATGAAATGGATTCCGGAGTAGTCGGCACTGTGCGTAATGTGCA
>Ga0224746_10255_pt1 | contig 11693 bp, 10 predicted proteins | sample LIM_F_Water_Bulk_FD_183000 | JGI IMG/M metagenome (GOLD analysis project Ga0224746, IMG submission 183000) | Enriched cells from gastrointestinal tract of the lab mouse from Pacific Northwest National Laboratory (PNNL), Richland, Washington... | ecosystem: Host-associated > Mammals > Digestive... | reverse complement strand
CGGCCATCTGTGATACCTGAGTGTCAACCATCGCTTCCGGAAGTTCATACTGCGCGTTATTTACCGCCTGTTCCACAGCCGCGTCTTCCTGCTTTTCTTTTCCTTCCGCAACCTTCTTCTCTCTGAGTTTAGCCTCAACATCGGCTTTATATTCATCTAACGTATCAAATTCAGATACCTCCGACGCAAATTCATCGTCAATCTCCGGCAGTTCCTTCGCCTTGATCTCGTGAACCTTACATTTGAATACGGCCGCCTTCCCTTTCAGATCCTCTGCATGATATTCTTCCGGGAAAGTCACTTTAACTTCCACGTCCTCACCTGTCTTCGCGCCGATCAGCTGATCCTCGAATCCAGGAATAAATGAACCGGAACCAATCTCTAAGGAATAGTTCTCGCCCTTACCGCCCTCAAATGCAACACCGTCTACGAATCCTTCATAATCCAGGATAATCTCGTCTCCATCCTGTACCGGACGGTCCTCTACCGTAACTTTTCTCGCATTCTTCTCTGCTTCTTCCCGTATTCTGGCGTCAACCTCCTCAGGCGTCACCTCGTCAGAGTATTTCTCCACTTCCAACCCTTTATACTGTCCCAGTGTCACCTCTGGTTTTAACGCAACTTCTGCGGTAAAGATAAAAGGCTTTCCCTTCTCGAGCTGGACAATATTGATCTGCGGTCTTGATACGATATCCTCTTCACATTCGTCATATGCCTCTGCATATGCTTTCGGAATCAACTCGTTCGCCGCATCCTCATAGAAAACCTCCGCTCCGTACATCTTCTCGATCATCTGACGCGGAACCTTCCCCTTACGGAATCCCGGGAGTGAGATCTTATTCTTCTGCTTCTTATATACGCTCTGCAGCGCATTTTCTAAATCATCGGCCGAAACTTCGATTGTCAGCTTCGCCATGCTCTTTTCTAATTTCTCTACCTGTAAACTCATTTATATTTCCTCCTGTTTCTATCCCGCCTTCCGGTAGCTGGAAACCCGGGTATACTCTACTCATTACATTCACCAAAGAAGTATAACACAAACAATTGTAAATATCTAGTGCAATATTCACAGAATTTTCGCCAAAAAGACGCCTATGATTCATCCAGCCGAAGGATTTTCCTAAACAGACGGTCCATATCATCCTCGTCCACAGAAGCATCCTCTCCCCGTCCGGCATGGACCCGCAAGGTGACGGTTTCCTTATCGCCATATTGAATATCCATATATGCCGTATCCAACAGTTCATATGCATGGTTAATTATGTCGCTCAGAATCTTCTGGTCTGTCTCTTCTTCCGTCTCCCCTTCGTACTCTCCCGCTTTGATCTTCTCCGCCATCTTAAGCGAATCCTCCGTAAGCATCTGCCGGAAATTCACGAATACATCCGCAGGCCAGATATCAACCGTTACTTTATATTCTTTCTTCCCTGTTTTCTCGGCCTCCCCGACGCCGTAGCGCATCGTCAGGAATATCTTTGATACCAGTTCTGCGAATCTGGAACTCTTAAGCTCGCCTATATCCATTCCGCTGGTGATATTCCCGGCGACGAAACGGTCGATCGAATCCTGATACGCTTTCATCAGAGCTTCCTCCGACGCGTCTTCCATGAAACCGGCCGCTCCGGATATCTCCCCCTGGAAAGTAAGATCCAGAAGCGCCTGTACATAACCCGACGCGTCAAAATCCTTTCCGCATCCTGTAGCGCTCATTAGAACGGCAATACATAAAGCGCAGATCCTGAGTTTTACCGTATCATGCAGGCTATTTCCTCTCATAGACAATCGATTTTGCAATCTCATCCGCCTTGTCCTTCCCTGTCAATATCTCGATCAGTTTTAACGCAAATTCTATCGCCGTTCCCACTCCCTGACTTGTGATCAGATTACCGTCCACCGTCACCGGCGCGCCTGTAAGCGCGGCGCCCTGAATATCCTTCTCCACGCTGGGATGACAGGTAACCCGTTTCCCTTTAAGAAGGCCAAGATTACTAAGAATCGTAGGCGCCGCGCATATCGCTCCGATCTTCTTCCCTTCCTGGAAGAAGTCTTTTACAACCCTGCGCACACCTTCGTGAGCATCCAGATTCGTCGTACCCGGTATACCGCCCGGAAGCACGATCATATCTGATTCAACAAAGTTCACTTCCTCAAACAGATCTTCTGTCTGCACGTTAATCCCATGCGCGCCATGGACGGTATAATCCTCCATAATAGAAACCGTATCCACATAGATTGTCGCTCTTCTTAAAAGATCTACAACAGTCAGACCCTCAATCTCTTCGAATCCGTCCGCTAAGATCACACTTACTTTTTTCATGGTATTTTCCTCCTTGATTAGCAGTTTTATTCTCAAAATATTTTCTTGTTACATAGTATCATTCTTTACTTTTAATGTAAACTATATTATGCTATTCTTGTATTGGTTTATCAGAACATATAATTTGGAGGATCTGCAATTGGAAATCGAACGTAAATATCTGATACGGCGTCTCCCGGAACATATCGCCGACAGGATCTGCGCTGCTTCAGAAGACACAGACACTTTTGCCGGCGCGGATATCTATCCCTGCCGTATTATCACACAAGGCTACCTAAACACCGACCCGGTCATACGGATTCGGCAGGATAACGATCTGTATGAACTCACCTACAAATCCAAAGGTTTTATGGCAAGGCAGGAATATAATCTTCCCCTCACAAAAGAAGCCTATGAGCATCTTCTTATGAAGATCGACGGACGCCTGATCAAAAAGAAGCGTTACATGATCCCTTTAGATTGCGGCCTGACCGCGGAGCTGGACGTCTTCGAAGAACATCTGGCGCCCCTTATCCTCGTAGAAGTGGAATTTCCTACCGAAGAAGCCGCTCTTTCTTTCGTCCCTCCATCCTGGTTCGGAGAAGACGTAACATTTTCCGGAAAATATCACAACAGTAATCTGAGCAGACTGTAACGCAACATTTTGTTGCTTAGTTGCGTTTCTAAACATTTCGTTGCACAGATATCTATTTGAGCGGTAACTTGTTATACTACAAGTGAGATAACTTGTAGGAGTTCATGTTATGCCAAATATACAACTTTCCAACAATTTAAGATATCTGAGAAAACAATACCAACTTACGCAAGATCAGATGGGTGAGATCCTGAACATATCCAGGCAGGCTTATTCTAATTATGAGACGAGCAATCGTACGCCTGATCTGGATACGCTTCTTTTTCTTTCAAATTTCTATAAAGTCACCCTGGACGAATTAATCCTTGCAAACCTGAAAGATAACAGACGATATCCTGAAAAGATCTCTGAAGATCTTACCCCTTACATTCTCACAAAGAACGCAAAAACCGGTAACACGATCTATCTCACGGAGGAGGAAATGGATGTCATCACCCGTTTCCGCGCTCTTTCCAATGAGAACAAACAGATCATTACCGGCTTTCTTCATGCAAACTCTTGATCAGTCAGATAATGCAAAACCGTCATGTACGGCGTTCATCGCTTTGTCAATTTCCTTCTCCGGAACCAATACCGTGATACGGATCTCGGAAGTCGAAATCATATTGATATTAATCCTGGAATTATACAAAGATTCAAACATCTTAGCCGCCACTCCGGGATTACTCATCATCCCGGCTCCCACCACCGAAAGCTTCGCTACGTCTTCATTCCAGGTAATCTCCCGGATTGTCAGTCTCTCCTTATTCTCCTCCAAAACCTTGATCGCAGCCGGCAGATCGTCCGACGCTACCGTAAACGAGATGTCCTTCGTCCCCTCGCGTCCGACGGACTGCAGGATGATATCTACATTAATACTATTCTTCGCCAGCGTATCAAAGATACGGAATGCGATTCCCGGTTTATCTACGACTCCGATCACTGAGATCCTGGCTGTATTCTTATCGGCCGCCACGCCTGTCACTAATAGTTTTTCCATCCCTTTCGCCTCCTTGACCACGGTTCCTTCCGAACGGTTCAGGCTGGACCGCACCACCAGCTCTACGTTATATTTCTTCGCCATCTCCACGGAACGGTTATGAAGTACTTTAGCTCCAAGGCTTGCAAGTTCCAGCATCTCGTCGTATGTGATCATATCGATCTTTCTTGCATTCTTAACAATCCTTGGATCTGCGGTAAACACTCCGTCCACATCCGTATAGATCTCACACCTGTCTGCATGGAGCGCCGCCGCCAGCGCTACCGCCGTCGTATCCGAACCGCCTCTTCCAAGCGTCGTGACGTCGTCATACTTATTCACTCCCTGAAAACCGGTGACGATCACGATCTTCCTGGAATCCAGTTCGTGCAGGATCCGTTCCGTCTCTACACGTTTAAAACGGGCGTTCCCATATCGGGAAGTCGAATGCATCCGCACCTGAAACGCATTCAACGACACAGCCGGAACATCCAGCGCCTGCATCGCCATCGCCATCAAAGATACCGACACCTGTTCCCCCGTTGTCAGGAGCATATCAAGCTCCCTCTTCTTAGCCTTCGGATTAATCGTACCCGCAAGTTCAAGCAGTTCATCCGTCGTATCTCCCATAGCCGACAGTACGATTACAACGTCATGCCCTTCTTTATAGTCTTCTATACATCTTCTGGCGACATTGAAGATCCTCTCCTTATTCGCAACCGAACTGCCGCCGAATTTCTTCACTATCAGCATAACTCCTCCTGTAATAAATGACCGATCAGACGAAATCCCTCCGGCCAATTCTTCCCTGTCCGGGCTGCAGACTGCTCGTCATATCTGACAGACGCGTCTATCCCCTGCGAAAAATCCGTACTGTCGTATAGCAGATACGGAACAGGTTCCCCCGTGTGGGTACGGACTTCAATCGGCGTCGGATGATCCGGAAGCAGGAGCAGCCGGAAATCCTCGCCTGCCTCCTTAAGTCCTTCTGTCAAAGGCTTCAGCACTTTCTCATCCACATATTCGATCGCCGCGATCTTATCCTCCATACTTCCCTGATGTCCCATCTCGTCAGGCGCTTCTATATGAATATACGCAAAATCATATCCGTCCTCTGTCAACGCTTTGACGGCCGCTCTGGCTTTGCCCTCGTAATTCGTATGAAGGCCGCCGTTCGCTCCCTCGACCAGGATACGATCCATACCTGCGCCTACTGCGATTCCTTTAAGAAGATCCACAGCAGAAACCATGACCCCCTTCTTCCCGGTCCTCTCTTCAAAGGAAGTAAGCGCGGGTCTTTTTCCCGCACCCCAGAACCAAGCGGAATTCGCAGGTTTTAATCCTTTCTCTCTTCGTTCGGCATTCAATGGATGAGCTTTTAAGATCTCATAACTTCTCTTCATCATTCCGCATAAAATCTCATCCTCCGGAAGGTATTCTCCGATTCTTCTCGTCAGAATATCGTGAGGCGGAGTTAACTCAGAGACGCTTCCTTCCTTCTGAACCAGAAGATGACGGTAACTGGTTCCGACATAGAATTTATACCCGTCCCCTTCAAGTTCTTTCTTCAATGCTTCGATAAGGACGGCGGCGTCAGCCGTATCAATCTCGTCCGAACTGTGGTCGATCATAACCTGATCCTCGTAACCTCCCTCGTCTTCCGATACCGTCACAAGATTACACCGGAAAGACACGTCCGTATCCTCCATCTCGACTCCGATACTCAGCGCCTCCAGCGGAGACCTCCCCGTGTAATATAGCTTCGGGTCATACCCCATTACCGCCAGATTCGCGGTATCGCTTCCCGGCGTCATCCCTTCCGGAACCATAGACGCCGTCCCCAGTTCTGACTCAGGCGCAAGCGCGTCCATCACCGGAGTCCTGGCCGCCGCAAGTGTGGTCTTTCCGTCTAACTCCCGAAGCGGTCTTCCGGCCATTCCATCGCTTAATACAATCACATACTTCATATCTCTTCGCTCTAGCCCTCCACACGTATCATATGGAGGATCTGATCACGGTAGATATTCGCTCTGGTTACATAGTCTCCTTCCATCATCACAGGAGTTACGAAGCCGAATTCACCTTCCAGCCCTTCCGCCTTCACAATCTCAATCTCCCCGAAGGAATCCTTAAGCCCAGGCAGCATCTCCTTCTCATCTCCTCTAATTCGAATAAAGAATCGCCGCTTTGCATCCGCCTTATCCTCCAGCTGCAGTTTTTCCTGCTTCCACATGGTCATGATATTGCGGTTCAGATGTTTTGCCGCGTCTACCACATCCGATACCACGGCGCTGGCTGTCGGGAGTTTGCCCGCGCCGCTTCCATAGAACATCGCGTCCCCGAGGACGTTTCCATGTACGAAGATAGAATTAAATACTCCATTCACATTATAAAGCGGATGCGCCGGATAAAGCATAAAAGGAGCGACGATCGCATGCAGTCTGTTTCCTGCATGACGCTTGCTGGACGCCAGCAGCTTGATCGTCGTACCCATAGCCTTCGCGTACTTCATATCTTCCACTGTAATCTCTGTGATTCCTTCACAATAGATATCCTCAAAATCAACCTGCTGTCCGGAGATCAGAGAAGACAGAATCGCGATCTTCCGGCATGCGTCATAGCCTTCTACATCCGCTTCTGGATTCCGTTCCGCATATCCGTTCGCCTGTGCTTCCTTAAGGACAGTGTCATAATCCGCCCCTTCATAGAACATCTTCGTCAGCATATAATTCGTCGTTCCGTTCAGTATGCCCGTGATCTCCTCAATCTCATCCGCCGTCAGCGAAGAATTCAAAGGACGGATAATCGGGATACCGCCGCCTACGCTTGCTTCAAACAAGAAATTAATCTGATTTTCTTCAGCGATGGACAGCAGCTCCGCTCCATGTTTCGCCACAAGCGCTTTATTAGACGTCGCCACGCTCTTTCCCGTCTGAAGACAACGCTTTACAAACGTATAGGCAGGCTCGATCCCACCCATCACTTCTACGACGATCTTGATCTCGTCATCCTCTATAATCTTCTCAAAATCATGGATAATCTTCTCCTGAACAGGATCCTCCGGAAAATCTCTCAGATCCAGTACGTATTTGATATTCAGTTCATCACCGATTCTCTGGTTGATCCGGGCGCCGTTGGTATTCACAACCTCTACAACTCCGGACCCCACCGTACCATATCCCATAACCACTATATTTATCACTGCTGTCCCTCCTCTGCTCCTTGAGCGCTTCCCATCGTCTTCTTTAAATAAGCATTCATAAACAGGTCGATATTGCCGTCCAATACCGACGTCACATTACTGTTCTCCATATTCGTCCTGTGATCCTTGACCATAGTATACGGCTGCATCACATAAGAGCGGATCTGATTACCGAATCCAATCTCCTTTACTTCGCCTCGAATATCCGACACCTTCTCCGCCTGCTCTTGTTCCTTCAGTAGCTTAAGCTTCACCTTCAGCATCTGCATGGCTTTCTCTTTATTGTGATGCTGGGAACGTTCATTCTGACACTGTACCACAATCCCCGTGGGAAGATGTGTAATCCGGATTGCCGAAGAGGTCTTATTGACATGCTGTCCCCCCGCCCCGCTCGCCCGGTAAGTATCAATCTTCAGCTCGTCGTCCCCGATCTCGATATCGATCTCATCTTCAATATCCGGAACCACATCGCAGGACGCAAAGGACGTCTGCCGCTTTCCGGCCGCGTTGAAAGGGGAGATCCGCACCAATCTGTGAACCCCCTTCTCAGACTTCAGATACCCGTAAGCATTCTCTCCATTCACTTCAAAAGTCACCGCTTTTGTTCCCGTGATATCCCCGTCCAGATAGTCCAGTACCTGGATGGAGAAACCTTTTCTCTCGCACCAACGACTGTACATCCTATATAACATGCTCGCCCAGTCGCAGGACTCTGTTCCGCCTGCTCCCGCATGGATCGTGACAATCGCGTTACAGGAATCATATTCGCCGGACAGCAATGTCCGTATACGAATCTCCTCGAACACTGATTCAAAATCACTGATCTCTCCTTCTATTTCCTTGACCATAGAGGCGTCGTTCTCCTCATACCCCATCTCGATCAAAAGCTTGATATCCTCATAGGATGTATAAAGCGCCCGAATCGTCTTCACCATCTCCTGAAGGCTCTTTAATTCCTTCATGAATCTCTGGGATTCCTCCGGATTATTCCAAAATCCCGGTTCTTCTATCTTTCGTTCTAACTCTTCTATTCTTCTCTCTTTGCCGGCGAGGTCAAAGTGAATCCCTCATCTCGGCAAGAGGTTCTTCATATGCGTTCAATAATGTCTTAAACTGATCTAATTCAACCACCTGATCACCTCTTTCTTTTTATAATCATAATCTAATCTGTATCGGGCGCTATTTTCGTCCGCAGCACTGCTTATATTTCTTTCCGCTGCCGCATGGACATGGATCATTCGGATATACTTTCTTCTCCGCACGTTTCTTCGGACCGCGTACGGCAGTATCGTCCTTGTTCGTTCCTGTCACCTTCGCAACCTGCTCCCGCTCCACTTTCTGCTCGATTCTTACATGGAACAGAGCGCGAATCGTATCCGCGGCGATCGCCTTCGTCATCTCGTCGAACATCTCATAGCCCAGCATCTTATACTCAACCTTCGGATCCCTCTGACCGTATGCCTGGAGACCGATTCCCTGCCTGAGCTGATCCATGTCGTCAATATGCGCCATCCACTTGGCGTCAATAACCTTAAGAAGGATCACGCGCTCGATCTCCCGAACATGCTCCGCTTCCGGGAACTCAGATTCCTTCGCCTCATACGCCTTTGCCGCGCGTTCTTTCAGAAGATGCTTCAATTCCTTCTGTCCGATCCCCCGGATATCCTCGTCTGTAACCGCCGCGATCGGAATCGTATTGTGAATCGTCAGATTAAGCTCCGCGAGATTCCACTCATCGTAATCCTGATCCGGACTGGTTACCATATCCACGATATTCTCCACATACTCGTTCATCATATGGAAAATGGAATCGCGCATATTCTCTCCGTCCAGCACACGGCGTCTCTCTTCGTAGATAATCTCCCGCTGCTCGTTCATAACCTGATCATAATCTAACAGGTTCTTACGGATTCCAAAGTTATTGCTCTCGATCTTCTGCTGCGCCTTCTCGATCGCGCTGGAAAGCATCTTATGTTCGATCTGTTCGCCGTCCTCAACTCCCAATGCATTAAAGATACCCATCAGTCTCTCCGAACCAAACAAACGCATCAGATCATCTTCCAGAGAAATATAGAATCTGGATTCTCCCGGGTCTCCCTGACGTCCGGAACGTCCGCGAAGCTGATTATCGATACGCCTGGATTCATGGCGCTCCGTACCGATGATCTTCAGACCCCCCGCCGCTCTCGCCTCATCGTCCAGTTTAATATCCGTACCGCGGCCCGCCATATTCGTGGCGATCGTAACTGCGTCATGCACGCCCGCCTCGGCTACGATCTGCGCTTCCATCTCATGGAACTTCGCATTTAACACATTGTGCTTAATCCCGCGCCGTTTTAACATTCCGCTCAGCAATTCTGAATTCTCTATGGTAATCGTACCTACCAGAACCGGCTGATGTCTTCTGTGGGCTTCCTCGATCTCGTCGCACACCGCGCGGTACTTCTCCTTCTGTGTCTTATATACCGCGTCGTCAAGATCCTTACGAATAACCGGAAGATTAGTAGGTATCTCAACTACATCCATACCATAGATCTCGCGGAACTCCTTCTCCTCAGTCAGCGCCGTACCGGTCATACCGGCTTTCTTTACGAATTTATTAAACAAATTCTGGAACGTGATGGTCGCAAGAGTCCTGCTCTCTCTCTTAACCTTCACATGTTCCTTTGCCTCAATCGCCTGATGAAGTCCGTCCGAATAACGCCGTCCCGGCATGATACGTCCCGTGAATTCATCTACAATCAAGACCTCGTCCTCTTTTACCACATAGTCCTTGTCTCTGAACATCAGGTTATGCGCGCGCAACGCCAGGATAATATTATGCTGAATCTCCAGATTTTCTGAATCAGCCAGATTATCAATATGAAAGAACTGCTCAACCTTCTTCACGCCGTCTTCCGTCAGGTTGATATTCTTCTCCTTCTCATTGACAATAAAATCACCCGTCTCTTCAATATCCTCTCCCATGATGGCGTTCATCTTACTGAATTCCCCGCTGGCTTCACCCCGTTCCAACTGACGCGCCAGGATATCGCATGCCTCGTAAAGTTTCGTAGATTTGCCGCTCTGTCCGGAGATAATAAGCGGAGTTCTCGCCTCGTCAATCAATACGGAGTCCACTTCGTCAATGACGGCATACTTAAGCCCTCTCTGAACCAATTGCTCCTTATAGATAACCATATTATCTCTTAAGTAGTCGAATCCCAGCTCATTATTTGTCACATAGGTAATATCGCAATTATACGCCGCACGTCTCTCGTCATTGTCCATGCTGTTCAGTACGACGCCCACCGTAAGTCCCAGAAACTCATGTATCTGCCCCATCCACTCCGCGTCACGCTTTGCCAGATAATCATTGACGGTGACGATATGTACGCCTTCACCCGGCAATGCGTTCAGATAAGCGGGAAGCGTTGACACCAGCGTCTTACCTTCGCCGGTACGCATCTCGGCAATACGTCCCTGATGAAGGATTACTCCGCCGACAATCTGTACCCGAAAATGCCGGAGGCCTATCGTACGCACAGACGCCTCCCTCACGGCGGCATATGCCTCAGGAAGGATATCGTCCAGCGTCTCTCCTTGCGCAAGCCTCTCTCTGAATTCCCTGGTCTTATTCTTAAGCTCACTATTCGAAAGTTTCTGCATCTCCGGCTCTAATGCCTCCACAGCATCTACGATCGGATAGATTCTCTTCAACTCATTTTCACTATGTGTTCCGAATATTTTCTGTATTAACCCCATATAGATAAAAGCTCCTTATCAGTAATTATGGCCGCAGTACAACCACTTTATCCCTCATTTTAGCACTATCCCGCGTTCAATTCAACTAATTTATAAAGTGTTCACAAACTGTTAAAGACATCTATCGGAATCTGCAGACTTTTTCATAGGGAATCTCTCCTCCGAAAAGGTTAAGGGCGCTTCCTATCGTAAAGTCAAGCCGCCCCTCCGAGAGGATCTGAAACCGTTTCAAATCATCAAGACTTCCAATCCCTCCCGCATATGTAATCACATTCCTTTTATGTCCCCTTAACAGCTTAACCAGTTCCTCGTCGACTCCGGCCGCTCTTCCTTCCACGTCCACGCCGTGCACCAGGAACTCGTCGCAATACTCCGAAATCTCTGCCAGGAGCGTCTGAGTCAGTTTCACCTCGGTAAATGTCTGCCAGCGGTTCGTTACAATATAGTAATCTCCGTCTTTCTTCCGGCAGCTTAAATCAATCACTACATGCTCTTTTCCCACAGCCCGGCGCAGACTCTCCATATTCTCCCAACGTATGACTCCGTCCTGAAATACATAAGAAGTGACGATCACATGGCTTGCCCCTGACCGCAGATATTCTTCGGCATTATAAGACGTCACGCCTCCCCCTATCTGGAGTCCCTGAGGATATGCCGCCAACGCATTCATCGCCTGTTTCTTCGTCTTAATATAATATTCGGAGGAGGGCGGATTCAGGAGAATCACATGTCCGCCCTTAAGCCCGTCTTTCTGATACATCCGCGCAAAATAATCTGCATCCTGCTCCGCCTGATAATTCTCTACCGCCTGATTGTTCTTATCTGTAAGACTCCCCCC
>Ga0224746_10254_pt1 | contig 11701 bp, 11 predicted proteins | sample LIM_F_Water_Bulk_FD_183000 | JGI IMG/M metagenome (GOLD analysis project Ga0224746, IMG submission 183000) | Enriched cells from gastrointestinal tract of the lab mouse from Pacific Northwest National Laboratory (PNNL), Richland, Washington... | ecosystem: Host-associated > Mammals > Digestive... | reverse complement strand
CGCTGTTCGCGCCCAGGAAAAAATGGGTCGTGCTTGTCATAAAATACTCCTCCCAACTTATTGGATTCTCTCTCCACAATATGCACCGTGGGAGAGTGATGACAGTCCGGGGAGGTGTGACATGATACTGGACGAGATGTATCAGAAGCTGTACCAATAGGTGACGGTATGCAGATTGGCGAGAAAAATTTTTTGCCTGGCAAGGAAGAAACTCGCAGGAATCCTGACGGATTTCAAGAGTTTCTGACGCAGCCAGACGAAAAATTTTCCGTCAGGATGCGTGCCGGCGCCTATTGGTACAGCTTCTCATAATACCTCTCCAGCGCCCGGAGCAGCCAGCGGAACCGGCCAACCTGAACGATTCTTCCATATATTGAGATAATCCTCTATTCCCATTCCGCCGAATGCGTGGTATACTAGCGCCATAAGCCAACCGGGCGGCGGCCCAATTTGAAATCTTGAAGGAGAAGAACGATATGTCTATTTTGGTTTGCGGCGGAGCCGGTTATATCGGCAGCCATACCTGCGTGGAGCTTCTGGAGGCCGGGTATGATATCGTAGTGGCGGACAACCTCTGCAACGCCAGCGAGGAAGCCCTGCGGCGGGTGGAGAAGATCACCGGAAAAAAGGTCCCCTTTGTCAAGACGGAGCTGTGCCATGAGGACGAGGTGGAGGCCCTGTTCGCCCGGCATCCCGGTATTGATGCCGTCATCCACTTCGCCGGGCTGAAGGCTGTGGGGGAGAGCGTGGCCAAGCCCCTGGAGTATTATGCCAACAACCTTATCAGCACCCTCTGCCTTCTGGCCGCCATGCGGCGCCATGGAGTGAAGAACTTTGTTTTCTCCTCCTCCGCCACCGTCTACGGCGATCCCGCCGCCGTGCCGATCCGGGAGGATTCTGCCACCGGCGGCACCACCAATCCCTATGGTACCAGCAAGCTCTTCCAGGAAAAAATGCTCATGGACATCTGCGCCGCCGACAAGGAGCTGAACGTAGCCCTGCTGCGCTACTTCAACCCCATCGGGGCTCACGAGAGCGGCCTCATCGGTGAGGACCCCAACGGCATCCCCAACAATCTGGTGCCCTATATCGCCAAGGTGGCGGTGGGACAGCTGGAAAAAGTCCATGTCTACGGCAACGATTATCCTACCCCCGACGGTACCGGCGTGCGGGATTATATCCACGTGGTAGATCTGGCGCGGGGCCACGTGGCGGCGCTGAAAAAGCTGAATACCGGATGCGGCCTTTTCGTGTGCAACCTGGGTACCGGCAAGGGCTACAGCGTGCTGGATGTCCTCCACGCCTATGAGAAAGCCTGCGGACACGAACTGCCCTACGTCATCGATCCCCGCCGTCCCGGGGACATTGCCGCCTGCTACGCCGATCCCGCCAAGGCCCGTGACGAGCTGGGCTGGGAAGCCGGTTTCGGCATCGAGGATATGTGCGCCTCCTCCTGGAAGTGGCAGTCCGGGAATCCCAATGGGTATAAGGGGTAAGAGCCTGTATTCATAACCGGGGGAGGCCGGAGCAGGCAGCGGAGAACCTGCGGGGCCGGGGCATCGGCGGCCAGACCGCACGTACCGCCCGAATTACGGCTGAGACCTCTGTTTGGCGGGAGTTTTTTTCAAAGTACAATAAAGTTTCGCCCCTTTTCCCGAACAGGAAAAGGGGCGAAACTTTATAAACCGACAAAACCGCGTCTTGACAAGAGCGAATGATACCTATATTATAAAGGAAATGCCGAATCCATCCCCCCAGGCGAATAGATAAGGAATTTCTCCGCCTGCGTATATACGCTGACAGATTTGGCATAACTGGAACAGAAATCTATGGGAAAGGGAAGGACGCTCCATGGCAGAACGCATCACCAGCCGCGCAAATCCTCTTATGGCGCATATCCGCAGGCTGGCCGCATCCCGTTCCCACCGGTATGAGACGGGGGAGTTCCTGGGTGACGGGGTGAAGCTGCTGGAGGAGGCGGCGCACTGGGGCGCGGCGCTGACAGCGGTGGTGTATACGCCGGGGACGGCGCTGCCCGCGCTGCCGGAAGGGGTGCGGCTGGTGGAGGTCCCTGAGGATGTTATGCGCTCCGTCAGTCCCATGGAAGCCCCTCAGGGAGCCCTGTTCCTGGCCCGCATTCCTGACCGGACGCCGCCGGAGACGCTGCCTGGCGGGCGGTATCTGGCGCTGGAAGGCGTCCAGGACCCGGGAAATGTGGGCGCCATTCTCCGGACAGCGGACGCCTTTGGGGCGGACGGACTGATCCTCCTGCCGGGGTGCGCGGACCTTTACAATCATAAGACGGTACGCAGCTCCATGGGAGCCCTGTTCCGCCTCCCGGCTTGGAGCTGCACCCTGGAGCGGCTCCAGGCGCTGTCCGCCCGGACGGGGCTGCCCCTCCTGGGCACCGCCCTGCGGGAGGACACCATCGACCTCCGGGAAGCGGACCTGGGCCGGAGCATTGTCCTCCTGGGCAGCGAGGGCCGGGGCCTGAGCGAAGCGGCCCTAGCTGCCTGCTGCCAGACGATCCGCATCCCCATGGAGGCAAAATGCGAATCCCTCAACGTAGCCGCTGCGGCGGCAGCGATCTTGTGGGAAGGCTACCGGCAGCCCTGCGCTTCCGGCGGCGCAGCCCACCGCCTCCGCTTCCAAGCGATCATTTAGAGTTGTCCCTGCCGGCCGCCTGGGCGGCAGAAAACCCCTACTCCATGAGAGAAAGAAAGGAGCATCCCCATGGCAGCATTAAAATACTGGCTCTGGCTGGCAGCCCTCCCCAGGCTGGGCAGTCAGATAAAACTGTCTCTGCTGGAGCATTTTGGGGAGCCGGATAAGATCTATTACAGCGACCGGGAGGAATACTTCCATGTGGAGGCTATGACCCGCTCTGCCGCAGAGGCGCTGGAGAACAAAAATCTGGAAACTGCGGACCGCATCCTGGGGGACTGCGACCGGCTGGGCCTGCGGATCATCACCATGCAGGACGCCGAGTACCCGGACCGCCTGCGGAACATTTTCAACCCGCCTCTGCTGCTCTATGTCCAGGGGCGGATGCCCCGGTTTGACGAGGAGGTTGCCGTTGCCATGGTGGGCACCCGGCGGGCCTCCGCCTACGCGTTGGAGATGGGCGAAAAGCTGGCCTTCCAGATGGCGGGCCTGGGGGCCGTTATCGTCTCCGGACTGGCCTCCGGCGGGGACGCCGCCGCCCATCGGGGCGCACTGCGGGCGGGAGGATTCACCGCCGCGGTCATCGGCGGCGGTCATGACATCATTTATCCCCGGGAGAACCGGAACCTCTATGAGGACATCGCCGCCCGGGGCGTCATCCTCTCCGAGTACCCGCCGGGAACCGAACACAGGGGAGGACACTTCCCCGTGCGCAACCGGATCATCAGCGGACTCAGCCTGGGGGTGGTGGTCCTGGAGGCCCCGGAGCAGAGCGGGACCCTCATCACCGCCGGTCGGGCACTGGATCAGGGGCGGGACGTGTTCGCCGTTCCCGGACAGGTAGGCGACCGGCGGTGTGCCGGGAGCAACCAGCTCCTGCGGGACGGCGCGGGAGTGGTGACCGACGCCTGGGACGTACTGGGCCACTACGCCGGACGGTTCCCCCACAAGATCCGCTCCCTGCGGATGGAGGAGCCCCGCCGCTTCGGCGGCGGCGCGCCGGAGGAGAAGCCGGAGAAGAAAAAAGAGAAAAAGCCCGAGGCCCCCGCCCAGCCGGAAAAACCGGTGCTGGACCTCTCCGGGGACCACGGGCTTACCGACGACCAGCTTCGCATTGTCCGGGCTCTGAACGGGCGGACCGTGCAGGTGGATGATCTGGTGGAGGAAACGCAGATCCCCACCCGACGGGTCCTCTCCGCCCTGACCGTGCTGGAGCTGGACCGGATCGTGACCCAGGAGAGCGGAAAACGCCTTTCTCTGGCGGTCACGCTTCAATAAAATATCTAAGAAGGAAAGTATGGGACCGCCGATGGGACGCTGGATGCTCCTGCGGCCGGTCCCGGCGGCCTTGCGGCTGCCCAGGAGGAAACCAATGGCAAAATCGAGTCTCGTGATCGTGGAGTCTCCCGCCAAAGCGAAGACCATCGGAAAGTATCTGGGTCCCGGCTATCAGGTAAAGGCCTGTATGGGCCACCTGCGGGACCTGCCCAAAAGCACTCTGGGGGTGGACATCGAAAATAATTTTGAACCCAAATACTGCCCCATCAAAGGAAAAGAAGACATCATCAGCGACCTGAAAAAATCCGCCAAGGCCAGCGACACCGTCTTTCTGGCAACCGACCCGGACCGTGAGGGCGAGGCCATCAGCTGGCACCTGAAGGAGCTGCTGGGGCTGGCGGATGAAAAAGCCCGCCGGGTGACCTTCAACGAGATCACCAAGCGGGTGGTCAGCGAGTCTATCGCCCGGCCCCGGGAGATCGACCAGAGTCTGGTGGACGCTCAGCAGGCACGGCGTATTCTGGACCGGATCGTGGGCTACCAGCTCTCGCCGCTGCTGTGGAAGAAAATCCGCAGCGGCCTGTCCGCCGGACGGGTCCAGTCCGTAGCCACCCGGATGGTCTGCGACCGGGAGCATGAGATTGCGGCCTTCCAGCCCCAGGAATACTGGTCTCTGGACGCCCGGCTCACCCCGGACGGCACCGAGCGCAGCGCCTTTCTGGCCCATTACCACGGGGAGAACGGGAAGAAAAAGGAGCTGAACTCCATCGAGGAGGTGGAGGCGGTGACGGCGGCTTTGAAGGATGCCGCCTTTACCGTCAAGACCGTCAAGCGGCAGGAGAAGCAGCGCTCCCCCGCCGCCCCCTTTACCACCTCTACCCTCCAGCAGGAATCCAGCCGGAAGCTGAACATGACGCCCCGGCGTACGATGGCTATCGCCCAGCAGCTCTATGAGGGCGTGGAGATCTCAGGCGAGGGCGCGGTGGGCCTTATCACCTATATGCGTACCGACTCCCTGCGGCTCAGCGACGAGGCGTTGTCCTCTGTCCGGAGCTTTATTCAGGGGCGCTACGGCGGCGCTTACTGTCCCCAGGCCCCCAGAGTCTACAAGACCAAGGCCGGGGCACAGGACGCCCACGAGGCCATCCGGCCCAGCAATGTGGAGCTGACCCCCGAGCAGGTGAAGAAGGACCTTACCGGGGACCAGTACCGGCTGTACTGGCTGATCTGGAACCGGTTCGTGGCCTGCCAGATGTCCAACGCTGTCTATGACGCGGTGTCCGTGGAGATTCAGGCGGACGTCCACACCTTCCGGGCCAGCAGCAGCAGCCTGAAATTCTCCGGGTACACCGCCGTCTATGAGGAGGGCAAGGACGAGGAGAAGGAAGAAAAAGAGGGAAAGCTGCCGCCCCTTACCGAGGGGCAGGGTCTCAAAAGTCTGGACTTCCAGCCGGGACAGCACTTCACCCAGCCGCCGCCCCGGTATACCGACGCCTCCCTCATCCGGGCGATGGAGGAGAACGGCATCGGGCGGCCTTCTACCTACGCGCCTACGGTCAGCACCATTCTGGACCGGGAGTATGTTATCAAGGACGGCAAGTATCTCCACACCACGCCGCTGGGCGAGGTGGTCAACGGGCTGATGGAGGATAAATTTTCCGACATCGTGGACACCGGATTTACGGCCAATATGGAGAAAGAGCTGGATAACGTGGAGTCCGGCAGCAAGCAGTGGAAGGAGCTGTTACAGGATTTCTACGGCCCCTTCCGGGCGGAGCTGGATCAGGCGGAGAAGGATCTGGAGGGTATCCGGCTGAAGGTACCCGATGAGGAGTCCGACGAGGTCTGCGACGAGTGCGGCAGGAAAATGGTTATCAAGAGCGGACGGTTCGGGCGGTTTTTGGCCTGTCCGGGGTATCCGGAGTGTACCTTTACCAAGCCGCTGGTGGTCGCCATGCCGGGGCGGTGCCCCAAGTGCGGGGGGCGGCTCATGAAGCGCACCGGCAACAGTAAGAAGACCGGCAAGCAGTACACCTATTACTGCTGTGAGAAAATGACCAGCAAGGATGAGAGCAACCGGTGCGATTTCATGACCTGGGATGTGCCGGTGGCGGACGATTGCCCTGCCTGCGGCGAGACCATGTTCAAAAAGGCGGGAAAGGGATTCAAAAAGCCCTTCTGCATCAATGAAAAGTGTGAGAATTTCACGCCGGAGGAAAAGCGGGGCGGCTGGAAGAAAAAAGAAACCGCCGCCGAAGGGGACGAGCCCGCCGCGGAGACTCCCGCAAAGAAAGCCCCCGCGGCGAAGAAGACGGCGGCCGCCAAGAAGACAACAACGGTGAAGAAGACCGCCGCCGCGAAAAAACCTGCGGCTAAGAAAGCGACTGCGTCAAAAAAGACAACGGCGGCTAAAAAGACTGTGGCGAAGAAAAAAGAGGCTGAGGAAAGCTAAGGCCCTACAGATGGGCCAGTTCCAGGCCGATGGACAGTCCGATGCGAAAGAAGACCTCCAGATTTATCTGTTGTATGTTTGAATGCGCTTTTTTGTAAGCGGCAAATTGCTCCTGTCCTTCGCTGTTTAGAAGCTTTTGGATGTTTTCTTCCGCCTCCTCTGCGATGAGACTGTTTTTTGTTTCCTGCGCTTTTTCTCCACGGGTATATGTTACGCGGTTTTCGCTGGCGTAGAGAAAAAGAGCATCCAGCAGGTTCGCCATAAAAATCACTCCTTTCGTATTTTGCCATTCGGAACAATTTTTATTATAATTGTTCCGAATGGTATTGTCAAGACTTTAGGAGAAAATTATGTCAAAATTACCAGAAAGAATGAAAGCCCTGCGGAAGAGCAGAGGATTGAGGCAGGCGGCGGCGGCAGAATTGATTGGTCTTAGCTACATGTCCTACCGCCGTTATGAAACAGGTGAGAGAGAGCCAAGCGTATCATCTCTGTGGAAAATTGCGGATTTTTACGGGGTCTCTGTAGATTATTTGATTGGACGGTCTGAAGAACGATGAATGTAACCGTGATCGGTGCGGGGCTGGCGGGAAGCGAGGCGGCGTGGCAGCTGGCTCAGAGAGGCTTCCACGTCATCCTGCGGGAAATGAAGCCTCAAAAAATGTCCTCCGCCCACCATACCAGCGCTTTCGCGGAGCTGGTATGCTCAAACTCCCTGCGGGGCGCGGGGCTGGAAAACGCCGTGGGGCTCCTCAAAGAGGAGCTGCGCCGGTTGGGAAGCATCATCCTGGAGGCGGCGGACGCCACCAGGGTCGAGGCCGGAGGGGCGCTGGCGGTGGACCGCCACGGGTTCGCGGAATATGTGACACGGGCCCTTCGGGAGCATCCCAACATTACCGTAGAAGAGGGCGAGGTCACGGAACTCCCGGAGGGGGAGGTGCTGGTGGCTACCGGGCCCCTGACCAGCGATGGACTGGCGGACTATCTGGCGAAGCTCACCGGCGGGGAGGAGGCGGCCCTGCACTTCTTTGACGCCGCCGCGCCTCTGGTGAGCTTTGAGAGCATCGACATGTCCCGGGCGTGGTTCGCCAGCCGGTATGACAAGGGCACGGCGGACTATGTGAACTGCGCCATGGAGAAGGAGGAATATCTGGCCTTCTGGCGGGAGCTGTGCGATGCGCAGGAGGCGGAGGTCCACGGTTTCGAGGACAGAAACGTCTTCGAGGGCTGTATGCCCGTGGAGGTCATGGCCCGGCGGGGTGAGGACACCCTGCGGTATGGGCCGCTGAAGCCAAGGGGGCTCAGGGATCCGTCTACGGGGCGGGAGCCTTATGCGGTGGTACAGCTGCGGAAGGACAACGCCGAGGGGTCCATCTATAATCTGGTCGGCTTCCAGACCCATTTGAAGTTCGGGGAGCAGAAACGGGTGTTTTCCATGATCCCGGCGCTGCGAAACGCGGAATATGTGCGGTATGGGGTCATGCACCGGAATACGTATCTGGATTCGCCCCGGCTGCTGGACCGGTATTACCGGCTGAAAAGCCAGCCGCGTATTACCTTTGCCGGACAGATGACCGGGGTGGAGGGGTATGTGGAGTCCGCCGCTTCCGGATTTCTGGCGGCGGTGGAGCTGGCGAGAAGGCTGGAGGGGAAGGCGCCGGTTGACTTCCCACGGGAGACCGCGCTGGGTGCGCTGAGCCTGTATATTTCCGATGAGACGGTGAAGGATTTCCAGCCGATGAACATCAATTTTGGCATTATCTCGCCGCTGGGGTACAGGGTCAAAGGGAAACGGAACAAAAATCAGGAGATTTCTCAGAGGTCCCTTGCAATTATTGAGAAACTGAAACCGGAGATTTTGATTTAATTGTCAAGGAGCGATGCAGCAGCCCTTTATGAGCCCGGCTGTGCTGGTCTGGTACCCGACCCGGGCATCGACTTGCTTTCGTACATGACAACGCGGAGGTTTGTCTTCCCTCAAATGGATTACGAAAACGGGGGGAAGTTGCTGCGAGTAGGGCAACGGAGGAGCAAAAAATTTTTGACACGAACAATATATTCGTATATATACGCATATATCGTTCGTGCCAATAGGGGGAGAAAATTTTTTGATTATTTTGGCAGAGCGGCTGAAACAGCTCCGAAGTGAACACCGGCTGACACAGCAGAATGTGGCGGACCGTTTAGGGGTCAAGCTGCGGACGTATCAGTATTATGAGAGCGGTAATGACAAGGCGCACCGGCCGGATCTGGAGACGCTGGTGGTTTTGGCGGATATGTATGGGGTGTCAGTGGACTATCTGATCGGCAGGAGCGATGTGCGGTAAAACCCGTCAATAGACGAACCGGCCCCGCCCGGCACCCCGGCGAGTTTGCCGGGTTAAAACGGTAGGGGCCATCGTCAACCATGCTGAAATAGAAACTGGAGTTGCACAGCGCGGACGGCAATACGGTAGACAAAACCAGACTGTGCCTCGGGCGAAAAACTAAACACCCCCGTAATGAAGGAGGATTCTTAAGGAACGTAGTTCCTTAAGCGATCTTTTGGTTCTTTTCGTTCGCACGAAAAGAACGACCCCGCCCCATGGGCGGAAGAAGGGAGCAAAAAATGAAAATCATCGTAGACGCCATGGGCGGCGACAACGCCCCCGGCGAGATCGTCAAGGGGGCCCTCCAGGCCGCCAGGGCCAGGAGCGATCTGGAGATCGTCCTGGTGGGAAAGGAAGACGAGGTAAAGGCCGCCGCCGCGGCCTGCGGCGGTCTGCCTCAGGGGGCGTCCATCGTCAACGCCACCGAGGTCATCGACATGCACGACGACCCGGCTACCGCCTTTAAGGTAAAGAAAGACTCCTCTATGACGGTGGGGCTGACCATGCTGAAAAACGGCGAGGGGGACGCTTTCGTCTCCGCCGGAAGCACCGGCGCGCTGCTCAGCGCGGGCACCCTGCTGGTCAAGCGCATCCGGGGCATCCGGAGAGCCGCCATGGCCCCGCTGGTGCCCACGGCGGGCAACGGCGTGGTGCTGGTGGACTGCGGGGCCAACGCGGAGTGTACCGTGGAGTATCTGGTGCAGTTTGCCTATCTGGGCAGCGTTTATGCCGCCAAAGCTCTGGGGATGGAGAAACCCCGGGTGGGACTGCTGAACATCGGTACGGAGGATTCCAAGGGGGATCAGCTGCGCCGGGACACTTATCTGGCGCTGAAAGAGGCCGGGGAGGCGGGGCATCTCAACTTCATCGGCAACATCGAGGCCAAGGAGGCCGTCAAGGGCGGCTGCGACGTGGTGGTGGCGGACGGGTTCTCTGGGAATGTAATGCTCAAGACCATCGAGGGCGTGGGGTCCTTTATGGGCAGGGAGCTGAAGAGCATGTTTCTCAGCAGTCTGAAGACCAAGATCGCCGCCCTGCTGGTGAAAAGCGGGCTGGACGCCTTCAAGGAGCGGCTGGACCCGGACACCATCGGCGGGACCCCCTTCCTGGGGCTCCAGAAGCCCGTTATCAAGGCTCATGGCTCCAGTAAGGCCAGGGCTATTGAGAACGCCGTCTATCAGGCTGCCGCCGGAGTAAAGGCGGATCTGGCCGGGGAAATCGAGGCGAAGACCGGCCTTATGAAGACAGAGCGCTGACAGCCGCGCAGAAATTACAAGAAATCCTACGCCGCCTATTGACAGGCGGGCGGAAATGTTCTATCATGCCTATGGAATATTATTGACCCCTTTGCGAAAGGAGGGAAACGACATGCAGGACATTTTTGAGCGTATGCAGAGGATCATCTCCGAGCAGTTCTCCGTAGATGAGGATGAGATCACCATGGATACATCCTTTGAGGAGGATCTGGGCGCCGATTCCGTTGACCTGGTAGAGCTGGTCATGAGTATGGAGGAGGCTTTTGACATTGGCGAAGTGCAGGAGGATGAACTCAGCACGCTGTCCACAGTGGGCGACTGCGTCAACTTCCTGTCAAGCAAGCTGGACGACTGAGGACAGCAGCTGTCATTTCCTGTTCTTGTTTGACGATACGACGCTGCAAAAGGGCCCCGCTGCAGGGATGCGCGGCATCCTGCGGACGGGGCCTTTCCTGTTAGGAGGCAGAGGACTTTATGGAATCACTGGAGAAAAAGCTGGGCTACCGGTTCCGGGACCGTGCGCTGCTGGGGGAGGCGCTGAATCACAGCTCCTACGCCAACGAACACAGGGGCGGTCTGGGCAGCAACGAGCGGCTGGAATTTCTGGGGGACAGTGTGCTGGGGTTCGTCTCGGCGGAGTACCTCTTCCGGGAGCATCCGGATCTGCCGGAGGGGGATCTGACAAGGATGCGGGCCTCTCTGGTGTGCGAGCAGAGCCTGTACGAGGTGGCCCGGGAGCTGGAGCTGGGCAGCTATCTGAAGCTGGGCCGGGGCGAGGAGGCCGGGGGAGGCCGGGAGCGGCAGTCCATTCTGGCGGACGCCACGGAGGCGGTGTTTGCCGCCGTGTATCTGGATGGAGGCATCCAGCCGGTACGGGAGCTGATCGTCCGGGTACTGCTCAGTCAGGCCCCCGCCGCGGAGGAGCGCAGGGACTACAAGACCACCCTGCAGGAGGTGGTGCAGCGCAGGAGCGGACAGGTGCTGACCTACCATATGCTCTCCCAGAGCGGGCCGGACCATAACAAGAAGTTCCTCTTTGAGGTGCGCCTCAACGACGAGAGCGTGGGGCGCGGGGAGGGCCGCAGCAAGAAGGAGGCCGAACAGGCCGCCGCCAGAGATGCGCTGGAGAAAATGGGGTGAGTTTGTTGAATATACGGCATCCGCAGGAAAATGTTATTAAAACGTATGACACGGGATCGCTGTTGATTTAATTGAATGGAGCGACACTGTCTGGTGTGGAAAAATCGGTTATGCAGACAATCATGCTGACGAACCGAATGTGGAAAAAGTTATGGAAGATTTTATGGCTGTTTCCACCCCGCCAAACAGCCGCGAAGATCATTGGGATATTTGCATGAGTTTGCATTATCTTTCACGCGAACGGCCCAGCGGCGTGATGTTTGGATTTCTTGTCACAACGGATGTTCAGCCTGATTCATATGATATTTACAAAATGCCCGCTGCAAAATTTTTGCGTATAAGAATGTGTGATGAAACTGCAAAGATGTTGGGGCACGAACCGTGGGAGGGCGGCATTCCTCCATACCATTGGATCGGGGAACAAATAGCCCCTGAACTCGGCTATACTTATGGCGATGATACACTTCCAATTGTTGAATATTATGGTTTTTTCAAACCTGAAGATGGGACGCACGAGTATTGTTACTTATATGTCCCGGTAA
>Ga0224746_10253_pt1 | contig 11706 bp, 7 predicted proteins | sample LIM_F_Water_Bulk_FD_183000 | JGI IMG/M metagenome (GOLD analysis project Ga0224746, IMG submission 183000) | Enriched cells from gastrointestinal tract of the lab mouse from Pacific Northwest National Laboratory (PNNL), Richland, Washington... | ecosystem: Host-associated > Mammals > Digestive... | reverse complement strand
CAGTGTGAGACTGGGAAACCGGTCTATGGTGGAATCACTGATTTGGATCAGCTGAGGCAAAATCTGGAGGAGAACTGTATTCCGGAAGACTTTGCTCAGATGGGAATTGAGGACTATCCTCGTTTTCTGGAGCAGAGGCGTGTGCTTATGGCACAGAAAATCCGAAAATTTTATGTGGCACTGAAATAAAAAACTTGGCTAAAATGCTTCGTTTTGACCTGATGATTTTTCTATTTCTAATTTTCTTTTCTATCGACTTTTGCTCCTTCATTCGGTATTGTGTTGGTTGCCAAGGGTACCAAAAAATACTGAATGCAGGAGGAAAAAGTATGACCAGCATAAAAAAGCATATTGCTGCCACATTGACGGCGACCATCCTTGCAACCGCACTCACCGTTCCCGCCTCGGCGGAGCCCCCGGCTATCCGGGTGAGCAGTTATAAGGGCAGCACCCTCGAGGTGGGAGAACGAAGCGGCCTCATCATTGGGCCCAGCGGGACAGAGTACACCGTTACCTCCAGCGACCCAGACACAGTGGCGGTAGAACAGGTACTGACCTTCTGGGTTGCCGTCGCCAAGGCGGAGGGGAGTGCGGAGATCACCGCCTCCAACAGCGTGGGAGAGTCCGGATCCGTAACGCTGACAGTCGGCCCCGCTACTCCTGCCACACCAGAAACCCCCGCCGGCGGGAACAGCGTCAGCCTAACGGACAACCTTGAGTTACGCCAGGAGATGATCCGCTTGATTAACCAGACCCGCAAGGCTAATGGTGTCTCGGAACTGCCGATCAACGAGGCCCTGATGAACGCCGCCCAGGTTTGCGCCAACCGGCACTACACCTGGCATCACGCTCCGGAAAACGAGGATAGTCCTCAATTCCCATCTGAGCAAAGTCTTCCGGAATACAGTTCTCCTCCAGATTTTTCCTCAGCTGATCCAAATCAGTGATTCCACCATAGACCGGCTTCCCAGTCTCACACTGGTGAAGAACAACCGCCATATAATCCTTTGGTGCGTCCGCGCTGATTTTAATATTGATTTCCGACTACAAATAGACATAGTTGGCGATCTGGTTGTACTGTCCTTTGCTGGTAATCCCATTCCGAATTAAGTACTTCTTAGGAAAGAGATGGTGGATATCTCCACGTTCCTCCAGCATCGCTTTCACTTCTATGTGTTCACCCAGGAAACCTTTGTCGTGATTCTTAACCTGGGCCATCAGGAACACATTGAAATAGGGGCTGCTGGCCACTGAGGTATTCAGCCGATCCACCAGCACATTGTTCCAGAACGCGTCGGAGAGTTCGCCGGCCTCCACCTGTTCCAAATATTCGAGAGGATTTTCATAGGCATTGAACCGCTTTACGTCATAGTCGAAGGCGGATTCAGGTGAGCCCGAGTAACGACCTGTCAAAATCGTCAAGACGATCCAGCGGCGAACAATGCGCTCGATCATGCTGGGATCAATTTCCCGTACTTTCAAGGTGAGATACAAAATATAGCCAAAGTTCAGCACATTCTGGGAGCGCACTTGGGAGGCCCGCTCCATACCGACAGATTTCAAAATCATGACGTACCTTTGGAAATGAGTCTGATTGACCACATCCAAAACCGCGTCATGCAAGTCGTGAAACGCCCCTTCCGCTATCTCAGCTTTGAAATCTCTGGCTTCAAAGTCACGTCCGGACAACAGGCTGACCAGGTCGGAAAGCCGTCCACGGCTGAACTTGTAGGTGAAAGCAACACGGAGAACATCGCTGTAATCCGGTTCATAGATATCTTCGTTCTCGTTGACGATCCACTTGATTTTCTGAAATTCTTCTGTCTGCGCAAAAATAGTATCGCTGAATCTGATTCCATTGTAATCAGCCGGAGCCTGCAAAAAATGGCAAAAATAATCAATCATTTTTCGGATGATATTCCCACCATATTCCTCATTACTGGAAATTTTGCTCATAGCAAAGTCTGCCTGTGACAGGACAACGCCTTTGGAGTTAATTCGGATGAAAATGTCTGTGACCTGCTCAATATCCAGTTCGTGGGAAAGATTGATCATACCAAGGTTGTTATTTTCAATGCTTTTCAAGCGGGTGATAATATCGGAGATCTTAGACATTCCCTCGCTGTCAGTAATTCCGTTTTTCTGGCAATAGTCGATGACAAAACCAAACGAATTAAAGCCGGGGTCAAAAATTGCGGCAATATCAGGAATATATTTGACATCCTTGAGAATCGCCGGGTTCACTACATCGAACCGCTCCTCTTGGGGGTTAAAGGCAATTTTTATAGGGAACTTTTTGTAATCAGCACCCACGACCTCTTGTCCAACGATTGCGGCTGCCAAAGCAGTGATACGCTGTTGCCCATCAATCAAGACTTTTTTGCCGGAGGATATGGTTCCATCCTTCAGTTTTACATCCGGGTTCTGCCAGACGATGATGTAGCCAACCGGGTAGTTTTGATACAGGGAATCAATCAGGTCACGCACCTTGGTGCTGTCCCACACAAAGGGACGCTGAATTTCAGGGATTGCGATACTCCCGTCTTTGATGCTGGAAAGCAGAGAACTGACCGCAATATTGTTGACATCATATCTTGCCATAGTACAACTCTCCTCCGATAAGTTTCTACAACGCCGTTCTCAGCGCCTGTTCGATTCGCTTTTTCTCATCACTACCATCTGTTCTAAGACGCAGCAGAGGAATCCCGCATTGCGATAAAATATGATTTTTCTTTTCATCCCGCACCGCTTGGATGCTGTCTGCAGTGTGAAAGGCTGTTCCATCTACCTCAATGGCCAGCAGCGGCGACTTGTCCATTTTCCGGAACAGAAGAAAATCTACATGGGTCAGCGGGTTTCGGGCATAAGCGGTTTCCTCATGATTCAGCAGAGAATAATCTTTTACAAGATTGACCAGCGACACATGGACGGCACTGGACACGGCAGAAAATTCCGGCTCCATAAGAACACGCTCGATTACAGCATTGAGTAGATTTTCTGAATCGTACTCAGAGATTCGTCTGTGCTTTTTCAGAAAAACTCGTCGCTGCTGGGCGTAGCCTTGATAAAGAAGGTCAAAAATGGAATAAACGGCGCTTTCTACAACCGCACAGTTGTTGTACTCAATATAGCGGGCCAAGTCCCCATAGTTTGTCTGGTCATTTCGTGGATCTTGGGAGGTGACGACTGTCAGCGATTTGACCGCCCGGGACACCGCTACATTCAGCATCCGGGGATCATCCACAAATTCTGTAATCACATTATCCACCGAAGTCAAAACAATCGCGTCTTTCTCCCGTCCCTGAAATTTGTGGACGGTGGCCGCTTCAATGCCGCCTCCCAATTGGCTTTGAAGCGCGGCTACCTGATCCCTATAAGGTGTAATGACCCCAATGCTTCGGTATCCTTTTTCTTGCAGGTGCGGAAGAACTTCTTTTTGAATCACATCGATCTCCCGCTGATTTAGGCGGCCCCGGGCGTGGTTTCCCGGCGCTGTCCGATACATCGTCAGTACATCCGGCTCACCGTGGTCAGCCGTCATAACGATCAGCTTTCCACCATAGAATTTCTGGTTGCAGAAATTGATGATCTTGGGGTGACAGCGATAGTGCTCCCGCAGCAGCACCGTGGATACCTCCGGCCATGTTGCCAGAGCAGATGAGAGCAGACTATGTGCGGAAAAATGGTAGACTTCCGGAAGATCATATCGGCTCCATATCGCCTCACTGGTCTGAATATCTCTGTTGTTCAGGACGTTGGGAAGCTGCTGGAGGTCGCCAACAATCACAATATTTCGGGCACAGGCAAACGCCAATACCCCCGTAGCTAAATCGACCTGTGACGCCTCGTCCACAATTAAATAGTCATAGATATGGTCAATATTCAGAGTTCCTTTGATGGAGTATGTGGTGCTTAGAACGACCGGATATTCCCGGTTAAATTCATCTGATTGTCCCCGAAAGTCCCGCATCTCAAAGACTCGGCGTTCACCTTTCCATTGGTAGATATTGCTCAACTCTGCCCGGAATAAGCGAAGAGACTTTTCTGTCAGCTCCTTCATTTTCTCAGGAAAGGAATAATTTGCAAGCTGTTGTTTCAGTTTGGCTTTTTCCTCTGTCAGTTCCCGTTGCCGCACAATATAAAATTGCCGTTGAAGATAGGGAATCACAAGTTCAGGCGTTTGAAGGAAAATCTTCAGGGCGCTGAGATTGAATCGAAACATGATAGAGAGTTTTTTCAGCAGGCCCAACCTGCTTTCACGTTCAGCGTGTTGTTCATATTCCAGCCACAGATTCAGTATCTTTTGCGAAGAAAGCCCGCTTAAATTCTCCTGGGGTGCTTGGGTATAGGTCTGGTAGTATTCGTCAAAATAATGCCGCTCCGGTCGAAGCTGCAAAAATTCCTGTTCGATTTCAGCAATTCGGTTTTTTGCGTTGAGCATATCGTTTAATTCTTTGGAGAGCGTGGCTACTTCTTGATTGAGTCGAGCTTTCTCCTCCTGCCCCAAAGTCCATTCTCCCATATCAGGGTATCTGCCGGTCTGGGCCTCCAGGAAGCGTTCCTTATTACTGATACTTCCCAGGAAAGCAGTGAGAAAAGAAAGCCCCTTTTTCTCCATTTTCTCTGCAACGTTGAGGGTTGTGGAATTATTATTGGACACTACTGCCACTGTTTTCCCGTTCCTTACCGCGTTGGCGATAATATTCAGGATTGTCTGGGTCTTGCCAGTGCCCGGCGGCCCCTGGATAATGCTGATTTGAGAGGACAGCGCGTTTTCTACTGCGACTTTCTGGCTCTGATTCAGGCCAAAGGGATAAATGACCGTCTCTGGAAGATAGAATGTTTCTGGAGATCTGCCGGGCTCCAGATAGCAGGCCAACACGGTCTTCTCACTGACAGCTTGGATCCGCTCATACTGTTTGCTCAAAATATTGAGATTATCTCCCACAACTAAGCTGACAGCTTCTGCTGTTTCCTTGAAGTAGTTAAAGACGCTTTTTTGCTTGTCCCCTGCCAGACAGTTGCGTTGAATTTCCACATCCTCTCTGTGGCAGGAAAGAACTTTGTTTCCAGTGCGGATCACGCGATAAAATGACCCAAAATCTAAAATTTCGTCTACTTGGGCCATACGGACACCTTTGACTGTCACAATCAGTCCGGCAGGATCAATGCGCTGCCGCAACTCCAGAATTTTCACCTTTCCGCCCTGGTAGTGATACACTTTGGGAGAGCTAGTATATACCACGTCACAAGCGTCACCACAGGGCTGAAACTCTTTGACAGAATCTGTTTTGTCCTGCCCGTTAATCAGAATTAGGTATTTTTCTCTATCCATTATAATTCTCCTGTGATAACTGTTGGGAAAACTCTCTTTGTCTGCTCGGATCAGTTAAATGCTGAAATCTTAGAGGCAACCTATGTTTTAAGCAGCTTAGAGCAGCAAATTTTGATTTATCGCTCTGATGGACGAAAGCAGCGAACTGCTCTTGGAGGTGGATCGGGGGGAGTGGAACATCAATGTTGGCTAAAGTCTGTTGACTCAAATTTTGAACATTCGCCCCCCGACCTCTTAACTTCTTTCGTACAGAATCTATTCTGAGAAGATGCAAAAGATAAATCTCATTTAGATAATTAGCTTCTTTCCTAAATCGAATACAGAAACCGCTAAAGGTAGTAATCCTGTCCGTGAATTTGACCAACACACTGCGTCCAACGAGTTCTTTGTTCCCATTTGATCTGACAAAGACAATATCACCGTTTTTAAGTAGGTAATCCTCTCCTGGCATTTCATTAAGTGAAATAGTGGTGAGAGGGGTATCTTCATGAATCGTCAGCCTACTCTGGAAGTCCGCTACACCCAGACATGAAATATCAAAACCTCTATCCTTAGTCGAAAAATTCATTCCATTTTTGCATTTTCCCATCTCAAGCAGAGGTGTTGTTTTCCAGTGCATTGGGTTGGCTACTGGATCACCAAACTCCCCCAGAAATTGAGACTTAACAAGTTCATCTGTTGCGAAAATCAACTTTTTATAACTTTCTATGGTATTGTTGATAGCCCATAATACCTCTGATAATTTCTTTTGTGTATGTAAATCAGGCATCTCAAATTCTAAATCTTTCAGGTCGCGCCAATTAATTGTTGGTGACAAGGAGCCTACTGAAATTTTGATGGCAGCATCCAAAAAGTAATCAGAACTGATGAACAGCGGGAAAAAATTCTTGTCGACAACATCCTCTTTTGGCCTGAGAACCATACCATGAGCAGAGAATATCCCGTCAAAGGGCGCAATAGCAACTTTTTTCTGATATGCCCTTCGTTTGCCAAATAAGACATCGCCTTTCCTCATAATTAACTTTTCGCCGATGGGGGCAACATCTGAGCCGAAACGCATAACATTCAAGCTACCAGTATCTAAATGCTCCAAGCCGATATAAGTAAAACGGTCTTCCTCAGTAGGCTTTTTCTTCTCCTTGCTATTGATTGCAATTTGTTCAAACCGATATTTCGCCATCACGCACACCTCCTTGTGGAAGTGGTATGAATAGAGAAATCCTTGTAGGTTATAGAATCGATAAATTGAGAATTGCAAACAACTCACACACGGTTCAAGCGATATATTTCCTGTGTGATTCTTTCACATTATTCTGGTTAACCATCGCATATTGGAGAGTAGTGTCAATGCTTTGATGTCCAAGGAGCTGCTGAACCTGTTCAATTGGCATTCCTTTGTCAATTGCCATGGTAGCCAAGGTCCTTCTAAATTTATGGGGATGGACTTTATGGAAGCTCAGCTCACGGCCAATCTTCCGCAGACGAATCTCAACACCGCTGATCTGCAATCGCTCAAACGGTTTCAGCAGAGAAACAAACAAGGCGTCATTGTCATCGGGCCGCTCTTTCAAATATCTCTGAAGGTGGATCTTTGTTCTTGCGTCAAAATAGACCTTTCTCTGCTTATTTCCTTTTCCAAAAACGATACATTCCCGGTTCTCAAAGTCCACATCGCCCTGATTCAGCTTTACCAACTCGCCAACACGGATACCTGTGGAGGAAAGGAGATCAATCATCGCCAGGTCACGCAGATTGTTGCAGTGGTCGCGCATCAGTTCCAGCGCTTCATCCGAATAAGTCTCTTTAACGGTCTTCCCTGTTTTTACTTTGTGAATTCTCCGCACGGGGCTTTTTATGATGTAATCCTCGTCTTCAAGCCAAGAGAAAAATGACGAGAGAATCCGCCTCACGTTGTCGAGAGTCACTTTGCTGACCGTCCCTCGGCGCTGATAGTTGTCGAGGTATAGACGAAGATCCTCCGTTGTTATTTTGCGTTCCGGCTTATTGATCTTCTCCATCATATTTCGGATTGTAGACTCATAATAGCGCAGAGATTTCTCCGAGCATCCCTCCACTCGCTTTGCTGAAATAAAAAGTGGAAGCCAATTAGACATCTGCGATCCATTATCTGTAGTAGTTTGTGCGTTCAGAGCAGATAAATGTCGGTGAAGAGATGCGAGCAGCAACTTCATCTGTTTCTCATTCAAAACTTCAGAGAGTTCTTGCCGAATATTGGAAATCATTTCTTCGATCATGGTGTTTCCTCCTTTTCGTGTTCCTCCGTTTGAGGCGTACCCACGAGCCGGAGGGAACTCCATGACCCTGTTTTTCAGCCGAGCTGCTCAGAAATGATACATTTGTAGGTGGCGGTCAGCTCTGAAAGGGCTTGTTCCAGTTCAAATTTTGATTTATCGCTCTGGTGGACGAAAGCGGCATATTGCTTTTGTTGAGCAATAGTTGGGAGTGGAACACGCAGATTTTTAATATCCTCCTGGTTTATGCTCGCTTGATTTGCAATTTTTGCCGTTCTTTTAATTTGAGATCGAACAATATCCGAGCACAAATATGCTACAAGGTAACAAATATTAACCAAATTCTCATTAACACGAATACGCATCACATTAGATTCAAAAACGGTTGTTTCCTGGACTCCTTGAATTAAGGCACATTTTCCAACGTGTTCTACACTACCATTGACTCTATTAAAAACAAAGTCTCCATTTTCCAGACAATATAGTTTTTGTTCTTCCTTTGTACATTGTAACCTCTTAAGTAAGGAGAAATCAGATACATGACCATCATAAAATGAATCTACTCGAACAATTGGAGTGCCAGATCCGTCTGCCTTATAGAACTTTTGCGGCTTATATAACCCATTTTGTGGTCCCAATATAATCATATCTCCGAGCCGTCGAACCGGTACATCTTTCCCCATTTTCATTTGAGTTAATGGGTCCCCAAACCACTCGATAAATTGAGATTTCACCAACTCATCCGTGGTGGTAATAAGCCGTTGATAGGATTTCTTTGTGGTATCTATAGCCCACAAGAGCTCCGAAAGCTCATGCTGTTTTTCCATATCAGGCAGGCTAAACTCATAATTCTTCAAGTGTTCCCATTTAACGCGGGGCGAAAGCGATCCTGCCGATTTTTCTACCGCAAAATCAAACAGAGCATCATTTTGAATGATGAAGGGCAGTAATTCCGGAAGAAGATAGTCGGGCTTTGCCGTAATGACTGTAATATCACCAGAGCATATACCGTCAAACGGTGCAACAGCAGCTTTTTTCAAGTAAGCCCGACGGCGTCCAAAGAGCACGTCACCTTTATGGAACATCTTTGTGAATGTGTTGCCGCTACTGTCATCCCATGAAGTAAGGGTGATTTCCTCTGGTGTTAAATGTTCCAGTCCCACTGTGGGATACCCATCTTTGCTGCCTTTACAGGTTTCTCTGCGTTCCGCAGCCACATCGCCAAGCAAAACCTTACTCATCCTCCTGCGCCCCCTTTCCCAAAAGCAGATTCAGCTTTTCATAACTCAGTTTCATGGTCTCCGACGCGGCCATCCAGCTGTCAAAATGCTCCTGGACGGAACGGGTATCCACCTCTGCCGCTTCGGTCTCCTGCTTGACATAGAGGGGAATACTGAGAGAAAAGTTGTGATCCGCTATATCCTGGATGGTGGCTACCCGTGCGAAACCGGCCTTGTCAGAATATTGATGGTAGGCCTCGGAAATCTTCTGAATATGCCGATCCTCCAGATAGCTTTGGGCATTTTTCCGCTCCATCTCGTTTACCGCGTTGATGAAAAGCACCTGTCCTCGCCGTTCCGGGCGCTTGTTCATGCGGCAGATCATAATACAGGCTTCCATAGGGGAATTATAAAACAGATTTGCCGCCAGACCGATCACACATTCCACACGGTCGCTGCGCACCAGCTTTTCCCGCATGGCGCTCTCCTCATTGCGGAATAAAACACCGTGGGGAAACAAAATTGCGCACCGCCCGGTCTCCTCCTTCAGGCTGGCAAGGATATGCTGCAAAAAAGCATAATCCGCCCGCCCCTGGGGCGGCACTCCCAGAAAATTTCGGCCATACTTGTCACTCTCAAAGGCAGCGCGGTCCCATTGGCTGATGGAATATGGCGGATTGGCCAGAACCAGGTCAAACTGCCACAGCCTGCCGTTTTCAATAAATGCGGGTGCGGCAAGGGTATCGCCGTTTACAATGCTGAAATCCTTGACGCCATGGAGAAACAGGTTCATCTTCCCGATGGCGGAGGTCAGAGCGTTGATCTCCTGCCCAAAGACCGCCACATTGCGCCATTCCTTTCCTTGCGCTTTCAGGTAAGCGATCGCGGAAATCAGCATACCGGCGCTGCCGCAGGTGGGGTCATAGATGGATTCCCCAGACTCCGGACGGAGCATTTCCGTCATCAGGTGGACGACCGTCCGGTTGGTGTAAAACTCCTGCGCCGTGTGGCCGCTGTCATCCGCGAATTTTTTGATGAGATACTCATACCCCTGTCCAAGCTCGTCCTCGGGGCAGTTTGCGATGGAGAGTGTCTTGGTGCTGAAATGCTCCAGCAAATCTTTCAGCAAACGGTCCGGCAGACGGTTTTTATTGGTCCAGGCCCCATTCCCAAAAATCCCTTGCAGTTTATCGGAATTGGCGTTTTCAACTTTTCGGAACGCCTCCACGATTGCCACACCAACATTTTCGGACACCGCCCGAACATCATTCCAGTGACAGCCTTTGGGAACGATAAATGTATGAAGCTCACGCTCATCAAACTCAGCGGCGTCTTCGCCGTATTCCTCCTGCGCTGCGGCGGTCTCCTCATCGTACACATCACAGATTCGCTTAAAGAACAGCAGCGGGAATATGTACTGCTTATAGGCTCCCGCATCAATATTTGTGCGGAGGAGGACGGCAGAGTTCCACAGATAGGACTGTAATTCCTCAATGGTGATCCGTTTATTCACTGACGTACCCTCCATCCAGCAGGAGCCTCTTCATCTTTTCCTCGGCCCGGAGCATAGCCTCATAAGCCTCTAAATACTGTCTGCGCACTTCCTCCGGGGGAATCGTTTCCTGCTCTTTTTTCTCAATGTAGTTGTTAATGGCAAGAGTGTAGTCTTTTTCCCGTATATCGGCAACCGTTGCTATTTTGACGCGCTCGATCACAGCTTCATAGGCTGAGTATAGGGAATAGACTCTTTGGATATCCTCCTCGGTCATGACGTTCTGTGCCCGCTGGGGCGTGTAGATGCCGGAAGCGTCAATCAAGCAAACTTTCCCGCGGTGATTCGCATTCTTGTTGTTATTGAGAAAAAGGATACAGGCTGAAACGCCGGTGGAATAGAAGACACCTCCGGTAAGCGTAATCACGCACTCCAGTTTGTCAGACTCTACCAGCTGTTTGCGAATTTCTCCCTCTTTTCCGCCACGGAACAAAACGCCCTGGGGCAGAACGACAGCACACCGACCTGTCTTTGGATTCATAGACTTGACCATATGCTGGAGCCACGCAAAGTCTCCGTTGGAGTCTGTCGGACAGCCCCAGAGATTACGTCCATAGATATCGCTGCTGAATTGCTCAGCGCCCCAGTTTTTTAAAGAAAACGGAGGATTTGCCACAACACAGTCGAAGGTTTGCAGATTGCCGCGCCAGAGATAATTAGGGTTTCGCAGCGTATCTCCCTGAGTCACTCTGAAATCTTTCGCACCATGCAGGAACAGGTTCATCCTGGCAATGGCGGAGGTAGCCAGATTTTTCTCCTGCCCATAGATCCGGCCATAGGTCAACTTGTCGCCTTTCATGTAGCGAATCGCTTCGATCAGCATACCGCCTGTGCCGCAGGCGGGGTCATATACCGACTGGCCTGCCTGCGGGGCCAGCAGCATGATCATCAGCCTGACAATGGAACGGGGCGTATAAAATTCACCCGCATTCTTTTTGGATAGATCTGCAAATTTCTTGATTAAAAACTCATAGCTGTCGCCCATCACATCGGCAGAATAATTGTTGTTTCCAACTTTGATTTTGGACATGTGCTCAATCAGATTTTTCAGCCGCTCATCGGACAGCTTTGTTTTATCCGTCCAGTTCGCATCATCAAAGCTGGAGAATACCCCGCTTAATGTATCAGGGTTTGCCCGCTCGATCCCATTCATGGCATTCACAATGGCAACACCCACATCCATGCTCGCCTCTCGGACATCCTGCCAATGGCATCCGTCCGGGATCACAAAACGGTGGTTTTCTGGGAAACTGGCATACTCCTCATCCCCGCCGGATTCTTCCAATGCGGCCTGGGTCTCCTCGTCATAGACATCAGAAAGCCGTTTGAAAAACAGGATCGGTGTCA
>Ga0224746_10252_pt1 | contig 11710 bp, 10 predicted proteins | sample LIM_F_Water_Bulk_FD_183000 | JGI IMG/M metagenome (GOLD analysis project Ga0224746, IMG submission 183000) | Enriched cells from gastrointestinal tract of the lab mouse from Pacific Northwest National Laboratory (PNNL), Richland, Washington... | ecosystem: Host-associated > Mammals > Digestive... | reverse complement strand
GGCAGCGCCTGCGCTTCTCCTCGTCCGGGTGCATCTGGAACACCACCTCCATGCATTCCCGCCCGGAAAGCTTCACCACGGGCCGGATAATCTCCAGGGCCGTACTGGCCTCCCCCGCCTCCTTCACCGGCACCGCAATCACATCCGCCATGTCCAAAATCCTCTTTGCCTTCAGAGTCAGAAGCTCCGGATCTCCCGGACCCACGCCAATTCCATATAGTTTTCCTGTCATATGCTCCTCCTGTTTTATCTCACATCCCTTCCCTCAGCGGACAAGGGGATACACGCCCCTTGTTCACTGAGAGTATTCTCCCACAAAAAAAACCCATGTTTGCAGCACACGGGTTTTTCTCCAATTTTAACTGATACCCCTTGCGGGGCCAGCGGCAGGGAGATCCTTGAACTGCTTTCTTCGGAAGCCATCCGTCTCAGGTAAAATCCCCGGCAGCAGACTGCGGGTATTTCACCCTCGCGGCAGTCGCCAAAGTCATACAAGCATGACTCTGACTCCTTGTTCACGGGAATAACAAAAAGCAGGCTTCCTGGCTTACAGCTCCTCGCTCTACTCCGCCTTCTCACGCAAAAGCGCAATGGCGTTTCCGTTTTCCTCCCGGACAAAATGTCCAAAACGGCTGAATATCGCTCCCTGATTACAGTGACCGGATCGCTTGGGGTTCCCACCCAATTTCCTTTTTCCGGCCTTCTACGTGCTATCCCGCTTCCGGACCGGACACTTTTTGTTGTATCTTCTGTTTATTTGACCATCCCTAGTTTATCATATTCTTTGTTTTTCGTCAATCATGGCTGAGTATTGACGATTCTTTGGTCTCTTGACCTGTGAAAAGGAAGTATGTTCTTAATCTTAGGGAAGTTCATGGGGAAGGTTCATAGGCTCATAGGGAAGTTCTATGAAAATCAGGCTTGAAAAAATGCTTCCACCATGATATAGTCAGAGAAAGCAGATTATTTCCATATTTATAGTCTTTCTATCAGACTTCGGTCAAACGGCGTTTTGCCGTATCATGCCAAAAGGCGTTCCAGAAATTCCTGCTTTGAAACTCAAAACACATCTTATGAAAAAGCAGGAGAAGGAACATGGAAGACGAAACCTGTTGGATCCGCGGCAGCGTGAAAAAACAGCACAGGATCCATGAAGGGAGCTGGTTCCGAAGGTCTGACAGCGTCTGTTGAAATACATGGGGCGGTTTGGCACTTTCTCCTGCGGAAGGGAGAAAGAAGTATGTCTAACGTAACAAGAAACCATAAGGACAACGTATTTTGTCTGCTGTACAGAGACAAGAAGAACCTGCTTTCGCTGTATAACGCCATAAACGGCACGTCTTACCAGAGAGAGGAAGATCTGGAGGTTGTGACACTGGAGGAGGCCATCTGCCTGAAGATCAGAAACGACGCCGCTTTTGTGATCGATTCCAGATTGAATCTGTATGAACAGCAGTCCAGCGTTAATCGGAACATGCCTCTGCGAGATTTATATTATGTCACCGAGGAGTTGAAGAAAATTGCGCCGCCAGGGAGACTGCACCAGAAAACCCGGGTGGAAATTCCCGTGCCGCGTTTCGTCGTTTTCTACAATGGAACGGAAAAACAGCCGGAAAGAATGATCTATAAGCTTTCAGACTCCTTTTGCAGAGTGGAAACAGATCCGGAGTTGGAACTGAAAGTGACGGTGATCAATATCAATCCTGGCTGTAACAGAGAACTGCTGGAGAAATGCGAGAGCCTGAGAGGCTATATGGTGTTTGTCGAAAAAGTCCGTGCCGGCAGGACTGCTAATCTTGGTTTAGAGGAAGCAGTACGCCAGGCGGTGGAGGGATGTATATCCCAGGGTATCCTTGCAGAGTTTTTCAGGGAGCATAAAGAGGAGGTAGTGGAAATGGGAATTTATGAGTTTGATCAGGAGCTGCACGACAGAGTTCTTTTGGAGGATGGCGAGGCAATTGGAATAAAGAAGGGAATTGAAATGGGAATTCACATTTATAAAGAAATCCTAGAGGGAAATACAGACACCAAGAGGATCGCAGAAGCGATTGGCTGCAGCATGGAGGAAGTGGAGAGAGCCAGAAAGCAATGCAACATTTAAGTACCCTATAGAAGGTATGGGAACAGGCTGTCCGCACAAAGGGGCAGCCTGTTTTAAATTCGGAAAGATTCCCAGCGCTCTCTTTAGAATCGTTATAAAGGGACAGAAAACCTCCGGAAAAATTCACACTCCTCATCATTGCACACCTGCCCCAAGGGCTCCTGCACCACATTTTGAAACACATGATAGAGAGGAGTCTTTTCATCTCCGTATTCCCGAAATACATGGAGGATTCCCAGTTTTTCTAACAGCTCTTTCATCTGTAGGGTCTGGTGCTTCAAATCATCCCCATAGGCAGTCATGAGATACACAGGCGGAAAGGCAGGATTTACATGATCCGTCACATGAATGATCGCCTGCTCCTCCCAGGAGCCTGCCTCCGGCAGAAAATCCTCTCTCAAATCCCGGTCCGCCTGCTCTCCCAGAATTCGCTGGGAAAGGGTGAATACCCCGCAGTTAAAGGCAACGGCCCGGGGAAGAAAGCCTTTGGGTACAGCAAACGCATAGCGGGCGGCGTAGGCAGGATCCGTGCACACAGCCAGGTAGAGCCCCAGTAAATGAGCGCCTGCAGAGTCTCCCACCGCAAACACCTGTCTCATATCCAGATGATATGTCTCCTGGTTCTCATACATCCAGGCAACCACCTGGTTTGTGTCCTCCAGCTGGGCGGGAAACTTAAATTCCGGCGCCAGCCGGTAGCTATAGCTTACCACCGCAAAGCCCCTGCGGGCCAGCTCCATGGCATAAAACTGATACAGCTCCTTATCCCCGTATACCCAGGCTCCCCCGTGAACCACCAGAATCACCGGAAGCGGCTTCTCCCCTGCTTCCCTGGGGCGAAATACGTCCAGCAGATTCCAACAGGGCTCTGGGCCGTAGGACAGGCTGTCAAAGCGCACAACCTCCTCCGGGGTTTTCAACCCCTCATTCCTTTTTCCGTCTTTTTCTCCCCACTCCCGGCGCAGCCGCTCACTGGTCTCTGACATTCCTTTTCCCTCCCTGTCAAATTCTTGCCCTCAGTATAACATGGTCCCCACACAGGGTCCAGTCCAAATCCTCCTAGTCCTTTGCTTTCGGATTCTCGTTCCGGGCCACCTCCATAAAGGCAATCACATTTTCCGGTGGAATATCCCCAGGCATGGCATGGGTAGGCGCCAGTATATATCCTCCGTTCTCCCCCAGAATGTCCATTACCCGGTGCATTTCCGCCTTTACCTCTTCCGGCGTCTTGAAGGGCAGGATACACTGGGTGGAAATACCTCCGAAGAAGGTAATGGAATCCCCAAATCGTTTCTTGAAATCCACAATATCATAGACCTCCGGCTGGAAAGTGTTGTAGATATCCAGTCCCAGCTCCACCAGATCCGGGAACACCTCTCTGCAATCCCCGCAGGAATGCTGAGCCACATACATCTTGTAGCTCTTTACATGGTCGTACATTTTTTTCAGCCTGGGCTTCAGAAATTGTTTCCAGATAGGATAGCCCATCTGCAGGCCCACCTGCTGCCCCCAGTCGTCCCCAAAGAATACGCAGTCAATGGGATACTGGGCCACAATATCCACCACCTTGCAGTTATACTCCACAATTTTATCCAGGACCTCTTCTATAAATTCTGGCTCCTCCAGGAAATCCACCAGAGTTTCAAAAGTACTGTGTAAGGTCCAGAGGCGCTCATAGAGAGAAAACCCGATGATATACATGGTAAATTTGTCCGGCTGGGCTGTCAGACGCTCACATTTCTCCCGGATCAGGGCTTCATCCGGCTCTGGGAATTTGTAATCCCCAAGCTTTGCCTCGGGAATGGGATGAATCTTCACGATTCCAAAATCCCCCTCCTGGACTCCTTTATCCCAAACCACGCCAAACATGTCCTGAAAACGGCCGTTTCCCAGATCCACAAAGGATTCATTGCGCTCCTGGGCCAGATAGGAATCGCTGTGCTCAAAATACAGGGGATCTCCCGTATACTGAATCATTTTTTCCAGCTCTCCCTCTGTCAGATCCAGATAATAGGGGATCACCGGAACCGGTTTATGCTCCAGGGCCTGAATCACAAGCTCTCTCTGTGTCATGTAATCTTCTCCTTTTCTTTTCCTCACTTATTTTAGAATGTCGTATCTGCAGACGTCCACAGTTTCTCAGGGGATGGGTTTTCCGTCTGCCCCCAGGATTCCTTTCTCAGAAAATGTTTTCCTGAAAAAGGGAGACTGTGCAAGGACAGCCTCCCTCTTTCCTTATTCGGCATCTGCTCCCATGACTTCCTGATAATTAGTGGGGTCTACCATAATTCCGCCCAGCGGATAGGTGCCATACTCATTATCTCCCTCATAGGTATCCTTGTAATCACCGAAAATTTCCTTGCCATCTCTCAGATATTCGATTGCGGCGATGGCTTCCTGTGTGCCGGTCTCTGTGGAAGAGAAATAAGCGGCAGACTTGAAGCAGGAATACTCCTTCTTAAACTCGTCCTTGGCAATGTACGCGCCGGCTCCTACCACACAGGCGTCCTTGTCCAGGTTAGCAGCCTCCAGAGCGCGGGTTGCTCCGCCGGCACCCTCATCATTGGGCGCGGTCACGATCCACTTGGTGATTTCCGGATGAGCTGTAATGGTAGCCGCCACCACATCATAGCCAGCCTCGGTGGTTCCGTCATAGTTTGCGTCGATAATTTTAGACTCATCAAAATCCGGGCAGCCTGCCAGGAAGGCGTCCTTTGCACCCTCCGCACGGGGAACGCAGGAGCTTACCTCGTTCATGGTCATGCGCATGTAACCGATGCTGTCCGCATCAGCCGCCAAATCCATCTCCGTATTTACATAGTTAGCCAGCCACTCGCCCATGCCGCTTCCCACTACATAAGCATTCAGCTCCAGAGCCGGTGCAATATGCTTTCCGTCCACAATCAGTCCGTCCGCATCTGCAAATACCGGAATTCCCGCCTCATTGCACCGGTCCACGATGGTCTGGGACAGTCCCTGATCCGGCGGGCAGATAATGATAATGTCCACATTCTGGGCAATAAGCTGATCCAGGTTATTCAGGCTCTTCTCCGGATCCATCTCACAGTCCAGAGCAATGACCTTGGATGCTCCCATGGAAAGCGCTGTTTCCTCAATAGCCTTCAGGGTTCCCTGGAACCACTCCTGGGAAAGATCCTTGCAGATGTAGCCAATGACCCAGCCTCCATCCTTGGCGGGTTCCTGGGCGTCGCTCTCTGCGGGCGCCTCCGCAGGTGTCTCTGCCGGCGCTTCTGTTGCCGGAGCCTCTGCGGGAGCTTTCTCCTCAGAAGAACATGCCGTTGTTCCCATGGCACATATTGCCAGGGTTACCACCATAGCAAGTGCCTGCAGTCTTTTTTTCATAGTTCTACCTCCGTTTTTTAATTTATAGTTACAAGCAGGGACGAAGCCTGAAGCCTGCAGCCCTGCGTAACTTCCTTCTTCCTTAACTGCGTTCTGCCAAAAGCTTCAGCGCCTCTTTCTGTCTTTGCTGGTTGCGGATATAGTCAAAGGTCAAAGCCACAATCAGAAGAAGACCCTTTGCCACCTTCTGCCAGAAGGACTGCACATTCAATACAGAAAGGCCATTGGCAAAGCCCTGCATAATCATCAGGCCAATGAGCGCTCCGGACATGTTTCCGATACCGCCGCTCATAGCCACCCCTCCCAACACGCAGCCTGTAACCGCGTCAAACTCCAGACCTTCCGACGCGGAGGGCTGACCGCTGTTCATGCGGGACGCCAGAATCATGCCTCCCATGGACGCCAGCAAGGAGGAAAAGACAAAGAGCAGGGTCACCACCTGTTTTGCCTGAATCCCGGCCAGACGCGCCGCGTTGCTGTTTCCGCCCACCATGTAGATGCTGCGGCCAAAACGGGTTCTTGCCAGAATCACACCAAAGATGATGATCAAAACTAAAAATATGTATACCGGAAGGGAAATGCCCAGGATCCGGGTGGAACCGATCTTCAAAAATGCCGCGTGGGTGACGGCAATGGATTTTCCGCCGCAGATAATAAACGCAAGCCCCCGGAAAATGGACTGGGTTGCCAAAGTTGCGATGAAAAAGCTGATGTTAAGCTTGGTCACCAGCACCGCGTTGATCAGTCCGATCAGGGCCGCCGTTGCCAGAACCGCCAGAATGGCAGGCACCAGAGGCCATCCCCCTTTGAGGAGAACCGCGATCATGACCCCGGAAAAAGCGCTGATTGAGCCGCAGGACATGTCAATCTGCCCGGCGATCATCAGGTAGGTCTCCCCAATGGTCACCAAACCCACCACGGAGCAGGACACCAGAATATTTAAAATATTAGCCCTGGAGAGATAGCTCCCCTTTAAGGCCGTAAAAATAACAACCATTAAAATCAATGCAATGAATATTCCCAAATTCGATGATTTCTGAATATTGGAAAGAACACTGCCCTTTTTGCTCTTTTCCATTCCAAACAAACCTCCTCTATTGTGTTTCCTTCATGGCATAGCCTAAAATCTCTGCCTCCGTGGTCTCCTTTGGATTCAGCTCTCCGGTGATCCTGCCGTTGTGCATAACCAGGATCCGGTCTGAAAGCCCGATAATTTCCGGAAGCTCACTGGAGATCACAATGACCCCAATGCCTCTTTTTGCCAGGTCGCAGGCCATCTGGTAAATCTCTGCCTTTGCCCCCACATCAATTCCCTTGGTGGGCTCATCCAGGATCAGCACCTTGGGATCCGCCGCCAGCCAACGGGCCAGAATCACTTTTTGCTGATTCCCGCCGGATAGCTCACCGATATGCTTTTCCTCATCCGGGGTCTTGATTCTGAAATCCTGGATAGCCTCCAGGGCTGTCTCCCGCTCCTTAGAGGGCACCAGCCACTGTCCCTTGCTGACCTTTTCCATGGAGGCCACATTGATATTGTCCATGACGGAACGGATCGCAAAAATCCCCTGATCTTTCCGGTCTTCGGTGGCAAGCCCAATGCCTGCCCGGATAGCCTCCCTGGGACTTCGGAAATGGACGCTCTGATTGTCCAGAAGAATCTCCCCCTCTTTCCAGGCATCTGCTCCGAAAATAGCCCGCATGGTCTCTGTCCGTCCCGCGCCTACCAGGCCTGCAAAGCCTAAGATCTCTCCCCGATGCAGCTGAAAGCTTACGTCATGGACCCAGGGATTCCTAAGGTGCTTCACCTCCAGGATCACGTCTCCCATCTGGGTATTGCGGTCCAGCTCTCCGTACACATTGCCCAGGTCGCGCCCTACCATAAGCTTGATCAGCTCGCTCTCCGTGGTATCCTTGGTGGCCAGCTGAGCCACAAAGCGACCGTCCTTAATCACCACCACCTGATCCGTAATGCGGAAAATCTCTTTCATGCGGTGGGACACATACAGAATAATAATGCCCTGCTCCTTTAGCTTTCGGATAATCGTAAACAGGGTATCGATTTCCGCGTCCGAAAGGCTGGCCGTAGGCTCATCAAAGGCTATGACCTTGGGGTTGCGGCGGTAGGCTTTCATAATCTCCACCATCTGCTGATGGGCCACGGAAAGGTCCCGAATCTGAGTCTCTGCCCGAATAGGAATCTGGAACACATCAATAATCTCCTGGGCTTTTCGGTTCAGCTCCCGAAAATCAATGAACCCCAGCCGGTTCACAGGAATGTCCTCCATAAAAATATTTTCCGCCACGCTCAGATAAGGAACGAACTGCCGTTCCTGATAGATAATGCTGATGCCGGCCTCTATGGCCTCCAGGGGAGACCGGAAATGTTTTTCTTCTCCATCCAGAAGATACTGGCCCCCGTCCGCCTTATAATCTCCGTTGAGAATCTTCAGCAGAGTGCTTTTTCCCGCGCCGTTTTCCCCCAGCATGGCCACTACTTCCCCTCCGTTGGCCTGAAAACTAATGCGATCCAGGGCCCTTACCCCAGGGAAGATTTTGGATATATCACGAAACTCCAGACTACTCAAAGTACTGCCCCTTTCTTTCATCTATTTGTGAAAAATGTTGGAATTATTATAAATTTTAGAATATTTTTTGTACATAAAGCAAATTAACATTCCATCAAAAATATTAACCTTATATATAGTTTAGCCAGAACACAGCATGGGGGGGCAAATCGTGCTCGCACGAATTTGACGTGCAGGCTGTGTTCTGAGGGAGCGCCCGCTAATGAGCAAAAAGAGCTGCGTCAGCAGCGGGGAGCGCTGAAAGCGCGGTTTTGCGAATGGCGCGTGCTGAACGGAAGTTTTTGATAAGAGTGACCGATTTATGCAGAATCTTGAAATATATAGAAAAAAATAGTATACTAAGCACTATCACCCGCAGGTACAAGATTACATAAGAAATGAGGCGCCTTTTTGTTCCCGATTAAACGACTGGTTTTTAAGCTGACCTTTTTTTATGCGCTTTTCATGGTGCTTTTGCTGGGAAGTATTTTTATATTCTTTTCCACCAATTACTCCAAATTTATTTTCCGGGAAAAGGAAAGCGTGTACGAACAGAAATTAGATCTTGTCACAGAAGAATTCAGCAAGGACATTGAGCGCATGTTTACCCTCCATTCGGAGGCTCTGTCCACCCCCTGCCTCCAGGAGCTTATAAAGGGAAATATTTCGGCCGGGGAGGAAACGGGGCAGGCCCTGGAAGCCTTGCGCCGGAAATATCTGGGGGTCAGTTCCATTTACCTCTACAGCAAGGAGGGGGATCTGCTGGAATCCGCCGCCAATTCCCTGGAAGCGCCTCCCGTGTTCCGGGAGCTTCCGGATTTTCGGTCCAGCAAGGCATACCGGCATTTTGATCTTCAGGAAGAAGGTATGGTCTACTATGGGGCCTTTTTCCTCAATCAAGACAAACGCTTTACCTATGAGGCTTATCTGACCATTGTAATCAACCCCTCCCGGCTGTTCTACAATGCGGGGAATCTGGCCAGAGGCACCTTTTCCGGTCTTTATCTTCTGGACAGCCGGCAGGAAGAGCTTGTCATGCAGGAAGGGGAGGCGTTTTCGGAGGCTCTGCTCCTGAAATCCGGCCAGGCCTCCCGGATTCGAAATGAGAACAGCGATTTTATCTTTTTTAAGAATTCCTGCAGAAGTTATCCGGAATGGACCCTGGCCGCCACGGTAGATTATACCGCCTATGGACAGGAAGTATGGAGGCTTACCCTGCTGCTCTTGTCACTGGCTGTTCTCTCCATGGGGCTTATTATCCTCATAAGCTTTTTCATTTCCCGAAGGATAATCCGTCCCATTACCCAGGTAAGCCAGGCCATGGTACAGGTGGAGCAGGGGGAATATCCCGCTCCTCTGGTTTCTCATTCCGCCGACGAGACCGACGACCTGATCCAGGGTTTTAACCACATGGTAGACAGCCTGAGAAAGCTTAACGCCGACATTTTGCAGGAGCAGGAAGAAAAGCGCCGATATGAGGTGGAGCAGGTGAAATCCCGCCTGCAGCTTCTCCAGTCTCAGGTAAATCCGCACTTTATTCACAATACCCTGAACACCCTGAAATACATGGCTCTCACAGAGGGCAACAAGGAGCTGGCCGGAACCATCACCAGCTTCAACGCCCTGCTACGAGCCTCCATCAGCACGGATATGGAATACACCACTATGGAAGAGGAATGTCACTATATAATGGAATATATGAACATCCAGCAGAAGCGCTGCACCCCCGGCCAGGTTCACTGTACAGCCCACGTCACTCCGGAGGCCTCCCAGGGACTTCTGCCCCGGCTGATTCTGCAGCCCCTGGTGGAAAACTCCCTCTTTCACGGAATTCTGCCCCTGGAAGGAAAGCCCGGTCACATCCGGATTCACGGTTTTGTGGAAGATGCATTTCTCCACATCTATATTTCCGACGACGGCATTGGAATTCCGGAGGAAACCCTGGAAAAGCTTAACCGTGGAGAACTGCGTGTCACCAGTGAAACACCCCTTCCGGATCAAGCCCAGCAATCCCAAAGCCACACTCCCTCCCGCATGCGCTCTGGCTATAACCATGTGGGGCTCAACAACGTAAAGGACCGCCTGAAGCTTATGTACCGGTCAGACTGCAAATTCATCATCACCAGCGAATACCACCACGGCACCACCATCTATTTATGCGTGCCATATGAGGAGGAACATATTTAAATGCGTTCCGACGCCCGCCATTTCCTTATTATATAGGAGGGATACCAATGTACAAAGTCATGATTGTAGACGACGAATACCCTGCCAGAAATATGCTGGATCTCCTGATTAACTGGGAAGAAAACGGATTTGAGATGGCTGCCAAAGCCGAGAACGGAAAACAGGCTCTGGAGATCTATGAGAAATTGCGGCCAGAGCTTCTCATCACGGATATCCAGATGCCGGTGATGGACGGGATTTCTCTGATCCGGGAAATCCGGAAGGAGAATCCAAAGCAGTGCGTCTTGGTGCTCAGCTGCCATGAATCTTTTGACTATGCCCAGCAGGCCATCCGCCTGGGGGTGCGGGACTATCTCATTAAGGACATGCTAACCACAGAGCAACTGCAGAAATGCCTGCTGCGGACAAAGGAGTATCTGGATCTTCAAAACTCTTCCGGCGTTTTACCCCCCCCAAGTTTCCAGCTGGGAAGGGAACCCGACCAGGCCATTCAGCAGATCTATCCAGTCTATTTCTCCAAGGCGGAACGGCGCATGGACAAGCTGAACAGCTGTCTTCTGAAAGGGGATTACGTCAAAGCTGCTGAACTTGTCCGACAGCTGTACCAGACTCCCTTTGAAGGACTGGTCCGCTATCATTTTCTCAGCTGGATCAGCGAATCCATTCATCATCAGCTGCTGGAGCTGTGTGTGAGAAAAAATATTCCCACAGAGGAACTTCTGGGAGAATATGCCCTTACAGCGGAGGAACTGCTTCTATCCAATGATCCCCAGGAAGCCAGTCAGATTCTCTGCGGCTGGCTGGACAGGCTGGCTCTCCTTCCGGTTCCCCAGGAGGAATACAGCTTCCGCATTAAAAATGTGCTGACTTATCTCCAGGAAAATTATTTCCAGGATATCAGCCTTCAGTCCGTGGCAGAACAGTTTGGGGTTCACAAGGTCTATTTGGCCAGAACCTTCAAGGCTGAGACCGGGGAAACCCTCAATGAATACTTGAACAAAATCCGGTTGGAAAAGGCCAAGCTGCTGCTTTCCATGACAGAGGATACGGCTCAGGATATTTCCTATACCGTGGGCTTCAACTCCACCCAGAGCTTCTACAATGTGTTTAAAAAATACGCAGGCTGCTCCCCCACAGAATACCGGGGAAAAATCCGCAGCTAACAAAAACAGACAGGGGCATATCCACATGCTTCCCTGTCTGTTTCTGTTAGGAATAATACACTTCAAACAGCCGCCTGGCAATGGGAACCGCGTATTCTCCGCCGCTGCCCGCTCCCTCCACCAGGACGCAGACTGCCAGATCCTTTTCCTCCTCCATGGAAAATCCGATAAACCAGGCATGGCTTTTTGTCTTGTCGCTGCTGTACTCAGCGCTTCCCGTCTTCCCCGCCACTGTCACCGGCAGGTTATTCAGCGTTTTCGCCGTGCCGCTTTCCACTACCTGACGCATATATTCCGTAAGCTTCCCGGCTTCCACATCGGTCATCAAAGAT
>Ga0224746_10249_pt1 | contig 11753 bp, 9 predicted proteins | sample LIM_F_Water_Bulk_FD_183000 | JGI IMG/M metagenome (GOLD analysis project Ga0224746, IMG submission 183000) | Enriched cells from gastrointestinal tract of the lab mouse from Pacific Northwest National Laboratory (PNNL), Richland, Washington... | ecosystem: Host-associated > Mammals > Digestive... | reverse complement strand
GATAGTCTTTTTTTCGGAGAAGGATTTTTTTATATTGATTCTCCTGAGGGAACATATATTAACGGATACGAAAAATATTCCGATCATACGCCTGAGTGGTTTGCACCGAAAGAAGCAATTGAAAAACAGATCAAAGTATATTCAAATAACAGGGATAGAAATATTCTGTTGGATGATTTTCTACACTTTGAAGAATATAAGAGATTTAAAGAGACTGGAAACTTATCTCAGGAACAAAAGCAGACAACAAGAAATTCCATAATAGATAAATTAACTCATAATACGATGATTATTAACTCCGCAGAAAATATGCAGCAGAATAGAGCGGAGAAACAACATGATAACAGTGAAAGACAAAAATAGGCTATATGCGACGTCGCATAAAAAATAAAAGAAAGGCGGTACAAAAATGGACATTATAGGAGAAAATTTAAATAATGTTAAGGAACTTATGAACATTCTGGAAATGTGCAATAAGTCAACGGAAAAATGCCAAATTCATATGTTGTTAGAAAAAATAGATGAGATGGAAAACAATTACCAGACCCTACTGCAGGAATTGGAAAGTGCTGAAATGATACTAAATTCGATGCAACTTGACAGTCTGTTACAAACACAGGCTCCAATAAAGGCAAACAATATTATTCCAATAATGGAAGCCACACAGGAGGCTGCACAGGTAGTAAACAATATGAAAGAAGTCAGAATACATACTGAAAAAATGTATCAAAATCTGCAAAATATAGGGAAAGACCTCAATGCTGGTGCAAAACTGATTGTTACGGAATATAAGGATATAGGAAGAATTGTCCTGAATAATGTATGCATCTTTCTCGGTATTGAGGAAAAAATGATATATCTACAGGATGATGCCCGAAGTAATGAGCAGGTAATGAAAATGGCAGCTGAAAAAATCGAAAGAAGTGCAGAAAAACTATTAAATTAAAAATATGCGACGTCGCATAAAAAATAAAAGAAAGGTGGTACAAAAATGAACATTATAGGAGAAAATTCAAACAATGTAAAAGAACTCATGAACATCCTGAAAGATCACAGCATGACAATGGAGGAACAACAGATTCATATGTTATTGGATCAGATGACGGAGATGGAGAAGAATTATAAGGCTATGCAGCAGGAATTAGCAAGCGTTAAAATGAAATTAAATAAGATGCAGCTTGATAATTTATCACAGACGACAACAAAGGCGGATAATATCATTCCTTTTTCTACGGCTGCGAAATTGGAAAATAATGTGGAAGAGATCAGGACGCAGATAGAAGGACGATATCACAATCTGCAAAGTATAGGCAAGAGTCTTGATACTGCGGCAAAGCAGATCATTCAGAAATTTAAGGAAATCGGGATATCTGCGTTGAATAATGTATGTACTTTTCTTGGTATTAAGGAAAAAATGATACAACTGAGGGATGATGCCAGGAGTAATGAGCAGGCAATGAAAACAGCAATTGAAAAGATTGAAAGAGTAGAATCAGAGCTCGGAGCAGCAATGTTTCATGCCGGAAATGCGGTCAAGATAATGTCTGGAAAAGAAGCATTGACAGAAGGCAGTGGTAAAGAAAACAAGTTCTTTGCTATGTTGAAAAAACTGTATTCAAAATTCCAGGCAAAATATGCCAAACAATATGAGAAATTCAATAAGGCTGTTGAAAAACTTGATGCTTTGGAGAAAGCGGCTCAGAGTATAAGGAATCGTGATTCCGTTAGGGAAAAACTTGCAGATAACAAGAAGATTGTTGAATTTCGGAATGCAGAAAAGAATGACATGCAACGGGAAAAGACAGAAATGCAGCGTGACAGCTATGCACGGTAGAATTAATAATCAGGAGGTGTGATATGCCAAGTATGAGCGACGAACTAACGTCCAAAATGATAGACGATGGAGTAAAAGCGGCGGGAAACTCTTTAAAGGCAGCCAATAAGATCGCTAAAGAAACATTTAAAACAAGCCAAACTGTAGTTAAAGGAATCTGTCTGCTGATTCTTAACGGCGGTGATTTTACGACTGAAAACGTCATGAAAGCAGTGAAAAGTGTAGCATTTAAGAAAACCCGAGATGTGAAATATTCAAAAAATAACATTGATATATCAAAACTTCGGGAATCCGGGAAGGTACATAAACTGGATGAGGTGCTTACGGCCGAAGTTATGAAAAGTTTTGATGAACAATGTAAAAAATATGGCGTTAAATACTCTGCTATGAAAGATGACAATAATCCGGACAAGCCTGCTTACATGGTCTTTTTTGAAGGAAAAGATACAGATATGATATTTCATGTTCTGCAGGAATCTTGTAAAAGCTATATGAATGCTGAAAAAGAAAAGAAAAATAAAAGTCCGAATAAGCGGAGTTTAAAAAACAAGCAGAAGGAGCGGGAAAGTGTTAAGGCGAAACTCGCTTTTTTTTGCGTAGGGTTGCAGATCGGGATAGAAAACGGGATGCGGTAGAAAAACATCGTAACCGATCTGATATACAAAGATAAGCAACCCGAGTCGAAAAACATTTTATGCGACGTCGCATAAAAAGAAAGGATCTATATGACTAAAAAAATAGAAGACTACGTAAAAGACTTTATGAATAAACCTTTGGAAAAGCGTATGATGATTTTGCTACCCTATTTCATTTCATGTCTTTTTATGAGCCGAATTGCAGAACTATACAGATTATGCGATGGTAATCTGAATAAATTTATAAAAAACACAGCATATCTGTATAAAGTGTTTCCACGGTTTACTTTGCATGATTTGATCATAGGAATATCGATAGGACTGCTTATAGTTTGGCTTTTTAAGTGGTACAACAAGATACACGGTAAAAACGAAAGGCTTGGCGAAGAATACGGGTCGGCCCGCTGGGGAACCAAAGAAGATATAGAACCTTTTATAGACAAAGATCCATACTATAACATTATATTATCGCAAACAGAGCGTCTTTCTATGAGTCCGCGTATGGCAAAGTTCAATTTGAACAGAAATAAGCATGTAGTAGTATATGGAGGAACCGGATCTGGAAAAACTTTCGGATTTGTTAAACCAAATTTGTATCAGCTACATAGCAGCTATGTCTTGACTGATCCAAAGGGCACCTTACTTCCGGAAACCGGAAATCTGTTTGAAAAGAAAGGCTACCGGATATTTGTCCTGGATACAATAGATATGAAAAATTCCATGCACTACAATCCTTTTCATTATATTAGAGAACCTAAAGATATTCTGACTTTGGCTAATACGCTTTACACGAATCTTAAGCCGCCGGATAGCGGTACGCCGCCGGATCCGTTTTTTGATCAGGCAGCTTTATTATGGTTGCAGGCAGCTATTGGATATTTATGGTATGAGGCACCGCCGGAAGAACAAAATATTCCAACCTTATTGGAATTGTTAGAAGCGGATGAAGTCAGAGAGGAGGATGAAACATTTGAAAATGCAGTAGATATGCTTTTCAGTGAACTCGCAGAGAAGAATCCGAAACATTTTGCAGTAAAACAACGAAAAAAATATAAGAAGGCTGCCGGAAAAACGGCAAAAAGTATACTAATTTCTGTCGGTTCGTATTTGTCGCCTTTTGATATTCCGGAGGTTGCAGAACTTGTTTCTTTTGATGAACTTCACTTTGATACATACGGAGATGCCGAACAGAAGTCAATACTGTATGTCATCATTTCCGATACAGATACGACTTATAACTTTCTTCCGGCTATCATGTTCACACAGATGTTCAATGTTCTATGCTATAAGGCAGATAAGGAAATGAAGGGAAAACTAGGAACGCCGGTACAGTTTATCCTTGACGAATTTGCTAATATTGGCAAGATTCCCGGATTTAAAATTTTGATTGCGACTATCCGAAGCCGTTTGATAAGTGTTGTCATGATGCTGCAGACGCAAAGCCAACTCAAAGATAACTATAAGGATGCGGCCGAAACGATTACAGGTAACTGTGATACATCGATATTTTTAGGCGGTCAGGAAACATCAACGTTAAAAAATCTGGAAGAAATGCTCGGAAAAGAGACGATAGACCTCTGGAACGAATCAAAAACATACAGCCAAAACGAAAGTACTGGCATGAATTATAACAAAACCGGACGGGAACTGAAAAATATATATGAACTAAGCACGATGGACAGGAATAAATGTATAGTAAGGATTTCCGGATTGCCGCCATTTTTTTCGGATAAATATGACACAACTATGCATCCTAATTATAAGTATACGGCAGACTATGATGAGAGAAATACTTTTGATTTTGCTAAGTATAGAAAAAAATTAAAAGCGAAAGAGTCTGTAAATATAACATTCCATAAACATGACCAATACAAAGTTATTATATTTTAGAAAAAAACAGAAATGCGACGTCGCATATATATGAGCGAGGGAAAGCGATGAAAAAAAGAATTAATCTGGCCCGGCCGCCGACAAAAATTTTATGCGATATCGCATAAATTTAAAATTGAATATGGTACTGTCAACGAATCTTCTTGGAATAAACCAGGGAGATTTTTTTATTGCGAAAATCCGGACAAGACCGGATACAAGATAGGAGGAAAATAAATGTATACAGTTATTCAGGATGCAATACAGACGCTTATCTATATCGTAGGCGGAGCTATAGCAGTGGTTGGAGTAGTAGATGCATTATCCGGATACTCAAATCAAAGTTCTGGAAAAATGTCAGAAGGAATTATTAAAGCGATTGGCGGGGCCGGAATAGTTGCAATTGGAATGACATTAGTTCCGCAGATATTTGCAGGAATCTGATAAAGGAGTGACAAAATGTTAGATATATCAGAATTTGCGCATGAATTAGGTCAAAAAATCTTAGAGGGCATGTATAATGGTCTTTATTCATTGTGTAATAAACTATTTATGACTATGTTCGATGGATTAAATAATAATATAACCAGTTCTTCCCAGACATTAATTCAGACTCCTGAGGCTTGGAATTCGAATGCCTATGGCACAGTAAAAAATATTGCAGAAAGCGCTTTTGTTCCATTAGCAGCTTGCTTTATAGCTTGTATTTTAGCATGGGAGCTTGTGCATCTTTTGCAAGAAAGCAATCAGATGGGAGGGCAGATCTTTGAAAAACTCATCGTATTGTTGTTTACTTGCGTGATATGTGTATTTTTATGTAGCAAATCATTTGAAATTGTAATGTGGTTTTTTAAGCTGGGAGCGGAAGTGACCGGGAATATAGCAGGAACGACAGTTGGGACATTTGGAAATGGACTTGCTTTAGACCAGTTTATTCCGCAACCCAATGGAGACTATTCTCTCGGCATGATATTTGAATTACTTGGCGATCTGATTTTACTAGCCGTTGGAAATGTTGTAATCCTTGCAATTGGCGCGATTATTTATATCCGTGTGGCCATGTGGTTTCTGGAATTTTTAATCTATGCTTCTGCAGCAAGTATACCAAATGCTACATGGATGAACAGAGAATGGTCACAGGTTGGAATGAACTATACCAGAAAAATGTTAGCGGTAGCGTTTGAAGGGCCATTTATGCTGCTGTTGTTTGCTCTATACGGTGGTGTTGTTTCTGGAATTGGTACAGCGGGAGACTTTAAGCAGGCGTTTATCATGATAATCGGCTGTGGCCTCGGTTTGGCAATGATGATGTTTAAAGTTGGAAATATCACGGCAAGCATTTTTAATGCCCATTAAACAGGAGGATTACTATGGCATATATTAATATGACAAAGGACTTTTCCAATGTCAAAATGAACATACCTGGTCTGCGGATCACCAAAAGACAGTTAATAGCAGTTACAGTGGCCGCAATTATCGGACTTCCAGTGTTTTATGTGCTGCGTTATAAAATTGGAGCAGATCTCACAATAGCAGTTCTTGGAATCATGATAAGCGGCGGGCCGGCAGCATTTATCATATTATTTAAAAAGGACAACCTGGGAATGGAAAAACATATCAAGTACTTCTACGAAAGTCATTTCGTTAGAAACACTGATCGCCCTTATCAGGTTGACAACCTGTATGATCTGCTACAGGAAGAGGAAAAATTAAAACAGGAGGTGGAGCAGATCGTGTTCCGGGGAAAGTCAAAGGAAGAGATCAATCGGATCCGAGCATCAGGAGAGTCGACAGAGATTCGTGTCGGAAGAAAATTTGTAAATAAAAAAATCATGATACCATTAAAAGGTCCGATTGACAAGGAAGTCAAAAAAGAATTGGAAAAGGCCGTTAAAAAAGCCAAGATCAAAGGCGGCATACCGGAATCAGCACAGGATACCATCCCGTACAAAATACCGTACGAGGATGGTATTTTTGAGTCTGCGGATGGATATTTTACGCAGACGATTATGTATGAGGATATCAATTATGAGCTTTTGGACAATGATCCAAAAAATATCCTTTTTGAACGATGGTGTTCTTTAATAAACTATTTTGAACCGGATATCCATTTTGAGTTTAATTATGGAAATATGGAACTCGATCAGCGAAGTTATTCTCGTAATTTTGAACTTCCGATGCAGGATGATAAGTATGATATGGTCCGTAAGGAGTATTCCGACATGCAGATAGAGAGGTTTTCAAAGGGAACAAATAATCTCAGTAAAGAACGGTATTTAACGTACGGCATCCATGCGACGGATTATAAAAGCGCCAAAGTTAAACTGAATAAGATCACGAAGCAGATTGAAAGCAAATTGAAGCGGCTTAACAGCCGTTCGCGGCTTTTGAATGGATATGAGAGGCTGGAGCTTATCTTCCGCATATTCCACCCGGCGACAACGGAAAAACTGCTCTGGAACTGGGACATGCCGGTAAAAACCGGATTATCCAGTAAGGATTTTATTGCGCCGGAGAGCTTTTCTTTCAAATCCGGGCCGGAACTAAATGCTGCGAGATATTTCCGCGTAGGCGACCGCATCGGAGCAGTCAACTATATCCAAATTTTTGCCTCGGATATGGAAGACCGTATCATAGCAGATATGCTCAATTTAAACAGCAATATCTGGATCACGATCCATGGTGATAACATTCCGCGAAAAGATGCTTTGAATATAGCAAAAAATAACGTAATCAATCTTCAGGCTATGATCCAAAGTGAACAGAAGGATGCTGTGAAAAAAAGGCTATGACATGGATCTTCTGCCGCCGGAACTGCAGACTTATAAGAGTGCAGGAGATAAGCTGTACAGCGATCTGCAGAGGAAAGATGAAAAGCTGTTTAATGCGGTTATCACAGTAGTACAGACAGCCAAAACGAGAAAACAGCTTGAAAATAACATTTTTGAGTTAAACGGTATCCTTGCATCCTATCAGTGCCGGCTCATCCGGCTGGATAACCGGCAGGAGCAGGGATATATGAGCTCCCTGCCGCTTGGAAATAACATGGTCGATGTCAAAAGAACATTTACCACGACAGACATGGCGATTTTTATTCCGTTCACAACAAAAGAACTGTTTTCGAGTAACGGACAGTACTATGGAATGAATACGCTGAGTAACAACGTAGTTATGGTTAACCGGAAACATCTGGTCAATCCGAATGGATTGGTATTTGGGATGCCGGGATTTGGAAAAACGTTTTTTATTAAGCGGGAAATTCTGGACATGTTCTTAAAGACATCGGATGACAGACTGATCATTGATCCGGAAGGTGAATATAAATGGCTCGTCAAGATGCTTGGCGGCCAGATTATCCGGATAGCGCTTAATTCCAATATTTATATTAATCCAATGGAAATCAATCTTACGGCACAGAATGATGAGGACCGGGATTATGATCCAATATCAGCAAAATGCAACTTTATAGTTTCGATGTGTGAGCTGATCCTTGGGAATAATGCCAGCCTCGGAAAAAATGAAGTTGCAGTCATTGATGAGGCCTGTAAGAACATCTACAGTAGATTTGAAAAAAATCCGGTTCCTGAAAATATGCCTATACTGACGGACTTATATAACGAACTTCGAAGCATGAAAGCGGAAAAAAAGTCCATCGGAGAGTATCTGTCGATCGCATTATCGAGATATGTAACCGGCAGCCTGTCTTATTTTAACCATCGATCCAATGTTGATATTAATTCCCGGTTAGTCTGTTTTGACTTAAAGGAGATGAATTCCAACCAGCGTGATCTGACTATGCTGATCATACAGGATACGATCTGGAACCGGGTGGCCGATAACCGGGAAAAAGGAAAATATACATGGGTTGATATCGACGAATTTCACCTTTTACTCAGAAGTCCTATCACTGCGGCTTATTCCGTGGAGATTTGGAAGCGCTTTAGAAAATGGGGCGGCATACCGAGCGGCATTACACAAAATATCAAGGATCTTTTCCGGTCGCCTGAGATCCAGAACATACTGGACACTACCAACTTTATTGTCATGTTAAACCAGGCCGGGGACGATGCAAAACTTTTAGCGGAACATCTGGATCTGTCGGAGGAAGAAGAGGCCTATATCAAATCAGGAGAACCGGGGAAAGGCCTGTTGTGGGTAGAACAGGCCAAAGTACCGTTTGAAGATGAGTTCCCGCGCAATACGATCTGCTATAAAGTCATGACAACAAAACCGGAGGAAGCTATCCGGAAAAAGAAAAAGATCTCATAGATAAGGCAGGGGAGGTTCCAGAATGAGTAAACTGCAGCAGTTGGGAAAAGATGCGGCGACGATGGCTGATCAGAAAAAAGTACAGCCGCAGAGCGAGAATTTCCAACTGAACAACACAAACGAAGAGCAGCAGTTTGGCGGCGGAATTATTAAAGAACTGGCATATGATGCGATCGATCATCACATAACCTATCAAAGAACGCAGTATTCCTACAATGAAGAATACAATAAATATACAGAAGCAGCATTTAATGACTATTCGCAGATAACGGAAGATGAGGCCGCGCTATATCAGCCGCAATCATCCGGTCAAACAGCAGCGCTTCCGGATCCAGTCGGCCGGCTGACTGGCGATTCATCGGGCAGACTGCCTGGAGGGCCGCCGCCAAGCGTCCCAACACCGTCTTCCGACGGTCTGTTAAGCGGGATATCACATAAATATAACGACGGAATTTCTATAGGGATTGCAGAAGCGCCGGAATTATGGGCAAATACTGAAAAAATAATAAAAAATGCCCAAAAGACTGAAAGTCTGGACAATAAGAAAAAATTTGTACAGCGTGGATATACTAGATTTAGTCTTAAAACTGAGCATAGAGAAATCGCGACCAAAGCGAGGCTGAAATTCAATTATTACGGGAAGATTCGGCTGTCGGAAGACCGAGTCGAACTGCTGCACATCGGCCGACTGAAATACGAAGGTCAGGTTGTCCGTGAAAAGATGAACCGAAAAGATTACAATGACCGGAGAGCCAAAAAAGAAAAAAAGGCCTTTAAACGCAGAGCCGCCGGCAGACTCTTATTTCGTAAAGGATATGCCCTGCTTAACGATGAAAGCATCGAGGAAGATGAAAACATAGCATCGCTAAAGCGTGCCGCGCTCAGAACAGGCAGGGCAACAACATTGAATGTAAGGCAGAGCATCAAAACGCTCCGGCTGCAGAATAACGTATATGCAAGATACGAACAGGCAAAACATAAAAATCAGGTTTTGCAAAATAAACGGGAAAAGATATATGCCAAATCCGATAAGGCAATGCGTAGACAACAGCTGAAAGAGGCGCAGACGCGTAAGCAGAAGCATGAAATGAAAAAGAAAATGGCGCAGCGGCGTGTACGGGAAGAAGGAAATTTCTTTCAAAGAACGAAGCACCAGTTTATGGTCAAAAAGACTGCAAAAGAGTACCGAAGCCGCGTAGTTAAACGTACATTATCAACGATATGGTCTGCTGCAGTGATAGTGGTTATCGGTGCAATGCTTCTGATGTTCCTGCTTTTGATCATACTGATGCTTACGGAGGGAAGCGCGGAATATTATGCTTCTGCAGTGACGCAGAATGATTACAGTACCATATCGGATGCAACATCTTATTTTCGGAAGCTGGAGACAGATCTGGATGAATACCTAAATGCAGACAGAGATGCACTGGAGGCAGATCTGGAGGCGGCATACGGGCCGGATATATATGAATACATATACAGCCTGGCGGATTTTGGATTTTCTGCCAATACACTGATTGCCTATCTTTCTGCAATGTACGGTTCTTTCAGCCTGGCAGATATTCAGGCCGAACTGCAGAGTATTTTTAACGAGATGTATACATTGACAATAGAAGTCAAACTGGAAGATCGGGAGATTCAGGTATACAATCCGGATACTGCTGAGTATGATACTGTCACTATGCAGAAAAAGATATGCTATGTCACATTAGAGAAAAAGGAACTGGAAGAGGTTGTTGAGAGCAGGCTGCCGGAGGACTTAAAGTTCCAATATAATGCTTATCATCTGTCTACCGGAGGTCAACAGGTGTATTCACCGGTCATGCGTGAGGACTGGACAAACCTGATCTCTTCTAATTACGGGGAGCGTATTCATCCAATCACCAAGGTAAGAACATTTCATAAAGGGGTTGACATTGCAGTTCCCACAGGAACAAAGCTGTATAGTGCGGTGAAAGGCGTTGTAGTCACATCCCGCTATTCAGATTCTGCCGGCCATATGGTCACTATTCAGACAGATTCCGGATGGAAGGTAACATTTATGCATATGGATTCCAGAGCAGTATCTGCAGGAGATATTATTGAACAGGGAGATTTTGTTGGATTTAGCGGGAATTCAGGAAATTCTACAGGCCCGCATCTGCATCTGCAGGTCGAAAATGAAGAAGGCAATACGGTTAATCCTATCTTTATCATTCCGCAGACATGTGCAGCAACAGGAGAGGAGGAATAAGCACAGAAATGAAAAGTATAGAACAGCTTGAGGCTATTTACGAAAAAGAAATGCAGATTTCTGATCAGCATAAACAAAAGGCTATGGACATAAGAAAACAGATCAAAATGCAGACGGAAAAAACTGTTCTGCAGAAAATAAATTCGTTAAATATGACCGGAAAAGAATATGACAAATTTCTGAAACTTTTAGGAAACGGTAAAAAATCAGTGATAGAAGCAGCCAATATCGTATTACAGATCGATGCCGGTAGTGAGAAAGCTGAAGGAGCGAGTGGAAAGGAGGCGATACAGAATGCAGACAGAGAAGCGGAGAAAGAGGATTGAATGGATAAAGAGGATCCTTCGTGTAATTCTTTTTTGTCGGCGGCATTTTAAACAGATTGCAATATCCGTAATCCTGATCTTTGTATTTGTATCAACATTTTTGACACTGTATCCTGTAAAAGCGGCAGAGGAAAAAGGTGTCGCTAATATCGTACAGTTTACGAAAAATGATTCTGAAGATCAAGCGAAAGGAAGCGGAAAAGCGGATACAAAGGAACGAGCAGCGCCGGCGGAAAAACAGAAAAAGCCATTTTTTTATGCGTATGCGACGTCGCATAAAACAGACCAGCCGGTCATCCTGTCAGATGTTTATGCAGAGAAGGATTCCATTGTTGTTTTTAAGACTTTTTATCCGTCTGCGGAATTATATACGTGGGAAACATTCAATGAATCGATCCAGGAATGGGTAAAAATTCCTGCAGAAGAAATCGCACAACAGGTTGATGAGATCAATCGGGAAATATCTGCCTATACAGTCACCGCATCGGAAGAAAACGACAATCTTATGATCCGCTGTACGATAGATCTCATAGGAAAAGAGGCCGTAACCGATATGGCGACCTTACATGTACTGGATAAGGCTGTTT
>Ga0224746_10247_pt1 | contig 11762 bp, 9 predicted proteins | sample LIM_F_Water_Bulk_FD_183000 | JGI IMG/M metagenome (GOLD analysis project Ga0224746, IMG submission 183000) | Enriched cells from gastrointestinal tract of the lab mouse from Pacific Northwest National Laboratory (PNNL), Richland, Washington... | ecosystem: Host-associated > Mammals > Digestive... | reverse complement strand
CTGTGCACTTTCCGTGGAAAATCCTTCTAATATCTGCGCATTTTCCGTGGAAAAATAATAGAGCATGTCATCCTCCGGTGTCCTGATTGTTATTTTGCTGCCTTCATACTTTTCAACAATTCCGGCAATGGGATCTGGAGAGACTTTTCCATTCTCCTCTGAAATCTCCGGCTGTGACGGTTCCACAGGATTCGTTTCTGTCTCCGCAGCTTTTGTGTCTGCGGTTTCTTCCTTTTCCGTTTCCTGTCGGGAATCCGTCTCCACCGATACTGTATCCTCTTTTAAATCCGGCGAGCAGGCGGTCATTCCCATCGCTATAACAACCAAAAATATTAGGATATTTTTTCTTTTCATAATCTTTCTCCTCATTTTCTAAAAGAATCGTATTTCTATAGCATGGAATTCATCATTTTTAAAGCTGCCTTTCATTTCAACGCACATATGCTCTTTCAAGTCCTGAAATCCGGTCTCTTTGTTTCCATCAGTGTCTTTCAAATAAAAACGAGTATCTTCTTCAAAAACTACATGAATCAGCTGGGAATCGGGAATATCCGCATCGGAGCTTGGGGAACTGTATATTATGGAACCGTCATCAAGAATTTTCACTTTCCTCTCGACAATGAAAAACGAATCCTCCTCCATCTTCCGAACCTTACCCAGGAAATCCGCATCGACAGCAGCCGCAACATCCGGCTCTAAAACCTGCCATTTCCCTGCTGTATTTTCCTGTGGCGCTCCTGTATTCCCATCAATGTCTTTTAATGGCGCATCATTTAATTCCTCCTGTGATTCTTCCTCTGCCTGGATTTCTTCTGTTTTAGCAGCAGATTCAGAGCCGGAACCACATCCTACAATCATTGTGTTCAATATGCAGACAGTACCAAATAATATCATTGCCTTTTTCAGTCTCATAAATACCTCCTTGTTATTTATAGAAATAACAGTTATTATAGTCTGTCTCAATCATTCAAACAACCTGTTTGTAGCGAAATGCATTCTGGATGCCGTAAATGTCATTAAATATTTTTTTACGAACATCTACCTTCTCTGCCCGTTTCACCTCGTTCTCATTCAAAATCCCCATATGATACAGCAGCTGCACACAATCTACAATTCTTGAATATAAGACTGTTTCGTATACCTAAATGAAGTATCCATCTGGCGTATGTTCGATACTCATAAACAATCCGCCCCGGCTCACCACCGGAAAACCGTATCTCAGTTGGCGCCCTCCCCGTCAAAAGAAGCGTCATAAGAGTAAGAATTCATGTTTGCTTCCATAAGATAATGCTCATGTACAAATATTACTTATCTATCTTACTTATGCAAAATTTATAGAAAGTATCCGCTGTAAGACTTCTTCCTCGTTTTTTATCTGAAATAATCTGTATAGAACGGCTTGGAATATTATAATCAAATGGTATCTGCACTAGTTTTTTTTCTGCCAATAACGGTTTTGCCAATTTTTCCGGCACAAATCCAATGCCTAAATTTTTTTCTATTAAAGGCAGCATAAGGTCAGATGTAGCAACTTCCATATCAGGTTCCAAATCTATTCCTTGTGTTATGAAGAATTCTTTATAAAAATGGTATGTTGCACTTTCCCTGCCTAGCCCAATCAGTGGATACTTACATATATCTCGAAGTTCTAAGGAAATATTGCATAAATCTATATATTGTGTTCCACCTACTAGAATTTCGTGAAAATCCAATGCTTTTACAGCAGAAAACGACTTATGTATTTCCAAAGGTGTTGTAACCACTGCAAAATCAAATCTGCCACTGATAAGATGCTTAACCGTTTCAGGTGTTGATTGGTTATAAATCTTAATCCTAACTGCTGGATATTCCAGCTTAAAGCTATGTAGAAAGTTTAGCAGAAACAAATGTAAAGCAGTTTCTGTTGCTCCTATCGTTACAGTGCCACATATTTGCGAATCCTGCCTGCATATTTCCTCTTGTGCATTCAATAGGTGGCTGTACGCAATTTCTACATGAGAATAGAGGATTTTTCCTTCCTCTGTCAATCTGATTCCTCTTGCTTCGCGGATAAACAGTCTACAATTCAACTGTGATTCCAACAGTTTTATAATTCGTGTTACATTCGGCTGGTTACTGCCTAATGCGGTGGCCGCTTTTGTTATATTTCCATATTTCGCCACAAAATAAAATATTTTATAGTATTCAAAATTAACATTCATATATTTTTTATATTTCCTCTATGTATTATATATATTTTTCATATTTCGTAAAATGCATTATAATACATTTTAAAAAAGAAGTAAATTGAAAACTTAGAAAGGATATGATGCTATGAACAAAGATTTGACAGTGGGAAATCCACAAAGAGTATTATGGAGATTCTGCCTTCCATTATTTGGCAGTATTATTTTTCAACAGCTTTACAACATAGCGGACAGTTTGGTTGCAGGTAAATTTATTGGGGAAAATGCACTGGCGGCTGTTGGAAACAGCTATGAAATTACGCTTATCTTTATTGCATTTGCATTTGGATGCAATATGGGTTGCTCCGTTATTGTTTCACAATTATTTGGTGCAAAAGAATACGGCAGATTAAAAACAGCGGTATCTACAGCCTGTATTTTTAGTGCCGTTCTCTGCCTAATGTTAATGGTTACAGGTACTTTGGTCTGTGGCTTGCTGCTCTATTTAATCAGAACACCGCATGAAGTGTTTTCTGATTCAAAGTTATATTTAGATATTTATATATGGGGGCTTCCATTTGTATTTTTTTACAATATTGCAACTGGAATTTTCTCTGCATTGGGCGATTCCAAGACACCGTTCTATTTTCTTGCAGTATCGTCAACATCAAATATTGCTGTGGATATTCTATTTGTAAAAGCCTTCCATATGGGCGTTGCCGGTGTCGCATGGGCAACTTTTTTATGTCAGGGAGCCAGTTGCATCCTAGCAGTCTTGACTGTATGGATAAGACTTAAAAAAATTCAAGTAACAGAAAAACCAAAATTATTTGACAGGGAACTTATGAAAAAGATTGTGGTAATAGCTGTTCCAAGCATTTTGCAGCAAAGCTTTATTTCTGTTGGCAATATCCTTATACAGAGTGTTATCAATGGCTTCGGTGCTTCTGTCATAGCAGGTTATTCTGCGGCAGTGAAACTGAATAATATGGTGATCACATCATTTACCACAATCGGCAATGGAATTTCCAACTTTTCCGCACAAAATCTTGGCTCCCATAAATACGTACGAATCAAAGAGGGGTTTCATGCCGGAATTAAAATGGTATGGTGTCTGTGCCTCCCGTTTTGTATTATTTATATTTTCTTTGGCAGATACCTTCTTCTTTTATTCATGGAAAGAAGTTCTGTGGCAGCTCTTATGACCGGAAAAGAATTTTTGTGGATATTATCTCCGTTTTATTTTGTCGTATCCGTTAAATTAGTTGCAGATGGTATACTTAGGGGAGTGAGCGCCATGCGTCAGTTCATGGCTGCGACATTTACGGATTTAATTCTTCGGGTGGTTTTAGCTTTTGTTCTTTCAGATTTAGTAGGTTCTGCAATCGGCATTTGGTGTGCATGGCCGATTGGCTGGACAATCTCCATGATTCTTTCTATTTCTTTTTACAAGAAAGAGTATAAAAAATATGCATTGGACTAATTTTTTCAAGAATGGTTTTGGAACGATAAACCATGCAACGCCCTATGTGGGAGAAAGGGGGAATCACCTATGCCTTGCACAGAAGCATACTCATTCCTGTTCCAGTTTCCCGGTATAAAGCTGGTAATACATTCCTTTCTTTGCCAGCAGGCTTTCATGGTTCCCCCGTTCCACAATCCGTCCATGATCCAGTACCATGATCACATCTGAGTTCCTGATGGTGGAAAGCCTGTGGGCGATCACAAATACCGTCCTGCCTTTCATCAGCCGATCCATGCCGTCCTGCACGATCTTTTCCGTACGGGTGTCAATGCTTGACGTGGCCTCATCCAGAATCAGCACCGGCGGATCCGCCACCGCTACCCTTGCGATTGCCAGAAGCTGTCTCTGCCCCTGTGAAAGAGTATTCCCGCTGCCCTTTAACTGCGTCTGATACCCGTTGGGAAGTTTCATAATGAAATCATGGGCATTTGCCAGCTTTGCCGCCCGGATTACCTCTTCCTCCGTGGCATCCAACTTTCCATAACGGATATTATCCATGACGGTGCCTGTGAACAGGTGTGTATCCTGTAGTACCAGCCCAAGGGAATGCCGCAGGTCGTCTTTTTTAATTTTATTGATATTGATCCCGTCGTAACGGATCTTGCCATCCTGCACATCATAAAAACGGTTGATCAGGTTGGTGACCGTTGTTTTCCCGGCGCCGGTGGCTCCCACAAAGGCAACCTTCTGCCCCGGCCTTGCATAAATCTCTATATCGTGCAGAACCTCCTTTTCCTCCGTATAACCAAAATCCACATGGTCAAATACCACATCCCCCTCCATGAGCTGGTAGGTGGTGGTATTGTCCGCCTTATGGTAATGCTTCCATGCCCAGATTCCAGTCCTCTCCGGCACCTCTGACAGATTCCCCTGTGCATCATATTTCGCGTTCACAAGTTTTACATATCCGCCGTCCTGTTCCGTCTCCTCATCCAGCAGCCCGAATATCCTCTCCGCCCCTGCAGCCGCCATGATGATGGAATTTAACTGCTGGGAAAGCTGCGAGATCGGCTGGTTGAAGGAACGGGAAAACTGCAGGAAGGATGCCAGCGTCCCAAGTGTCATCTGTCCGCCAAAGATGGACAGGCATGCACCCACCATGGCAATCACCGCATAGCTGACATACCCAAGATTACCGAGCACCGGCATCAGGATACTGGCATACCGGTTGGCATTATTTGCGCTGTCACGCAGCTTTCCGTTCAGACCCTTAAAGTCCTGTATACAGGCATCTTCGTGGCAGAACACCTTCACCACCTTCTGCCCTTCCATCATTTCCTCTATGTAACCGTTCAGATTTCCAACATCCGTCTGCTGTTTTACAAAATAATGCCCGCTCTTTGAGGATATGGTTTTCGTCGCAAACACCATGCAGAGAATCATTACCACCGTGATCAGTGTCAGCGGAAGGCTTAAGACCAGCATGGAAGCAAACACCCCTACAATCGTGATCACTGCGGACAGCATCTGCGGCATACTCTGGCTGATCACCTGCCGCAAGGTATCCGTGTCATTGGTATAGATACTCATAATGTCTCCGTGGGATTTTGTGTCAAAATAACGGACCGGAAGCCGTTCCATATGGCAGAACAAATCATCCCTCACGGTCTTTAACATCCCCTGTGACACATAGATCATCATAAAGTTATAAGCCCATGTGCAGAACACGCCGACATAATAAACTGCCGCCATCATAAGCAGCGCCCGTAAAAGCGGCGTCAGGTCAGGCTGTGCCCGGTTCACAAAAGGCAGGATGTAATCATCAATCAGGTTCCTCATAAACAGGGTGCCGCCGATATTCGCAGCGGTACTGACCAGAATACACAATGCCACAAGCAGGCACTGCCATTTATATTTTTTCAGAATGTATGCAATCAGACGCTTTAAGACTGCGCCCATATTTTTCTTATTCCCTGCCCTCATCACTGCCGCCCTCCTTTGTCTGTGACTCATAAATTTCCCTGTAGATCGGGCTGCTTTCCAGCAGTTCCCCGTGGGTTCCCACAGCTTCCATCCTGCCATTGTCAAATACCAGAATCCTGTCGGCGTCCTGAATGGAGGAAATCCGCTGGGCTATAATAATCTTTGTGGTATCCGGTATCTGCTCCCGGAATGCCTTACGGATCAGCGCATCCGTTTTGGTGTCCACAGCGCTGGTGGAATCGTCCAGGATCAATATCTTCGGCTTCTTCAAAAGCGCCCTTGCTATGCAAAGCCTCTGTTTCTGTCCGCCGGATACATTTACCCCGCCCCGTTCAATATGGGTGTCATATCCTGCCGGAAAATCCCGGATAAATTCGTCCGCCTGCGCAAGACGGCACGCATCAATAATTTCTTCCTCCGTGGCGTCTTCTTTTCCCCACCGCAGATTTTCCTTAATTGTTCCGGAAAACAATACATTTTTCTGAAGAACCATCGCCACATTATCCCGCAGGGTGACCATGTCATAATCCTTCACCGGAACGCCGCCAACCCGCACCTCTCCCCTTGTGACGTCATAAAGTCTCGGTATCAGTGCGGCAAAGGAGGACTTTGCGCTTCCGGTTCCGCCGAGGACACCTATGGTCTCCCCCGGCTTAATATGGATATCCAGATCGCTGATCACTTCTTTTCCGGGATTGGACGGATAGGCAAAACCTACCTGTTCAAAATCAATGGAACCGTCCGCAACCTCTTTTATCGCATGGGGAACATTATATAAATCCGGTTCTTCCGTCAGGATCTCCGAAATCCTCTCCCCCGATGCCCTTGACATAATAAGCATCACAAAGGTCATGGATACCATCATCAGACTGATCAGGATATTGATGACGTATGTAAACATGCTCATAAGCTGCCCTTCCGTCAGGCTGCCCGCAATGATCATTTTGGCGCCCATCCATGAAATCAGCAGGACACAGGAGTACATAGAAAACTGCATGACCGGAGAATTAAGGGCAAGCAGCTTTTCCGCGCTGACGAACAGGCTGCGGATCTTTTCACTTTCCGTTTGAAACCGCCGGGTCTCATAATCCTCCCGCACAAAGGATTTCACTACCCGCATTCCGTTCACATTCTCCTGCACCTTCGCATTCAGCTCATCATATTCATGGAACACCTTCCTTAAAGTCGGGTTGGCCTTTGATGAAATCAGGGCAAGCACCACAGCCAGACAAAGAATGACTGCCAGAAAAATCAGGGCAAAACGGGGATGGATCAGAAATGTCATCACCATCGCACTGACCAGCATAATCGGCGCCCTCACACAAATGCGGATGGACATCTGGAACGCCTGCTGCACGTTCATCACGTCCGTGGTCATCCTGGTCACGAGCCCTGCCGTGGAAAACTTATCTATGTTGGAGAAGGAAAAAGTCTGAATCCGCTCATACATTGCCTGCCTCAGATTCATGGCAAAACCGGAGCTGGCGCTGGATGCCGTCTTCCCGGATTCCACGCCGAAAAATAATGCCAGTCCTGCCATCACGATCATTCCAATACCGATCAGGCACACCGTTTTCAAGTTCTGCCCTTTCAGCCCGTAATCTATGATCGCCGCCATCATCATTGGGATTATGACCTCCATGATAACTTCCAGAATGACCAGTACCGGCGTAAGGATGGTATCCCTTTTATAATCCCCAATCTGGTTCACAAGTGTCTTAAACATAAATGCCTCCTGTTTTCAATCATCCCTAAAACACATTTCCTGCCTTACGAATCCTGAAGCATACTCGTCAAAGCATCTTCAATCATGGAAACACATTTTTCAATACCAAACACGCTGCTGTCCAGACATAAGTGGTAATTGAATGAATTCCCCCATTTCTGGTCTGTATAGTACCGGTAATGGTCTGCACGCAGTTTGTCCCTCCGGGTAATCAAATCTTCTGTATTTCCCTCTGTAAACTGCCCTCTCTCCATACAGTGTTTCTTTTTAAATTTCATATCCGCATGGATAAAGACATTCAAAACATCCTTTCTGTCCCGCAGAATATAGTCTGCACATCTTCCCACAATCACGCGTTGCCAGTCCAAGCAGGACTGCCGAGACCACCTGGTTTACCTTCATGGTAATGCCGATCGTCGTCAGCGGGATTTCTGCACCGTATTTGGACTCCGCACCATAGGATACCAGTATGTTGTTGGTAACTGCCATCACCAGCACAATGGCAATCTGTGTAATGAAACTGGATATGCCAAGGCTGCTGACCTTTGCCATAACTTTACCGGAGATACGGAAACATTCCTTATCCAGCCGGATGCTCTTAAATTTCCAGATGTAGGCAAGATACAGGAAAGCATTCAGGATCTGTCCCGCGATCGTCGCCCATGCTGCTCCTTTTACGCCCCAGTGGAAAACAAAAATAAAGATCGGGTCAAGGATGATGTTGGTGATACATCCCACCAACAGCCCTGCCATGCTGTATTTCGGGCTGCCATCCGCACGGATCATGCCTGCCATGCCGGAGTCAATGGAGGAAAACAGGATGCCATAGGAAATAATCCGCCCATACTCCATTGCATAAGGCAGGATGTCTTCTGTCGCCCCAAACAGCCTGCACAACGGTTCCAGAAATAACTGGAACAGGACACAGAGGATAATGCCCGCGATCGCCATGACCGATATGGAACACCCGACGCCCCTTGCCGCGGACTTTTCATCCCCCTCACCCAGTTTCAGGCTCAGGTATGCCGCCGCGCCGTCACCGATCAGCAGGCTTAATGCAATCGCAATCACCGTCATCGGCATGACGACATTGGTAGCGCCGTTGCCAAGGTACCCTACTCCCTGCCCGATAAAAATCTGGTCAACGATGTTGTAAAGCGCATTGACCACCATGGAAATGATACTTGGCACGGCAAACGTAAGAATCAGCTTTCCGATCCGTTCTGTACCAAGTGGATTCGTTTTTGTTACTGTCGTACTCATTTTTATAACCATGCTCCTTTCATAGCGTGCGAATTTGGGCGTGAGCACAAATTTGCGGGTTGAAAATTTCAATTTTCAACCTTTACACCTCCTCGCGTGCTTCAGCACGCATACCAATCAATATTTGAAAATTCATTTTCAAATTTACCAGAAACCCTATCCTATCCGTATCTGTCTCCTTTTTCCGTCAGTTCCATATTTTCCTGCATTCTTTCCAGCACATCGGAAAAAACCTTCAGTTCTTCTTCCCCAATGCCTGCTGTAAGCCGTTTTTCCAGCAGGGCAACATGCCGCTCAACCTGCTCCTTCATTTCCACTGTATGGCTGGTTGGCAGTATCTTTTTCAAGCGGTCATCATAGGAAACCTTTTCCCTGCGGATAAAGTCCTGTGCCTCCATTTTCTTCAGAAGCGTGGAAACAGATGCACTCCTCATGTTCAGTTCTTCCTCTATATCCTTCTGATAAATTACCCTGTCAGGATACGACACCAGGACAAAGTTCAGAATCCTCACCTGCGTACCGCAGCGCCCTGTCGTCGTATCAAATACCCTTTTTATCTGGTTTGCCAGCCCCAAAACAGAACCGACACACTGTTTTCCATCCATAAGTCACATCGCCTTCTTCAAACTGATGGGAAAGAATGCAGCCAGTTCCTTTTCCAATGCGTCACAGTCCGTATCCTCCCCGATCATTTCCAGTGTCATGCCGCGGGAACAACCCATCTGTAAAACTCCCATCAGGCTTTTACAGTCTATACAGCCAAACCCGTTTTTCAGGTTGACATCACCGGGAAACCGATTCACAGTGCTGACCAATTCCCTCAGTTCATCTGCAGAAGATACTTCAATAGCATAAATCCTCATTCCATTTCCCCCTTCCCGTCCCTAAATCACCCTGTCACCTAATGGTCTTAATTTCATTCCTGTTACCCCCCTTTCTGCTTACTGTTAGCACTCTTGCCTTTTGAGTGCTAATCCTTATCTAAAAAAATGTGCCAGCCACCACTGACAGACTCTGTTAGTTATATAACCCTGTCGGGCTATATGCTATATTAAATCACACTCCCTATTGAATGTGAAGTGAAAATATGGTATTATCAATGCGAAAAATGCAATAATTGAGGTGAAACCCATGAATACAGACCAGTTAAAGAGTTTTATACAGGTTGCGGAAAACCTGAATTTTGCAAGGGCTGCTGAAATTTTGAAGATCACCCAGTCTGCCGTTTCCAGACAGATCCATTCACTGGAAGATGAACTTGGGGCAAAGCTCCTGCACCGCACCACAAGGACTGTTACCCTTACCCCGGCAGGCATCAGCTTTCTGGAGGATGCGAAAAATATTATGGGGAGGCTGAAAATTGCCGAACAGAAACTGCAGCGCCACCAAAGCACAAACATGCAGGTCTTAACTATTGGCTGCCAGAATGAGGCAAACCTTGACCTGCTGTGCAAAATACTGAAATCATGCCGGACACAGCTGCCAGAACTATATCCGTTTTTAAAGGTAATCCCCCACCGGTCTATTTTAAACCTCTTTTATCAGGATGAGTTGGATCTGCTGTTTGGCTTTCAGGATGATATTCCTATAAAAAATGACACGGTCTACAAGGAATTATTCCAGATACCCCTGTGCTGCATCGTCCCCGCCGGGCATCCCTATGCGTCCAGACCCGGACTGGCAAAAGAGGAATTATATCTGGAGAATATCGTTGTCTGCAATTCCTATGCAATCCCCTCCAAAGTCGCGGAAATGCAGAACCAGATTTCACAGCATATCCTGCCGGAATCCACTTATGTATGTGAAAACCTGCAGGTACTTCTTACTCTTGTCAGGGCAGGGTATGGGTGTTCCGTCCTGCCACTGATGAATTTTATAAACACGGATATCTGTTCAATTCCTTTAACAGGAAGTGAACCTCTGTCCTATGGTGTCTTTTTTAAGAAAAGTTCTCAAAGCCCTCTGTTGAAAAAATTTATATCTATCGTAACCAGTACATCTTACCAGTAAGGAACTGTTCAGAAATAACATGTGCAGCCTGCGCAGGATATTTCTTTGAGGATGCATATCAAAAAACGCAGGCGCAGTGGGCTACGGCGAGGCTTTTTGATATGTGCAATCGGAATTTTCCACGATATACCATCTGTACCAGCCACCGCATTCATAAGGAACATAAACGAAACTTTCAGCCCACTCTTACGCAACAATGACAGAACCATCGAGAGGGCGTATGGAAAAAAACGCCCTCAAAATAAAAAAACACTCCACATCCCTGTGAAGTGCAATCTGTATCTCCTATTCGTTTTTCATCGGAACTTCCATCTCGTGCTTACTTCAATGCAAGCGTTCCATTACTTTTTACCATACACGAAATAGTATATATTGCAACTGCCAACTCTGTAATCGGCATAACCCACCATAGAAGTTTTGCGCCAAACAGCGCCGGGAGCAATCTGCAATACGCTGTCTGTCGGGGACATAAGCAAAAAAAGCATTGAAAAATCCAGTGTTTTCAATGCTTTCCAGCGTCCCCGAGACGACTTGAACGTCCGACCTATCGCTTAGGAGGCGATCGCTCTATCCAACTGAGCTACGAGGACTCGAAATAATAATTCACTATTTATTTGTGTACCTTTTTATTATATCAGAACTTTCAATTATTGCAAGTATTTTATCATATCAAATACATTCAAATACATCAAAATTTTATCATTTCCTTTTAATTGTGCCTTCTGCCCCATTTGCGAAAAGGAAAAAGATTAGGAACTGTTCAAGTTTGCACCAAGTTCAGGTTACATAAGGCATTGCCCTTTATGCCTTTGACCCCTATGCGCCCTTCATTTGGCACAAATCTCCCACAAATTGTGACGCATATCTGGCAGAAAGCATTTTTCAAACACGCTCTAATGCGGAAATTCAATATACCCCTGTAGCCACACGATTCCCCTGAAGCGTCTTCCGACAGCGGGTTCCCCATATAAGTCTTCCCTGTTGATACAAATTTCCAGCGTTATCTCGTTACACTCAATTGTCATAAAGACGACCTCCTCGTCTGTTATGCGGTTTTTATCCGTGTGGCAATCCGTGATTTCACCAAGAAGCGAATACTGGTCACACTCCACCCCATACGGCATAAAATACGTATCCACCAGACTAAACA
>Ga0224746_10245_pt1 | contig 11793 bp, 9 predicted proteins | sample LIM_F_Water_Bulk_FD_183000 | JGI IMG/M metagenome (GOLD analysis project Ga0224746, IMG submission 183000) | Enriched cells from gastrointestinal tract of the lab mouse from Pacific Northwest National Laboratory (PNNL), Richland, Washington... | ecosystem: Host-associated > Mammals > Digestive... | reverse complement strand
CAGGAGGTGTTCCACCACCCGTCCAACCTCTTTGTGGCAGGCTTCATCGGCACGCCTCAGATGAATATTTTCGATGCCCGGCTGATCCGGGAGGACGACCGCTACTTTGTGGAACTGAGCGGTCTCCGCGTGGAGCTGTCCCCGGAGAAGTCCGCCCGGCTGCTGGCCGGGGATGTGAACTCCCAGCCGGTGAAGCTGGGGCTGCGGCCGGAGCATCTGAGCCTTACGGAGGAGGACGACGCCGTCTATGCCGCCGTGGATGTGTCGGAGATGATGGGCAGCGCGGTGCATATCCATGTCAGTGCCTGCGGGCAGGATGTGGTTATCGTGGTCCCCCTCAGTGAGGAGGAGGAGACGGAGAACCTGCCCATAGGACTGCCGGTGCGTTTTACCTTCCGGGGCAGCGCGGCCCACGTCTTTGACGTGGAGACCGGTCACAATCTGGAGTATCCTCAGAAGGTTGAACCGGAGGAAGAAGCGCCTCCCGCCGCGCCCGCGCCGGAGGATACGCCTCCGGCGGACCAGCCTGCGGAGGAAGCCTCTGCCCCAGAGGAGCCTCCTGTTCCTGGGGAAGCCTCCATTCCCGTGGAGCAGCCGGAGACGGAAATGCCCGTGCCGGCGGGGAGTGCTGACATCGGGGATCCATTTGCGGAGGAATAGGGAGGCCGGTGCGATAAACTCAGCAGTAAGAGGGGGGATCGATGTGCCAAAGCGTATATACGCGGTCATCGGACTGATCTTGCTGTGCCTGACCGGGTGTATGGTCACAACGCGGCTGGACCTGCCCGCCTGGAAGGCGTTCAGGCAGGAAATGCTGGCCAGGGACTATATCACCCAGTTGGACGCGGAGCAAGGTCCTGCCACGCTTTTCGTTCGGTGTGGATACGGGGATATCTCTGAAGCCGACATAGCGGTGCTGAAAACAGAGCTGCAGACCTTTCTGTCCAGCGAGGGATTCCTGGACGAATATGTCCCATATGCCCGTGGAGAAGCGGAGAAGGATACTGCGAGCGCTGGTGTCATGCAGCATATGTCCAGTATACAGATCGACATCTATCCAGCTGGAACAGATCGTTCGGTGTGGATGAGTACGGCCCGGTACTATACGGAGCCATACCGTTCCGACCGGCAGATGGAGGTCGATAACTATCAGACCTGGTACTGACCCGAACGACTGCTCCTGCTTTGGGTAACTGCTGGTTGCATAAGAATGCCCGGAACGGTGGGATTTTCTCCTGTGGAGGAATAGAAGACGCATACGTCTGTGCGTGCAGCGGAAGGAAGGATGATTTGCATGAAAAAAACCTTAAGCATACTTCTCATTATGCTCCTGCTCACCGCCTGCGGGACCAAAGATGACGTATTACCGTCCCAGCCGGACAGCGATCCCGCCCCGCAGGCCAGCAAGGCGCTGCCGGAGCTGGAGGAGACGGACTGGGAGGCTCTCAGCACGGATGCCGCGGCTTTCGGCTTGAGCGGCGGCCCGGATGACCCGAATTTTGAGTATATCTTCAACCACACGGGCACGGTCCCGCTGGACCAGTTGGTTGCCTTTACGCTGACAGCCGACGGGCTCAGCGAGGGGGCAACGGATGAACTCTATCACCGTTTTCTGGAGGCGCCCCATAAGGTGCTGGCTTATCTAGTTTTATTGGACGGTCAGATCACGGAACTGCCCGGCTGGGAGCCGATGCCGGCGGCGGAGATCGTCTGTCAGTTTATCGCGACCACGGACGCCGTCATGTACGGCGGCACGGAAGAATTTGCCCAGACGCTGTCGGCCTGCCGCGAGTCGTATCCCGAGGGTCCGGCGGCGGAGCTTCTGGATATTCTGGAGCGGGAACACGCTGATGCTCTGGAGAGATCCCAGTCAGAATCATAAAGAATATCCCCCGGCTGTGACGCAGAACGCACAGCACGGGGGATATTTTGTCCTGTATTACCCTACCAGCAGCCCCATGGCGTCCAGCAGGTCTTCCAGATCGTCGCCGTCCAGCGTGTGTTCAATGCTGGCGGCGTGGTCCGGGATGTTGATCTTCGCGGAGACGATCCCCGGCTTTTCCGTCAGGGACTGCTCCAGCTCCGAGCCGCAGGCGGCGCAGTGATTTTTGGCGGTGCAGAAATCACAGTTGATGTAGGTGATACGCAGTACTTCTGTCATAGTGGTGACCCATAAAACGACTCATTAAAAGTTCTTTTTGACACTTTTTCCGTGCGGTGGCCGCAAAGCGGCTGCCAGCAGCCCAGCCGCCCTTTGGGCGGCGTGTGGTTTCAAGAAAAAGCGTGTATGCCTAAAAATCCACGCTGGGGAACAGCCCCGCGTCCGTGTGGGGCAGGAAGCAGGCGGCGACAAATTCGTCCATGTATCCCGGCTCGTTGGACAGCTCCAGGTAGGTCATGGAACGGCTCAGCTCGTCTACCTTCTCCTTGGCCTGGGCGCTGAGGAGCATGGCGTAGGCTCCCGTCTGGGAGGAGTTGCCGATGTAGTGGAAGTTCTCCAGAGGAATATCCGGGAACATGCCGATGGTGACGGCGTTCTTCATGTTGATGCCGCTGCCGATGCCTCCGGCTACATAGACCCGCTCGATCACCGACGCGTCAAAGCCCAGAGAGCGCAGCATGGTCTGGGTCGCGGAGAAAATGGCCCCCTTGGCCCGGATAAAGTTGTCGATGTCCACTTCGTTGATGACCACATCCTTGGCTCCTCCGGTGTCCTTCTTCCAGGCCAGCACGTAGGAACCCATTCCATGCTCGTCATGGAGGATCCGCTCGCCCTCCCGGACGAACTTGCCCTTGCCGTTGATGATGCCGCAGCGGAACAGCTCGGCGATCACGTCAATGATACCGCTGCCGCAGATGCCGGCAGGGGCAGCCCCGCCAACTACGGTCATGGCGGGTTCCATGGTCTCCTTGTCGATGGCGCAGGCCTCAATGGCCCCGTCGGTGGCCCGCATTCCGCAGGAGATGTCACCGCCCTCAAAGGCGGGACCGGCGGAACAGGCGCAGCTCATCAAAAACTCGTTGTTGCCGAAGACCAGCTCACCGTTGGTGCCCAGGTCGATGAACAGGCTCATGGCGGGATCGTTCCAGATCATGGACACCAGCGCGCCGGCGGTGATATCCCCTCCCACGTAGCTGCCGATGTTGGGGGCCACGATCAGCTCCGCCAGGGGGTTCATCTTCAGGCCGATATCCCGGACGAACAGGTGGTCCGTGCGGAAAAAGCTGGGTACGAAGGGTTCCATCCGGATGGGGTCGGCGTGTAGCCCCAGCAGCAGATGGTTCATGGTGGTGTTGCCCGCCAGCACCATCCGGTAGACACGCCGGGGGTTGATTCCCGCCTCACGGTACATGAAGGAGAGCATGGGGATGATGGACTCCTTGATGACCGCATCCTGGAGGCGCTTTCGGCCGCCGGGCTTGCCGGACTCGATGATGCGGTTGATGACGTCGGCCCCGTAGCGGATCTGTCCGTTGCCGCCGCTGGCCTTGGCCAGGATTTTCCCGCTCTCCAGGTCCACCAGCACCCCCGCCAGGGAGGTAGTGCCAAGATCCAGCGCGAAGCCCACCAGGGGATCGGTGCTGTCTCCGGGAAGCACATCCCGCATGAGGATCCGGCCGCCGTCCCGGGAAATGACGCATTTGACCTTGAAATTACTCTCCCGCAGCACCTCGCTCAGATTTTTCAGCACCGCGTAGGGCAGCATGATGGCGCTCTCGTCCACGCCGGCAGCGGCCTCCACCGCCCGCAGAAGCCGCTCGTTGTCGGGCATGGTGTCGTCCAGCGTGGGCTCATCCAGCTCCAGGGACAGGAAGCTGATGTCACTGCCAAAGGCAATGCCCGCATCCTCCAGCTGCTTGCGGAGATTTTCAAAGATGGCAATCTCCTCCGGAGAGCTGAGGTCCGCCATTTTCATCCGGGAGCGGTAAGCGGAGGCGATATCGGGCACCTCAATCTCCGCATCGCCGGTGACGGTGGCGAGACAGGCCAGCCGCCAGCCGGCGTCATATTCGTCCTGAGTGATATGGCGGTTGATGGGGGCGTCCAGACTGCCGGAGGCCAGCCGGACCCGGCATTTGCCGCACACGCCGTTGCCGGAACAGGGGGCATCGATGGCGACATTGGCCTTCCGGGCCACATCCAGAAGCTTTTCGCCGGGGTTGGCGTCGATCGTCACCGGATTGCCGGTTTCAAAGCGGAAGGTGATGGTAAACATAGTAAATAACAGTCCTTTCTCAGGATTTCGACTCTGCTGGAACATATTATACCGGTCCGGCGGTGGATTGTCAAGGATTTAGCAATCTGCTTCTCCGGAAAAACCCGGCGAAAAATTCTCCTTGACTTTAGTACGAAACCGGATTATAATAGGGTGAGCTGCAATTAGTACGATTTCGTACTGAAAGAAGGGAAAGAAAGAAACGGAGGACGGGGAATGGATCAGGAGCTTCACCGACTGAACCGGCGGATCGTTGCCGCCACCAGCGCCTCGGACGGCGCATACTACCGCTGGGCGGTCCGGTCCGGGGTCACGCCGCATACCCTGGACCTGCTCTATGCGCTGGATGACGGACAGCCTCACTCCCAGAAACAGATCTGCGAGGAGTGGGCGATCCCCAAAACTACCGTCAATACGGTGGTCAGAGCCTGCCGGGAGGCGGGATATATCACCCTGGAGCCCATGCCGGACCAGCCCCGGCAGCAGCAGCTGTGCCTCACCCCGGCGGGAACGGTCTACGCCCGGGAGGCGCTGGCGGAGCTGTACGTTCTGGAAAATCAGGCCATGGCGGCGGTGGTAGAGCGGTATGGGCCATCGTTTGTGGATGCCCTGGAGCTGTACTGTGCCTCCTTCCGGGAGGCGTTGGCGGCAAATCTGTCAGAGAAAGAGGAAAACGATTCCATATGAGGATCCAATTATCCGAACACTTTACTTATGGGAAGCTCCTGCGCTTTACCTTCCCGTCTATCGTCATGATGATCTTTACCTCCATCTACAGTGTGGTAGACGGGGTATTCGTGTCCAATTTCGCCGGGAAGACTCCTTTCGCGGCTATCAATCTCATCATGCCCCTGCTGATTATCGCTGGCGCTCCGGGCTTCATGGTGGGCGCCGGAGGCTCCGCCATTGTGGCAAAAGCCATGGGGCAGGGCAAGCCGGAGCTGGCGAACCGGTATTTTTCCCTTCTGGTCTGTGCTGCCGCTGTGAGCGGTGCGGCAGTAGGCTGGCTGGGCGCGGCCTTTGCCCGTCCTATTGCGTCCGCCCTGGGGGCGGAGGGAGAGATGCTGGAGTACTGCGTACTGTACGCCCGGATCATCCTGGCGGCCAACCCTTTTTTCATCCTGCAAAACGTGTTCCAGAGCTTTTTTGTCGCGGCGGAGAAGCCCAAGCTGGGCCTGTATGTCACCGTAGGAGCCGGCCTCACAAATATCCTGCTGGACGCGCTGCTGGTAGGCGTGTTCCGCTGGGGCGTGGCGGGAGCGGCCATTGCTACCATTCTCAGTCAGGCGGTGGGCGGTCTGACCCCCGCCGCTTACTTCCTTCGGAAGAACGACAGCCTGCTGCGGCTGGTCCGCCCCCGGTTTGACGGCCGGGTGCTGTGGAAGACCTGCACCAACGGCTCCTCGGAGCTGATGAGCAACATTTCCGGCTCCATCGTGTCCATGCTGTACAATTTCCAGCTTCTGCGGCTGGCGGGGGAGGACGGCGTTGCGGCCTACGGGGCCATCATGTATGTCAACTTCATATTCCTGGCCATCTTTATCGGCTATGCCATCGGTTCCGCTCCGGTCATCAGCTACCACTACGGTGCGGGGCACAGCGATGAACTCCACAGCCTGCTGGTAAAGAGCGCCTTACTTACCGAGGCAGTGGGCGCAGCCATGGCAGGACTGGCCCTTGCGGCCTCTGGGCCGCTGGCCAGAATCTTTGTGGGCTACGATCAGGACCTTTATGAGCTGACAGTGCAGGGCTTCCACCTGTATGCTGTTTCCTACCTGCTGTGTGGGCTCAATATTTTTGGATCCTCCTTTTTCACTGCGCTGAATAACGGCCTGGCCTCGGCGGTGATCTCCTTCCTGCGGACCCTGGTCTTCCAGTGTGCCGCCGTGCTGATCCTGCCTGTTTTCCTGAAGGTGGACGGCATCTGGCTGGCAATCACCGTTGCGGAGGCGCTGGCACTGGCGGTGACGGCGGCCCTGCTGGCAAAATTCCGGAGGATATACCGGTATTAAAGATCAAAATGGCGGAGCATAGGTTAGCGTCATTAAGTTGGGATTTTGCCGGATATGAAAAAGTACCCACCCAGTTCTGAACGGAGTGGGTACTTTCTGACGGGACAAGGAGCCGTGTGTTCTGCATAATGCTGCATTTCATATCATATTTCGGCAAGTCGAGGCTGCATTTTGTCTAAATAATTTTCTGTCAATTTGTACGCGATTCCTGCCGCATCTTCTTGCCCCTCCCGGAACTTCGCGATCAAAGCCTTCACTCGCCGCTTCTCCCGCCGCTTGGACTCAGTTCGGAACTCGAGATGGGTCGTCTTGATCTTATGGCCGTAGGCGTTGTATAAGCTTCCATTCCGGTTGTCAGAATTCAACGATGTGATTGTCTGGCACATTTTCGATGCCATCACGGTTTGGGGGTGCGGACATTTACTTGGACCTAAAAGCCTAAGAATTACTACCATCCAATGATGCCAGACACGGAACAAAGAAAAATACAAATAATTCAAATAGTGTTGGAACTCAAATCTACGTCCCAAAGGAACGCAATCAGAATGAGCCTATTGTGTATTGCTTATCTCTGAAAGTTGGGACTTCTCTACCTGCACCTGCCCAGATAGAAAAGCCCCAAACTTCTATTCGCTGTTCCTAACGTGCAGGATACCGGAAGAAGTCCGGAAAGTTCGCAGAAGAATACACCAAGTCCGCTGCGCCGGAATAGACGGAATCCGACATGAGACCAGGAGAGCGGATACGATCCAGCAGGACGCTGATTAGTTCGCGCTGCACGCTGTCCAATTTGCATCACCCCAGCTCATGAAAATGCCGGAGGAGCGGAAAAGAGTATAATACTATTTCCTGGGCTTCGCCGCTGGCCCTCATTCCGCGGCCCAATAAAAAATTTCTTTCCAGCGCTGCGTCGTTTATGTACCAATAAAGGCAAACAACAGGAGAATTGCCAGAAAGACAATGTTTACTGCCGTAAAACGCCGGAAATAGCGGCCTTTTTGTTCGCCTTCCTCCCGAACAATGAATTTATAGGAGATAAGGCTCGCCATTGACGCGATCAAAGTGCCCAGCCCGCCGATATTTACGCCGATCAGCAGAGCTGGCAGATCATTCGTGAATTCTGACAGCAAGAGCGCGGCTGGAACGTTGCTGATGACCTGGCTTGCGGCAGTGCCCACCAGCAATTCATAGCCCGAAACAATCCTTTGTAAAAAATCGTAAAAAGCCGGGAGCCTGCCCATATTGCCGGTAAAAATGAAAAATCCGGCAAATGTCAGGAGCAGACTGTAGTCCACGAGCGCAAACACAGCTTTGTCTATCAGAAGCAGTCCGATAACCGTAAGAATAAGGGTCAGGGGATAGGGAATCACTCTTGCCACAGTGAGCAGGTCGAGGACAAAGAGGACCATATAAGCGGAGAGCGGAACGATCTTGCCAGAAAGAGATATTTTCCGGTCAAAGGAAATGTCGATGGGAATATTACAGCCTCTGGAGGGAATCGTGCTTCCGATCATGACGAGAAGAAAGGATACAAGCGTATAGGGCAGCATCAGCAGAAGGAACGATCCAAGAGAGATGCCTGCTTTGCCGTACAGATAGAGGTTTTGCGGGTTGCCGATGGGGGTCAGCATACTGCCGAGATTCGCGGCGACGGTCTGCATGACCACGACGGGGACGGTCAGCCGCTTTTTTGCTTCCCTACCGGTCAGATCAAGAACAATGAAGGTGAAGGGAACGAAAGTGATGAGCGCAACGTCATTTGTGATGGCCATACTGGAAAAGAAGCAGAGCAGAACAAGGATCCACGTCAGCTGAACGGCGTTTCTTACTCTGCCCAGAAGCGCCTGCGCGACCCATTGAAAGACGCCGGTCTTTTGCAGTCCGGACATTACGCTCATCAGGCAGAAAAGAATGGCCAGGGTTCGGAAATCGATGTAGGACGCATATTCCGAGTCCGGGGGGACCAGGAACATGGAGCATATTGCCAGCGCGAACGCGGCGCACAGCACCGTTTCCCGCCGGAAAAAGCGGATGATCTTCTCTTTCATCGGGGCCTCCATTCTTTTGCTCCTGCAAGACAGGCTGCACATGGCATGGCAGCAGTTGTCCAGGATGTGTCCGGCGTTGGAATACAGCCGGGTGAAGTCCGGTGGAATGATGGGGACGTTTTGCGTTTTTAGACCGATTCTCTCTGTTTTAGAAGATGTATTCATGACCGCTGAACACTGTATGACGGGAAAAATCCTCGTCCATCCGGCATCCCCGGTTATGAATACAGGTTCTTCGTCGTCTTGCACGCTTACCGGCTGGAAAGCATCATATCAGGCACCAAACACCTCGTACTGCCGCCGGGGGCCTCCGCATACGGGGCAGCAGTCCGGCACCGCGCCGCCGGTCATGATATACCCGCAGATCGGACAGACATACACCGGGCCAAGCTGGGATTCATCCAGCCCGGCGGCCTGTTCTAAAAGTTCCGCGTGTTTCTTTTCCGCCGCTGCCGCCCCTAAATACGCCTGCTCAGCCAAAGGACTCCGGTGCGTCCTCGCATACCTGGCCAGCATGGGATACAGATATTCATATTCGAACGCCTCGCCGGGGATAAAGGCTTTTGCCGCTTCCTTGAAGGGGGCGGGCTGTTCCAGAACGGAGAAGAAGCTCCGGGCATGGTAGTATTCGGAGGCCGCCAGAGCCTGAAACACCTGGGCTATGTGTTCCATTCCTCTCCGACGGGCGCGTTCTGCAAACATCAGATACCGGAAATGCGCCAGCAGCTCGCCCTGTACCGCAGATTCAAGCTGCTGCTTCAGGAGCGCATCGTTCCGTTCGCGGCTATAGCAATTTTCCGGTAAGTCCGCAGCGCGGCACAGGAGGACGCCGTCTTTCTCATAAAAATGCACGACATGGTGTTCCACGTCCCATGCGCGGATGGATTCTGAAACATCCTCAATCATGGCTCCGCCTCCGCCGGTACAGATCAAAGGAATGCCGTCCACCTCGTCGGCAAACCGGGAATGAACATGGCCGCAGAGCAGGTAGGCGACTTTTTCCTTGTGAGCGGCATAGGCCTGGCGCAGACGGTCAAACTCCTGCTGAGACACGCAGTTTTCGATGAAATGATTGGGAACCGGGATGTGGAAGGCCACAATCACCTGCCGGACATCCTCCATAGCCAGCACCTGCGACAGGAGCGTCAGCCCCTCCTCCTCGAAGGTCCGTCCGGCGTTATCCAGCACAACCAGTGCAAACCGGTCCGCCAAAAGCGCGTAGTTCTTCCGGCCGAAGTAGTCGGTGTAGGCGCCCGTATCGTGGTTGCCCCGCAGGACGTAGACGTCGTTTTCCGCCAATATCTGCGTCAGGCCGCAGATTGTCTGGTAATGGTGGGCCGTACCAACCGGAACCAGATCGCCCACGACCAGCGTAATATCGTCCTGCCCGGCTGCCTCCAGGGCACCGGCATATACCTTCATATTGTACGTGCCCAGTCCCTCGCATCCGGGATCGCCGATGACGCCGATAGAACGCAGTCCTTTTATACGGAGAATAGGCTGCTGTACGGATACAATTTTGTTATCATCCATTTGAGGTTCCTCCTGCTTGTTTATCCTTTTGCGCATTACCATTCAGCGCTGTTCTGACGGAAAAAGAAGTTCTGTGGAAGTATTTTGACGGTTTGTAAACAGACACTGAGAAGAGTTTGCCCGGCAGATGCCATCATATCACAGAACCGCAGAGATGAAAACAGAAAATTTTCCATGCGGAACCGGCATCTCTGCTTTGTGCAAGGTCTGCCGTGCCGTCAGCGAACTTGGCGGGGAAACACCCGCATGTTAGCCGTCCGCCCCCATATATATGTATGGGGGTGTAAAAATGAGAAAAGGTAACAAAATTTTTTACGACATGCTCCTCCTGACCGGGGCGAACTTCCTTCTGCGGCTGGCGGGCATGAGCTTTCAGGTTTACTTGTCCAGCCGCATCGGTGCGGCGGGAATCGGCCTTTTGCAGCTGGTCCTGTCGGTTGCAGCCCTGGCCTTTACCGTAGGCTCCGCGGGGATACGAACCTGTGCAACCTATCTTTCCGCCGGAGAGCTGGGCAGGGGGAACGGGGGAAATCTCTCCGGTGTTCTCGCGGGATGCTGTCAGTATAGCCTGCTGTTTGGCGGCGCAACGGCAATCGCCCTCTGGTATGCAGCACCCTGGCTGTGCGAGGCATGGATTGGCAGCCGGGACGCAATTGCCGCGGTTCGTCTTTTTGCGCTGTTTCTGCCGGTCAAGTGCCTGCACGGCGTCATGACAGGCTATTTTACTGCCGTCAAGCGGGTCGGCAGCACTGTGGTGGTAGCCTTTCTGGAACAGGGCTGCGCCATAGCGGTTACGTTCGCGCTCCTTGCCCGTTGGGCGGGGGTGGACTCCGGACAGTCTGCTTTTGCCGTAGCGGCAGGCAGCTGCGCTGCGGATGTGCTGGGCTTTTTGCTGCTGCTTGCGCTGCGGCCCAAAACCGGACAAAGAGGCAGCGGAAGAACGCCCTATGGCCGTATTTTCCGGGTGTCCCTGCCGCTGGCTTTGGCCGATACGCTGCGGTCCGGATTGAATACCATCGAGGACCTGATTATCCCCCGGCAGCTGGCGCTGTTCACCGGAACCGTGAACGCAATGGCGGATTACGGCATGATCCGCGGCATGGTGTTCCCCGTATTGATGTTCCCGGCGGCAATTCTGTTCTCATTGGCGGAGCTGCTGATACCGGAATTTTCCCGGTGCGCGGCCTGCGGCAGTAAAAACCGGGTGCAGTATCTGGCCAGGCAGGGCCTGCGGGCGGCGATGCTCTTCGGCCTGTGCGCAGGCGGAATGATGTTCGCACTCGCTAATGCGCTGGGCGATCTGCTTTATCAAAACCGGCAGGTGGGCAGTCTCCTGCGGCTTTACGCCATTTTTGTGCCCATGCTCTATACGGACGCCCTGGTGGACGCTATGTGCAAGGGGCTGGGGCAGCAGAATGCCAACGCACGGTACAATACGCTGACATCCTTCCTGGATGTGGTGTTTTTATGGTACCTGCTGCCCAAGCTGGGACTGAGCGGGTATGCGGTCAGCTTTGCCGTCACCCATCTCGTCAATTTTGCCCTGAGCCTGCGGCGGCTGATACGGGTATCAGGCATCCGGCTGGCTGTCGGAAAACCGGTGCTGGCCGCGGTCTGCGCGGCGGCGGCCGGCGGTGTGGCGTCTTTGCTGAACGGCGTACTTCCGGCTGGCGGGTGCTATTTGGTGCTGCTGGGAGGGCTGTGGTACCTATGCGGGATTGTAGACAGGAGCGACGGCCTGTGGCTGCGCAAACTGACCGGCGGGAGATACTGACACGGCGGCAGTCAGATCAGAATGCCCTCGCAGTGGTCAATTTCGTGCTGGATGATCTGTGCCGTCCATCCGGTGAAGGTTTTATAGCGCAGCTGGAATTTCTCGTTCTGATACTGTACTTTGATCGATTTCCACCGTTTTGTGTCCCGCATTCCGGGGAGGGACAGGCATCCCTCTTTCGTTTGATAGGGCGCTGAGCGCTTGATGAT
>Ga0224746_10244_pt1 | contig 11795 bp, 8 predicted proteins | sample LIM_F_Water_Bulk_FD_183000 | JGI IMG/M metagenome (GOLD analysis project Ga0224746, IMG submission 183000) | Enriched cells from gastrointestinal tract of the lab mouse from Pacific Northwest National Laboratory (PNNL), Richland, Washington... | ecosystem: Host-associated > Mammals > Digestive... | reverse complement strand
GGTTGTAAATAAACACGCTGGTGGTCAGGGTCGCGTTGTCCGGCCCGCCCAGCAGGAACAGCTTGGGAATGTCGTACATGTTCAGTCCGCCGATCATGCTGGTGATCAGGGTGTAGAGCAGGATGGTTTTCAGGTTTGGAATGGTGATCTGGAAGAACAGCTGCACGTCGTTGGCCCCGTCGATCTCCGCCGCCTCGTAAATCTCAGGGCTGATGCCCAGGACGCCGGAAATCAGGATGATCATCGTGTAGCCGTACCACATCCAGAACTGGATAAAGGCCACGATGAGCTGGGCCGCCGTCGCATTGATGGAGAAGTTGAAGGGCGTGCTCAGTACTCCCGTGGTCACAAGAAGATCGTTTACCGGGCCGGTGGGATAGCCGAAGAGGGCGTGGAACAAAATGGCCACGGAGGCCGCCGTGATGATGTTGGGCATGTAGAAAACGACCTTGAAGAAGCCCTGACCGGCCAGCTTGTGGCGGTGGCTGGTGAACCAGGCCGTCAGCAGCAGGGCCAAGGTAATCTGGGGGATAAAGTTCATAATCCAGAGCTTCACGGTGTTGCCCAGGGATTTGATAAAAGAGGGGTTCTGGAGGACGCTGACAAAGTTCTTGAACGGCTCGTCCGTCAGGAAGTGCCAGGTCGTGTTTCCCAGGCCCTTGCAGTCCGTGAAGCCCAGGAGGGCGGTGTAAATGGTGGGATACAGAGAGAAAACGCAGAAGGCCACGATGAAGGGCAGGCTGAACAAATAGCCGTACCTCGCGTAGCTGAAGCCTTTTCGCTGCTTCATGAAATCTCAGCTCCTTGAAATCAGATTGGCCGGGCATGGCCGGAGAGGAAGAACGGAGCGAAAGGGGCCCGTTCCGGGCCCCTTTCGCCTGGAAGCAGTCTCTCATCATCTCGGAGCCCGCTCCGAGATGGTCTGGGCCACTGGCCCAGGAATCGGCTTAGCCCAGATCCACCGTCACGTCCAGGTTGTCGGCCACGTCCTGCTTGAAGTCCTTGATGGCCTGATCCCGGGTCTTGGTGCCGGAGGTATACTGCCGGACCTGATCCCGCCACTTGGTATTGATGGTTTCATCGTACTGGGTCAGGCATTTTCCGTTGGCGTACTGGTTGGCGGGGACAAAGGCGTCGAACATGTTCTGTCCGCCCAGGAAGTCCAGGGAGCCGTCGCTCATTTCCATGACCGTGCCGGAGGCCACGCAGTCCTTGGTGCCGCCCTCGCCGTTCAGCGTTCCGTTGGCCCACATGTACTGGAGGCCGGTCTCGGAGCAGTCCAGGGTGATCCAGCGGATGATCTCGCCCACGGCCTCTTTGTTGGCGGAGCTGTTGCTGGCCATCAGCCAGGTGCCGCCCCAGAAGAAGCCCACAGGAGGCGCGCAGACCGCCCAGTCGCCGTATGTACCCTCGCCTACGGCGGAGCCGCCGCAGTTGGGGGCGATGGTGTAGTTGATGAGCCAGGCGGGGCCGAAGAAGCCGAAGATGCCCTTGTCCCCTTCGCCCTTCATGTCGGCGAACCAGGCGTCCTGCCAGTCCTGGGTGTCATTGTGGTAGTTGTTGTCCTTGAGCTCCTTGGACAGGTCCAGGAATTCCTCCCGCTTGGGGTCGATGTTCAGCTTGCCGTCCACGATCCAGCCCTGCTGGGAGCTGTTTTCCACGGCGTGCCACAGGTCGCCGTCGCCGGAGATGATGCCGTAGCCCTTGCCCTTGAGGGTCTCGGCGGCCTCGTAGAATTTATCCCAGCCATTGGAGCCCGCGCCGATAGCCGCCCCGATGGCGTCGGGGTCGTCGGTGCCGAAGACCTCCTTGGCAATGGAGCGGCGGTAGATGAACGCGCCGCCGGTGGCCTGATAGCCCAGGCCCACCACCTTGCCGTCGTCGGGCCGGGTGCCGATGTCCACGGAGTACTGGGCGATGTCGGCGGCCTGGATATCCCCGGCCACGTCAATGCCCAGGTCCTCATAGGGGGCGGCATAGTGGGCGGCGTCGCCCTGGGTGTACTTCATGACGAACGCGGCCTCGGCGCAGTACATATCCGGGGCGTCGGAGCCGCCGCCGGCCAGGGCCTGGTCCAGGGCGGGCTGGTAGGCGCCGTCGGTGGTGGCGATGACGGTGGTCTTGACCTCATACTTTTCGGCAAAGTCCGGACGGCTGGCCAGGAACTTGTCGACCATCTTGGGCACCTCGTCGGTGAAAGCCCAGAGATTCAGCACGGTCTTGCCGCTGGCGGAGCTCCCGCCAGAGCCGCCGTCACCAGAGCCGGAACCGGAGCCGCCGCCGCAGGCGGCCAGGGAGAGCAGCATCACGGCTGCCAGAAGGAGCGCAGAGACTTTCTTTTTCATGTACCTTTTCCTCCAATCAAAAATTTTGGTATGTTAGGCGATTAAATTTACTAACTTAGGTTAAAAAAATTTACCGCCCGACCTTGTTCTTTAGTGTAATAGATGCTTGGCAAAATGTCAACGGAAACCATAGCGGTCCGTCAATTTTTGTGCAGAGCGCCTTGAAGGTAACCATCATTTTGTAAGAGATGATAGTTTTTCCTGGCTCCGCCACCGGGGGCCTCTTTGGTTTGGCAATAAGATAACCTATCTATCCCCGTGTTGAAATTGAAATTAGGCTGTGTTATAATCGAACCAAGTCAACAAGGAGGGGCAACTATGGAGAAGGCGGCTGCCCAGAGAACGAAGGAGCGCGGAGGCGAACCGGTCCCCGCGCTGCCCTCGAATTTAAAGATACAAAACCGAAAAATGGTGCTCTCCTGCTTCCGGGACAACCGACCCCACTCGGTGGCGGACGTGGTGGCCCGCACCGGCATCAGCAAACTGACGGTGATGAAGGCAATCCAGTTTTTTTGCGGAAAGGGGATTCTGGCCAGCTCCGGCAAAGGGGATTCCACGGAGCTGGGGGGGAAGAAGCCGGAGTACTTCCGCTTTTCCTGCGGGAAGTACCTGCTGACTATCCGCATGTGGCCGGAGGACCTGGGCCTGACGCTGTTCGACATGCGCATGAACAAGGTAGACAGCTCCCATCTGGCCTGGATCATCCCGGACGCGCCCGAGGAGGCGTTCCTCATCATCGAGAACAGCGCCCTGGCGCTGCTGGCCCGGGCCGGGGTCGACCGGGAGGAGCTGTATGGCGTCAGCCTGTCCTCCTCCGGCATCGTGGACTATGACCATCTGACGCTGAAATACAGCGTCCACACGCCCAACTGGGGGGCGAACGTTCCAATTGGCGATTATCTCCGGGGCATCTTCGGTCCCGGCCCGGCGCTGTCCGAGGAGAACGCCGGAAAATCCATCAGCCGGGCCATACTCAACGAGCAGGAGGACCCAAACCGGTCCATTCTGGTCCTGTTCACCTCCTGGGGGCTCTCCGGGGCGCTGATTCAGGACGGGCGCATTCTGAACGGGCGGAACTCCCTGGTGGGCGAGATCGGCCATATGATCCTGGACCAGAACGACCCGGAGCTTTGCAGCTGCGGCAGCCGGGGCTGCGCAGAACGGCTGGTGTCCGTTGCCCGGGTGCGGAAGATGATCGCCGGGGACCCTCCGCCGGAGGGCTCTCCACTGTCCCGCCTTCCGGCGGAGGCGGTGGAGCTGCGGCACCTCTTCGCCTCCTCCCGGCAGGAGGACGCCTACGCCCGGAAATACGTGGCCTATATGGCGGACCGGTTCGCCGCCCTTTTGCGGAACGTGTCCCTGGTATTCAGCCCGGAGAAGGTGGTCTTCGTGGGGGACTACGCCGTGGCGGACGAGTTTTTTGACCAGAGGATACGCCAGCAGCTCTCCTCGTTCCGCTATCTGTCCCTGAGCCAGCCCATGGAAATTGCCTACAACACCCGGTCCCTGACGGACTTGGACGCTTTGGGCGGCGCGGCGGCGCTCATCGACCACTATCTCTCCCGGCCGGAGCTGTATGAGGAAACACTCTGACAGCAAAATCCGGCCATGGTCTTTTCTTTGTTTATGGCACGGCAAATTTTGAGCGGCATCACCATGCTTTTCCGCAGTGGACCATCTAAAAGATAGCTGAGATTTTTATGTCCATGCCTGTGGTGCGGTGAAGCTTCCAGATCTGCGACCCATAGCGTGACCCAAAACAAGAAATCGCTCTATGGAATCAGTGCGAGGGGTGGTTCGAAGGGCTGTCAATATTCTGAGCAAACAGCATCAAATGGGGCCAAAAGCACTTGCCGTGAACCCTCAGACAAGCTACGGACCAGAAGGCCGGGGGCTCGAATCCCTCAGGGCGTACCAAAACCTCTGAAATTCAAAGAATTTCAGAGGTTTTGCTTTTGCTTTCTGCACTTTTTCTAGCAGCTTGATTTTGCGGCTCCGGTTTGTCCCAAGCCGTGACCCATACAGGGAACCTGGAGTGGTTAGGTCTGGAGGGCACCGGAGAGGAAACTCCCCACCGCGTTCGCCGCCTGCTTCTGCATGGAGGCGGTGACGTGTGCGGCAGTTCTCCCCGCCGGAGGCCCGTTGCGAGGTCGATGTAGTAGAGTTCAAACACACCGCTGCGTCTCGCCTCCTCGAAGAAGGTACCCAGACTCTCCGGCGGCAGGATTTTCATCTCCTTCCTCTCCAGCTTCGTGAGAACACAGTCCTTAGCGGGATTACTGGGAATCAGACACTGTTCCACTGCACAGTTCAGGGCCGAAGAAATCATCTGGTTGATGTTGCGCACCGTTTTCACACTGAGGCCCTTCGACTTATTGCGGGACTCCGTACACTTCACTCTGCCGCTCTCCGGCAGATGTTTGTACAACTGTTGGAAGTCCATTGCCGTCAGCTTCTCCAGCGGCAAATCACCGAGGGAGGGCTTGATGTGGTTCTCGATGAATCCCTGGTAGGTCTTGTGGGACGAGGGACGGACCTGGAGCTTGGCGTAGTTTTCCATCCAGGCATCCAGCCATCGGCCTACTGTATATCGTTCGGTGGCCGTAGCCAGCGAGCCGCTTTTTTCAATTGCCGATTTGAGTTTTGCCTTGACCTCCGCCTGTGTTTTGCCGAGGACGTTTTTGTAGATCACCTTCCCGGTCACTGGGTCCCGCCCCGCCGTGTATCGACCCTCCCAGCGGCCGTCCTTTCGCTTGCGGATACTCCCTTCTCCATTGGCACGCCTTTTCGCCATGGCATATCGCCTCCTATTCAGCGACACACCATACCAGCAGTCTGCAAAAATATCCAGCGCCCCTGCGCGGTGTTATCAAAAAATCGTATTTTCCGCCTGCTGGAAAACCGTTTTTTTCATACATTTCCCCGCTCTATTTGGGAGGGCAGGAAAAGGCGTATTCTTTGTTTATAGCGAACCAGTTTTTGAGCTGTCTCAGAGGGGGCGCTGTATCGGCGCAGCTCTTCGCCTGCAAAGCCTTAACACATCCTTTCCCGGTTTGTCAGGTGTATGGGGTGCTGTCCTCTCTTGAAATCGCACACAGCAGCTCACAGGCCGAAACATAGGCCGGTCTGCCGTATCGCTGTACTTTTCACTCTCTGTATTCCATTCTCCTCTCCCCTTAGGGGCAGGGGGCCGGGGCTTTGCCCTGGCAAATGCGTCCGGCGTATAGCCAGGCGCGATGCTTGCCCCACCCAAGGGTGGGAAAACACACCTTCGCAGCCGCCCCTTAATTTGAGCACCACAGCATCCTGCCCGCACTGCGGGGAGAAGTCCCTTTGGGGCTGGGTTTTGCCTCGGCAAAAGAACGGTTACGAAATGTCCTCGTGGCCAGGGCAGATCAGGCGGATTCCGTACCGCTCCATCAACGCCAGATAGGGTGCGGGAGGCATGCGGTCCGTCACGACGGCATAAAGCTGCTCAAAGGAACAAAAACTGATGACGGCGGAGTGACCGAACTTGCTCTGGTCCGCCATCAGGACGACCCGGTTTCCCCGCTGGACGACGTTGCGTTTGATCTCCGCCTCCAGATAGGTGCTGTTGGTCAGACCATTTTCAATGGTGACGCCGGTGGCGGAGATGAAAATGGTCTGGATGCTCAGATGGGAAAGGGTGTCCAGTGTGGAGATGCCGGTAAAAGAGGAGGTGGAGGGGGCGTAGATGCCGCCTAGGGAGATGATGTTCAGGTTGGGGAGGGATGCGGCCTCATACAGGGCGGTGAGGCTGTGGGTGATGACCGTTACCCCGTTTTTTTCGCCCAGATGCCGCACAATGTTGGGCGTGGTGGAACCGGAATCCAAGAAGATGGATGAGCCGTTGTTCACCAGCCGCGCCGCCAGTTGGCCAATGATTTGCTTTGCCTCGCTGTTTTTCCGCTCCCGCACGGAAAAGCCTAGGGGACGGTGCTGTAGGTTAGAGGACACGCCGCCGTAGACCTTGCGGACATTGCCGCGGTTCAGCAGCTCGGCGATGTCCCGGCGCACCGTGTTCATAGAGATGCTAAATTGAACGCAAAGCTCCTCCAAAGACACGTTTTCCCTGCCTAAAATATACTGTTCCATCTCGTTCAAACGATCCGCTCTCATAAAATCCTCCATGAGTTGGTTATTTTTGAGCTAAATATGGATAAATCTTAACATAAATACAGTGGGTATGCAAATCTTTTTTTCAATATCATCAAATAAACGCTAAAAATCAGGTTATCAAGAAAATTTTATTGTATATATCGAACAAAAATGGACAAAAATGTTGTGGAATTTACGTCTTGCATCTTACCGAAAAGATTGCTAAACTTTACTCATGAAATAACAAGGATTAATCCAAAAAATTATCATAAATTATGTAAATTTGTTTATGATGAGTATTATTCTAGGGAAGGTGTGGCAGCGTGAGGACAACAAACAGGGCCGCCTATATGACGGCGGTCAAACAAATGGAAATCCGAGAGCTTCCCATCCCCCGGGCCGGGGCTGGAGAAGTTGTGCTGAATGTGGAGTATGTCGGCGTGTGCGGTTCGGACGTCCACTTTTTCGAGTCCGGCATGAGAAAGGGCAAGTTCTTTGACCTCCCCTTCATTCTTGGCCATGAGTGCGCGGGAACCATTGTGGAGACAGGGCCCGGCGTCACGGGACTGCGGCAGGGCGACCGGGTGTGCTTCGAGCCGCAGATCACCTGCGGAACCTGCGTCTACTGCCGCTCCGGGCACTACAACATGTGCCCCGACGTGCAGTTTCCGTCGGTCCCGCCTCACGACGGAATGCTTCGGGATTTCGTGGCTATTCCGGCGCATCTGGCGTACAAGCTGCCGGATTCCATCTCCACACTGGAGGGTGCGCTCATCGAGCCTCTGGCCGTGGGCCTTTCCGCCGCCAGCCGGGGCGGCGTGTCCCTGGGGCAGAGTGTGGTCATTTTGGGCGCAGGCTGCATCGGACTTTTGACCATGATGGCCTGCAAAGCCCGGGGCGCCGCGAAGGTGATTCTCTGCGACCTGTTTCCCAGCCGCCTCCAAAAGGCTCTGGAATTGGGGGGCGACACCGTGATCAACGCCAGGGAGGAGGATGTGCAGGCCCGCGTTCTGGAGTTGACCGGCGGAACTGGGGCGGATGTAGTCTTTGAGACGGCGGGCAACCCCCACACGGCGGCCCAGACCTCTGATCTGGTGCGGCGCTGCGGCGTGGTGGTCATGGTGGGCAACATCAACGGCGAGACACCCTACCGCTTTATGGACCTGATGTACAAGGAGGGTGAGATCCGCACGATCTATCGCTACCGCAACAACTTTGAAACGGCCCTCCAGATGGTTGCCTCCGGAAAAATCGACCTGAGACGGATCGTCTCCCATCAATTTGACTTTCAGGACGTCCAGCTGGCTTTTGAGAATTCCCTCAACGACCGGCAGGATGTCATCAAGGCGGTCATCAAACTGTGACCCCTCTCTATCAGTGGACCCTGGCATGGGCCAAATCATATAAAGGAGAAATGAACATGAAAAAAGTATTTGCTCTCTTGCTGGCCTGTGTGCTGACACTCAGCCTCGCGGCCTGCGGCGGCGACACCGGAGCGGCCGCCCCCCCCGACGCTTCCGCCAACACCCCCGACAGCTCCCAGAGCGAGCCGCAGCAGCCCGCTGAAGCCCCCTTGGACTACCCCAAGAGCAACATCACATGCATCATCCCCTACGGCGCAGGCGGTACCATGGACACCCTGTCCCGGGCGCTCTTTGAGAGCATTCCCGACGGCCTGGTGCCCTCTGGTGTGAATTTCGTGGTGGAAAACGTGGCTGGCGGCGGCGGTCTGGTGGGCACCGAGCAGGGCCTGACTAGGAAGGCCGACGGCTACACAATTGTGGGAGTCAATGGAGATCTGATCATCAACCACGCCATCGGCGCCACCGAGATTGTTCTGGAGGAGGACTTCGTCCCTATCGTGTGCCTGCAGGATGAGCCCTACTGTCTGATCGGCCCCGGTGAGGGCGAGTGCAGCACTCTGGAGGGATTTATCAACAAGCTCAAAAGCGGGGACAACGGCGTCACCGTGGCCATCACTGGCGCGGGCTCTCCCGGCGGCTTGGCCACCCGGGCCCTGAGTGAGTCCTTCGGCGTGGAGATCAAAACCGTCACCTTTGACGCCAACAACGACTGCGCCCTGTCCGTCACCACAGGAGAGTGCGACGCTACTTTCATCAACGTCAGCGGCGTCGCCGGACAGGTGGAGGCCGGCACCCTGAAGGTCCTGGCCGTCACCACCGCCGAGGAAGCGCCCTCTCTGCCCGGCATTCCCTCCATCGCTCAGACCTATCCCGAGTGCGGCGACCTGAACCTGCGCTCCGTCTGCTTCCTGGGTGCGCTGGCGGATACGGACCCCGCGATCATCCAGTGGCTGTCCGACACGCTGAACCAGGGCGTGGCCTCACAGAGCTACGCCGACCTCACGGCCCCGCAGATGATGATCCCCAAGGTCTGGGACATCGACGGGATGACGCAGTACTGCAAAGAGGCCTACGCATTCTATGTGAGCTTGCTGGAGGAGTAATCTGATTCCACATATCTGACTTGGGGCGCACGGAACAGTTCCTGTCCCGTGCGCCCGTTGCCTTGTGAATAGGGGGTATCGCATTTGAAAAAGAGCAATTTCGCGACGGGCCTTTTCTTCTTGGCGCTGTCCATCTTCGCATATGTACAAGCCCGCAGCATGATGGGCAAACTGGACTCGGATGCATTGGGGCCCGGCTTCTGGCCCAAGCTCCTCTCCGCCGCCATGATGATCCTGTCGGTCGTCCTGATCCTCCAGAGCCTGTTTTCCAGGCAGCCCGCCGCCGGCGCCCCCTTTGACGTGAAATCGGAGGGCTTTCGCCGCGTGGTGAAAATCAGCGGCCTGATGGTCCTCTTCGGGGCCGTCATCTACGCAGCGGGCATTTACGTGGGCATGGTGGTCATGCTGCCGCTCTGCATGTTCCTGCACGGCGAGCGGAACAAGCGGATTCTGCTGGGCCTGACGGCGGCGATCATTGTTTTCATTTACCTGACCTTCGGCCTCGGCCTGAAGGTTCCTCTGCCCAAGGGATTGCTGGGCAGCTATCTCGGATAAAAGGAGGGGCGCTGTATTATGGATGCTTTTCTGCAGGCGGCCGCGCTGGTGTTTTCTCCGGCGGCCCTGTTTTATACGTTCCTGGGCGTGTTGTTTGGGATTCTCTGCGGCGCCATGCCCGGCCTGTCCGCGGTGATGGCGGTATCGATCATGCTGCCCTTCACCTTTTCTCTAAAAGACACCGGTATCATGATGCTGCTGGGAATCTTCTGCGGCGCTGTCTACGGCGGCTCCATCACCGCGATTTTGATCAACACGCCGGGGACGGCAAACTCCGCCGCCACCTGTCTGGACGGCTATCCCATGGCGCACAAGCATGGCCAGTCAGGACGGGCCCTGAGCATCTCCACCATGGCGTCCACCTTCGGCGGGCTGCTTTCCGCCCTGATGCTGCTGTGGATCGCCCCGGCGCTGTCCAAGATCGCGCTGAATTTCGGCGTGCCGGAGATGTTTGCCCTGGGGGTGTTCGGGCTGAGCATCGTGACGGCGGTTTCGTCCCACTCCGTCGTCAAGGGCCTGCTGGGGGCGGTGTTGGGGCTGCTACTGGGGGCGGTGGGCATGGACACCACCTCCGCCACGTTCCGCTATACCTTCGGCACAACCTACCTCATCAGCGGCATACAGTTCGTTCCCCTGCTGATCGGGCTGTTTGCCTTCTCCCAGTGCCTGCTGTCCGCCGAGGCCGACATCAAATCCATGGCTAAGAGCAAGCAGGACAAGCTGGCCCAGATTCTCCCCACCAGGGAAGACATCCGGCGGACAGGCCCTACCATTCTGATCAGCTCCATCATCGGCACAGTCGTGGGCGCCATCCCGGGAACCGGCGGTGATATCGCATCCTGGATCAGCTACAACGTGGCGAAGCGCTTTTCCAAGCGCCCTGGGGCCTTCGGCGACGGGGCTCCGGAGGGCATCGCCGCCCCTGAGGCCGCAAACAACGCGGTTTCCGGCGGCGCCATGATCCCCCTGCTGACTCTGGGCATTCCGGGGGACTCCGTGACGGCCATTATGCTGGGCGCCCTCATGATGCAGGGCATTGCCCCCGGGCCACTGCTGTTCACCACCCAGACCGTCAAGGTTTACACTATCATCATCGCCCTGTTCGTGTCCAATGTGTTCATGTGCCTGCTGGGCTACGGGGCGATCCGAATCTTCTCGAAAATCAGCCTGGTTCCCGCGAAGTGGCTGAATCCCCTGGTGTTCGTGTTCTGCACGGTGGGAACCTTCGCCATCAACAACAACATGGGCGATGTGGTGCTGATGATCGGGGCCGGCATTGTGGGTTATGTCCTCATCAAGCTGGACTTTTGCATGCCGCCCATCATTCTGGGCCTGATTCTCAGTGACACGGTGGAGTCCAACCTGCGCCGTACGCTGGTGCTGTCCGATGGCAGTCTACGCATTTTCCTCACCCATCCCATCGCCCTGGCGCTGCTGGCGGTGGCCGCCGTTTCGCTGCTGTCTCCCATCATCCTGAAATTCTGGAAAGGCCGCTCCGCCAAGAGTGCGGAGAAGTGAGAAGGAGGAACGACCGTGAAAAAATCAATCTGCATTGAAAAGCTGTTTGTGGACCTTCCGTTCTATGAGCGCTTCGCCAAGGTGCGGGAGGCCGGTTTTGACTATATCGAGTTCGGCTCCTGGGAACAGCACGATGTAAAGCGCATCCGGGCGCTGCTGGAGGAGAACCGCCTGAAGCTGGGCTGCTTTTCCGGCGACAAGGACTACAACCTGATCGACCCCGCCCATAGCCGGGAGTTTATCGACTACCTCAAGCGCTCCGTGGACGTGGCCCACCTCCTCGGGTGCGAAAATCTGGTGCTCCACTCCAACGCCCTGGCAGAGGAGGGGCGAATGTGCACCGCTGGAAACGAGCAGAACGACCGGACGAAAATCGCCTGCGCCACCAAAAACCTCCTGGAGGCCGCCAGAATCGCGGAGAAGGATGGCGTCACCTTGCAGCTGGAGCCCGTGAGCACCTATGCCAAGCCCGGCTATTACATGACGACCTCCGCCTCCGCGGCGGACATCATTCGGGTGGTAGGCTCTCCTCGTTTGAAGCTACTGTACGACATATACCACATGCAGCTGATGGAGGGCGATCTGGCAAACACCCTGCGGAAAAACGCGGACATTCTCGGCTATATCCACATCGGCGACGTGCCGGGCCGCCACGAGCCCGGTACGGGAGAGATCAACTACGGCTATCTCAAGAAGGTCCTGGTGGAGGAGTTGGGCTTTGACGGGATCTTCGCCTTTGAGCTGAGTCCCCTGACCACGATGGAGGCGTGCCTGGAGGCCATGCGCGCGTT
>Ga0224746_10243_pt1 | contig 11797 bp, 11 predicted proteins | sample LIM_F_Water_Bulk_FD_183000 | JGI IMG/M metagenome (GOLD analysis project Ga0224746, IMG submission 183000) | Enriched cells from gastrointestinal tract of the lab mouse from Pacific Northwest National Laboratory (PNNL), Richland, Washington... | ecosystem: Host-associated > Mammals > Digestive... | reverse complement strand
TTAGAAGTATAACAGTCAAGAAATTTAATCATTCAGGTAAATCAAAAATAGATGAAACTAAGGAATATCATAACTTACTGGAACAAAACTTTACAGCGTCTAAGCCAGGACAAAAATGGGTTGGAGATATTACTTATATTTATACAAAAGAAACAGGATGTACATATCTAGCAATAGTAATGGATTTATTTGATTTGAAAGTGATTGGTTGGAGTTATGGACTATCTATGACAGATGAGTTAGTAATTGATGCTTTTAACAAGGCTTTAGTGAATCGTGGATTAGAAAAAGATGGAATCTTCCATTCGGATCGTGGAAGTCAATATACATCAAATGATTACGAAAGCTTATTATCTACACTTTCAATCAAGCATTCTTATAGTAAAAAGGGATACCCATATGATAATGCAAGTATGGAGAGCTTCAATGCCATATTAAAGAAAGAAGAAGTGAATGTGAATACGTATCAAACATTTGAACAAGCTAAGTTGGTTATATTTGAATTTATAGAGAGTTGGTACAACAATAAACGCATTCACAGTACATTGGGGTACATTACTCCCAATCAAAAATATAACAACTATATTACTAACTTAGCAATAGCTTAAATTTTAAATTACTAAAGATTTTCGTGTCTAAAAACTTGACATAAATCCAAAATGAATATTCTTACCATTTACAAATTCAATATGTAGTTTTGATATTTTAGGTATCTTTAATAGTTTTTCTTTAACACATAAAGTAAATTCTAAAGGTTCTATGGTTATTTTCATTTGTAAATCCTCCTCCTATCAAACATGAAAAAATCCCATATCAACGAGTGATATAGGATATTTTTGTAATATAAAACTCACACGAGGGTGTGAGTAATTCTCTCAATGGAGCGAATCACATACAAGTTACGAACTTTGTTCTCTTTCTAAAATTATTATATATGAATTGTTATTAAATTTCAATGGGAGTATATGAAAAAAATCATAAATATTGTATAATTATTATGAAATGTTAAATAAAACAAAGGTAAAATAATGGAATGGATATTTATAAATAGAGATAGGAGATACTAATGAAATTTTATGATGACTATAAAATTCAAAGCGGATGGATACATGATTATTATTGTGATACAGATGGTGCCGAATTAATTTTTGATATAAAAAATTCTTGTTTTTTCGAATGCCCTATATGTAAAAAAAAATACACTGATATAAAAAGAAAAAGAGCTTGGGTGACAAAATATAGATATGATATTTTTAATAAAATAGAAATTTATTCAGAATTATATTTAAAAGAAAGAAACAATGAGTATTTAGAATATATTATAAATGCTCTTGAATATTATACAAAATATTATGATAAATTTCCTATACATAATAAAGATGGAGAAATATTTGATGATTATATAAATAAATCCAATAGATGTGGAAGAATAACATCTCAAGGGTTAAATGAGGCTGCTATGACAATACAGTTTGTTAACTGCATTAGTAATTTAAATAACTATCTTCCAGAAAAATTAAAGTATGATGTTTTTAATAAATTATTTGTAAGTATATTTGAATTACTTAAGCCACAAGTCAATAAAATTCATAATATACAGTGTTATGAAATATGTGCTGTAGGAATGATGGGAATAGTTTCAAATAACAGAGAAATGATTGATTTTGCTTTAAATTCAGAATTTTCATTTTATAAACAATTAGAATTAGGCACTACAAAGGATGATTTTTGGTATGAAGGATCATTTCACTATCATTTGTATGTCTTAAAACCAATATTACAATTTTTATACATAGCAAAAAAATATGAATATAAAATTTTAATTAAGGCATACGAAAAAGTAAAAAAAATGTTAATCCAAGCCTTTATATGTAGTTTCAGTGATTGTTCTCTGCCAAGTCCAAATGATGGGTGGCCAAATAAATCCTTAAATGATTATATGATAAATTATGAAATTGGTAACTTTATATTTAATGGCGATTTTAATGATATTATTGATATGATTACTCAAAATAGAAATATGAATTCCACCATTCATCTTATAGATACAGGATTTTCAATTTTGAAAAATGAATTTTGGAATTTATTTATTAAATATAAAGATAATAATATTAATCATTCCCATCCAGATAAACTAAATATTGAAATAAAAGTCAATAATAATTTTTTAACCCATGATTTATCTACATCTGGTTATGGTAGTGATATAAATTCATCCTTTTATAAAAAAACATATGCTCATAATACAATAGTTATTGATGGCATAGATCAAAATTTAGATTGTAATAGTGAATTAATAAAATATAATGATAATGAGATTAGTGTAAATGTGTTAAATGCATATCCAAATGTTTCAATATTAAGAAATACAAAAATAGATAATAAAAAATTATATGATGAACTTTTAATAAAAACTGAAGAAAATAAAAAAGTTGATTACTTCTTTCATATCGATGCTAAGTTATTAACCTCTATTAAAAGTGTAAATATTGATAGGCTTAAAGAGTATCCATATTTAAAAAATATTCAAAAAATTCAATCTAATAATAACTTTATTATTTTGGAATGGGAGTTGGGCAATAATAAGTTAATCAGTGAGATAGATATTACTGATAAAGAACTATACATTTGTAAGTCACCAGATAATCCAAAAGATAAAGAAAGAACTACTATTATGATATGTGCTAATTGCATTAATAATATTTCATTTAGTTCGTGTTGGGGTATTCAATAAAAGGGTATGGGATATCCCATAAATTGAAAACGTGCGGGAGTAGGTTTTCAGTGCTGGCTAGGACATAATAATTCATTTGCCCTCACGCTTTTTGAGGTTATATTTTAAAGGACTGCTTGTTTTGCAGTCCTATTTTCAGATATAAATTAGTTCCTTTAAGATAATTTCTTCAGTAATGTTTTTGTAATTATTCATTAGTTTTACCCATTCAATTTGGTTATTTATTTTACTTTTTTCAGATAGTAACTTATCAAAATTTTTGTATTGTTCCATTAAAGAATTTAATCTATTTTCTGCTTCAATACTAACTGAAATAAGATGATTTGTTAGTTTATCTTTCATTAAAAGTGTTGTATATAATGCTGTATCATTAACTTTTAGATAGTGTAATCTTAAACTGGATTTATGTCAAGTTCTTAGACACAATTTTCTTTCCATTTTTAACTTTAGACCGTCACTAAGTTAGTAATATATTCTTGATATTTTTGATTTGGTGTAACGTATCCTAGTGTACTGTGTATACGTTTATTGTTGTACCAACTCTCTATAAACTCAAATAATTTCATTTTTGCTTCTTCGAATGTTTCATATGTATTGTTATTTACTTCTTCTTTCTTTAAAATGGCATTGAAGCTTTCCATACTTGCATTGTCATATGGATATCCCTTTTTACTATATGAATGTCTTATTTTTAATGTTGATAACAATGCTTCATAATCATTTGATGTGTATTGGCTTCCTCTGTCTGAGTGGAATATTCCATTCTTTTCTAAGCCTCTGTTAATAAGCGCCTTGTTAAATGCATCTATTACTAATGTATCTGTCATTGAAGTTCCGTAACTCCAGCCAACAACTTTTAGCTCAAATAAGTCAATTACTATTGCTAGGTAAGTCCAGCCAGTTTCTTTAATATATATGTATGTTATATCTCCAACCCATTTTTGACTAGGTTTATCTGCAGAAAAGTTTTGTTCTAATAGATTAGGATATTCTTTTGTATCATCAGATTTAGAACTACCTGAGTGATTAAACTTCTTAACTATTATACTTCTAAGACCTAAGAATTTCATTCTTCTTGCAACTCGTTTTTGACTTACTTTAAATCCTTGATTATTAAGTACTTTAGTTATTTTAGGTGAACCATATCTATATTTTGATTCATTGAATATCTTAGTTATTTCTACATCTGATTCTCTATTGGATTCCTTATAGGAATTAGTTGTATGATTTACGTGATAATAGTAGACTGAGTGATGTATTCCTAAACACTTGCATAACAATCTGACATCATAAGCATTTTTGTTATCATTTATAAATTTAATTTTGTCATCTATTTCCTTGAGAATATGGCTACTGCTTTTTTTAAGATTTCATTCTCCAATTCAACTTCATGTAACTTCTTTTTTAACTTTAATATTTCATCATTGTTAGTAACTTCTCCAGTAGAAGTTGTAATAGTTCCATATTTCTTAATCCAATTTCCTATGTTAGTATGAGATATGCCATATTCTCTTGATAAATCAGCCATTTTCTTTCCTGATTCATATAAATTTACTATTGTCTTTTTAAATTCTTCATCATAACTTTTCTTCTCCTTACTCATTGGCACTTCCTCCTTCTAATTGGTATAACCATTATACCATTTGGAAAGATTTTCGTGTCTATATATCTATTCTAACATCATCTATTCTAACATCAATTCTTCATTACTAATAATAACTTTGTGAGGTTCATTAATTGAAAGGTTAGTTTTATCAAAATGAATATTTTTCCCATTTACAAATTCAATATGTAGTTTTGATATTTTAGGTATTTTCATAAGTTTTTCTTTAACACATAAAGGAAATTCTAAAGGTTCTATGGTTATTTTCATTTGTAAATCCTCCCTTCAAACATGAAAAAATCCCATATCAACGAGTGATATAGGATAAATTTGAAAATATAAAACTCACACGGGGTGTGAGTAATTCTCTCAATGGAGCGATAACAAAGGTTATTCGAAACTCCTAAAGTAAAATTAGTAAATAACTAATTTCTATTAATATTCTAACACAAATTTCTCTAAATGTCTTAAAAAAATCAAAATTTTATAGTAAAATTATATTGAGTGGTATGATGAGAATAGGTGTAGATATAGATAATGTTTTATCTAATTTCAATGAAGTATTATTAAAAGACTATATAAACCATGATAAAGAATTAAGAAACAAAGGAATAATTAATAATAATGTTTATATAAGGAAAATGTTCGACTGGTCAGAAGATGAAGAAAAACAATATTATAAAGAAAATATTGAAAGACTAGCAAATTTATTTGAACCTATTAAAGAGTGTTCTAAATATATTAAAAAGTTAAGAGATAATGGAAATTATATATGTATTATTAGTGGTAGAAATAATGGTGAATATTCAGATACATATAATATGACAATTGACTGGTTGAGAAAATACGATATCCAATACGATAAACTTATTTTAACCAATGCTTATAATCATCAAGAAAAAGCAGATTTCTGTATAGAAAATAACATAGATATTATGATTGATGATTCAATTAATGTATGTATAAAGTGTACTGAAAATAATATAAAATCTTTATTATTTAATACAGAGTACAACAAAAACGAAACAAGATTTACTCGAGTAAATAGTTGGGAAGAAATATTTAACTTTGTAAGTAATTATGAAAAAGAAAAAATTAATGTAATTTTAGATACTGATACATATAATGAATGTGATGATCAATTTGCACTTGCTTATATGATTAAAAGTCAAGATATATTTAATATTGAAGCAATAACTGTTGCTCCTTATTCACATAAAGAAAGAAATGAAACAGTTATAAGTGGTAGAGAAAAAAGTTATAATGAAATTTTGAAAATATGTAATTGGTTAAATTTTGATACAACTAATAAAGTTTTTAAAGGGGCTTGCGATTATGTTAGTAATGGATATGAAGAAGATAACGATGCAGTTAATAAAATAATTGAAGTAGCACTAAAAAATAAAAAGACTTATATTATGGCAATTGGTGCAATTACTAATGTAGCATTAGCAATAAGAAAAGTGCCTAAAATAATAGATAAAATTGAAGTTATTTGGTTAGGTGGACATAGTACATTACAAGATAATAATTTAGAGTTTAATTTTAAACAAGATGTAGATGCTGTAAGAATAGTATTTAATTCAAAAGTAAAATTAACAATAATACCATGTAAGAATGTTGCTTCTAACCTAAGAACATCAATTTATGAACTTAATCATTATTTAAAAGGTAAAAGTGAATTATGTGATTATTTAATAGAAAGATTTTATAATGATGGTTATCATGGAATACAAGAAAGAAGAGTTATTTGGGATATATCAGTTATTGCTTATATGATAAATAAAGATTGGTTTACAAGCCAAAATATAAGTTGTCCTAAAATAAAAGATGACACTTCTTATGAACTAACTACTGATAATCATATAATAACAATGATAAATTATATTGATGTAAATAAAGTTTATAAGGATTTATTTATAAAGTTAGGAGAGTAAATATGAAAGTATATATAGTAAGACATGGGCAAGTACCACATAATGCTTTAGGACAATATAATATAACTGATGAAGATTTAACTGAATTAGGAATAAATCAGGCAGAAGAATTGAGAGATAAAATTAAAAACATGGATTTTGATATAATTATATCTTCTCCTTTAAATAGAGCAAAACATACAGCAGAAATAATAAATATAAATAGTCAAAAAATTATTTACGATGATAGAATTAGAGAACGAAGTTGTGGAGATTTGAGCGGGAAGCCATTAGAAGTAACAAATAGAGAAGAATATTGGAATTACAATACTACTATACAATATGGTACATCAGAAAATATTAAATTATTTTTTGAAAGAGTTTATAACTTTTTAGACGAACTAAAAACAAAGGGTTATGAAAAAGTTTTGATAGTTGCTCATAGTGGGGTATCAAAAGCATTTAGTGGATATTTTGAAGGAATACAAGATGGAAAATTTTTAAACAGAGGATTAAAAAATTGTGAGATAAAGGAGTATACACTATGATATTAACAAGCAAAGAAGCAAAATAACTTTTAGAAAATGAAAGACTTAATACAAAAGATGAACGATGGATTAAACATTGTATTAATGTTGGAGATAGTGCTGGAAAAATTGCAAAAGCACTAGTTGAAAAAGGCATTGATGTTGATATTGATAAAACAATAACTCTTGGATATCTTCACGATATTGGTAAATATAATGGTGAGTCTCATGGTCATGTTATGAGGGGTTATGAATTTCTTAAAGAAAAAGGATACGATGAAGACTATTGTAATATATGTTTAACTCATTCATATTTGAATAATGATATTATTTGTACAGCAGGTGGAGTTCCTGATCTTAATGCTAATCCATTTTTGACTGATTTTATAAAAAATCACGAATATTCTATTGAAGAAAAAATTATAAATTTATGTGATTTAATGTGCCCTCAAGATACTAAAGTTTTTTCTATTGATAAGAGATTAATAGATATTATGATTCGTAGAGGGGCTTATTCAAATACGCAATATCATATTAAAGAGACATATAAATTAAAAGAATATTTTGATAAATTACTAGGATATAATCTTTATAATTTATTTCCAGAAATAAAAGATAATTTGTAATTTATAAAGAAAACGATGACTTATCTCTCAATATCATCGTTTTCTTTCTCTTTTAGATTATTTTGAATAATCTCAATGTCATTATCATCAATTATATCTTCATCATATAAATCATTTATGAAGTCATCATATTTATCAGTAGAGAAAAATTTATTTTGTAAAAATTCTATAAACTTTTTCCATAATTCTTTAAAGTATTTTAATGTTTCTTCTAATTTAGATACTTTATCTTCTAATTCATAAATAATATCATTAGCATCATTTAAGTCATATTCTAATTCTTCAATTCTATCATCACGAGTTTTAATTTTCTTTTTTAAATTTCTTACTTCGTTAGAGTGTTCTCTTAAATCATCTTCATATTTTTGTAAGACTATATTTATATCATTAGAATCTCTTAAATTAGAAGTAGTATCATTTGTTTGCTCTATATACTTTTTTATTTTTTCTATATTATCATTTGAAATAGTGAAATTATTTTTATTTGTGATAGTGGGTTTTAAATTATCAATAATATCATTAATTTCATTAGACTTATTTTGTAATTCATCTGCTTTATTATTTAATTCTCTAAGTTGTTTTTTATATTTTTCTTGTTCGCGTTTGAACTTTTTATATTCGTTCATATTTGCAACATTAATATCAACATTTCTACCTTCTTCTTTTGCTTTAAGAGTATAGTTTAAATGATAAATTCTATTGAAGGAATTAATACAATATTCTCGCAATTTATCTTGAATATTTACTAAACTTATTTTATTAAATACATCAGATTTTCCAACTTGTTTTTCCATACCATTTTTCATTCCATCTTTAAATGGTACACCAACAATATGTAAATGAGGGGAAGATTCATCATAATGTATGGTGGCATTAGCAATTTTAAAATTAGGTACAACTTCTTCTAAATCTAATATTTGTTCTTTAAAAACTTCTGTCATTTTGTGTTTAAATTTATCATCTTTATCAGCCCAAAAATCCATATCTCCAAGTTCAATAATAATTTCACAAGCAAGATCTCTTTTATTGTCATTTGAGATATGATTAAAATAATTTTCTATCTTTCTATCATTTCTAGTTTGTTTTTCATTATATTTAATTCGTGCATCTTCAAACAATTCTAAATATAAATTTTTAGTATCTTCAACAATAGAGGAAGTTCCTTTAATCGTACAAATTAATTCTTTTTCTTCATCATATTTTCTCAAATTATGTTTATCAACTTTTGATAATTGCTGATGATTTTGTATTGCATTATTAGATAGAGAAGTAGTTCCAGTTTCAGTGTTTTTTACACTTCTTCTTGCTTTTTTAGATTTATTTTTATCATTACTTAAATGTAATGAATAAGATAGTTCTTCCTTATCTTCCATCTTTTATATTCCCCCTTTATTAGAATAGAGTCCTACTATAAATAGTAGGGTAATTTTGTCTTTGACGAAATCTCTAACCCCCTATAGATTTTGACATCTCACTTCGCTCATATCAAAATCTGGGGGCTAAGGTTTAGGCAACCTTAGAATCCACCTTGTCTTATTTCGTATTATTTCAAAACTTCGTAATGAAATAAAACTACACAAGACTCTTGATAAAATAGTAAGCACTGCTTATTATTTTATCTTTCAAAAATTATTCAAGTAATTGCAAATTTCATAAGCAATTATTTTCATAATTTTATTAAACAATCTATCGCTAATTTCATTTGCTTTGCAAACAAAACTTACCACGATTGTTATAACTTTTTTTAGAAAAAAGTTAGCAAAAAATCTTTTTTGATAGATAACTTAAAAACGAAAAATAAATTTTTGTTTTTAAATTCATCCATTATGTTTTTTCTTTTTGTTAGTCAAGAATTAAGACAAGCAACTATCGTTGTTCTTGACTAACATTATCATTTACTATCACATTATCTGGTATTGTTTCAAATATATCTCTAATATTTACTTTTATATCATTAGGAGTGTTTTTTGTTGCAAGCATTCCCATTGATACCCAATTTTCATTTCCATTATTGTTATCTTGTAATGGGAATATCCTAATAGGTACTTCATCATTTTTTAGTGGTAGCATATCTAATTTTTCAGTTTCTTTGTAGTATGTTCCTTTATATAAATTAACTTCGTAATATTCATTTAATCTATATAGATGTTGCATAACTTCTTTAATTGGTAGATACTCACTATATCTAACAATAGTGTCTACACATATCCCATTAAAGTTATAAGTAAGTGGTCGTTTTTTATCAATATAACCTTGCTTATATAATTCTTCAAAATCACTATAAAATGTACTTCTAAAATTAACTTGCTTTACTGCATATTTATTATCTATTATTTCAAGTTCAACATCATCAACATATCTCATTATAATATCTGCTTTAATCTCTCTATCTAGTAAATCCCAGTTTTCGTTAAAAGCATAATAGGATATTGGTAATTTTACTTTATTGATAAAGTCCATATCTCTTTTTAAAAGTATATCATCAATAGTAAAGTTTAATTGTTCTGCTTGTTCGTTTTCTAATAATTTTGAGTTGATTAGTTCAAGTTGTTCTTCAATTATTTTTGTTTCTTCTTTAAATTCATCTTCAGTAAATAATGAATCAATATATGCTTTTTTTATTCTTTCTTTTTTATTATTTAAGTTCTTTATTTCACTCTCTAATTCAGTTTTTGGATTATCTATCTTTGATTTTAAAACTGGTAAAAAGAATTCATTAACAACATTATCATATTCTAAAATATCTGCTAGTAATGTTTTAATTGTTTTTTCTATTTCAGTTTCTTTGATATTATTTTTACAATTTTCACATCTATAATAGAAATACCATTTATCTGTTTTTATTTTATGACTAGCACCACCGGCAAGTATTCTTCCACATTTAGGACACCTTAGTTTTTGTAAAAATATGTAAGTTTGTGTTCTCATATAATTTCTTTGATTTTTCTTCTTTTGTACTTGGCAATTTTCCCATAATTCTTTTGATACAAGTGGCTCAACAACATTTTCATAATAAGTTGGATGGTTTGTTCTTTTGCCATGAACATAATCACCTTTATAAACTTCGTTTGTAATAATTCGTAAGATTTTAGTATCTTTCCAATTTGTTTTGTTTAAAACCTTTTCTTCATTAAATATAGTAGCAATATTAGAATATGTTTTACCCTCAAAATATAAATTAAATATTCTAATTACAATATCTTTAGTAAGTGGATCTGGTACTAATAACTTGTTTTCGTGTTTATAACCTAAGGGTGCTTGTGCTGGAATATGACCAGAAGAAATTGCCCCAGCAAGTCCAACTTTAGTTCTCTCACTTGTTCTTTCTATTTCGTTTTGTGAAACAGTTGTAAGTAGTCTTGCCACCATTTTCCCACTTGAATTTGTCGTATTAATTTCTTCGTTAGCACAATCCAAATAAGCATTGTTTTCATCTAAAAATTTCATAATATTTTCCATATCATAAACACTACGAGTAAGTCTATCTAGTTTTAATACGACAATAGTATTACATTTCTTATTTCTAATATCTTCTTTTAATTCTTCAAATGCTGGTCTATGGTTTCCAGTTTTAGCACTAATTCCAGCATCTTTATAAACCTTATAAATCTCATAACCTTTATACTCACACATAGCACGAAGTCTTTTCTCTTGCTCTGGTAAACTAAAACCCTCACGAACCTGATCCTCTGTACTAACACGAATATAAACTGCTGCAATACTCCTTTCATTATCCATAATTATCATTCTCCTTTCTCTTTTTGGAATAGTGAAAGGCACCAAAAAAGGTGTCACATAACAAGGACACCTAGAATATATTGATTAATTTACACGACAAAATAAATCAATATAGTGGGAGTAAGTAACTCACCAACTAATGCCTTGCTATGTACTCTGATAATTCAGACAATGGGATTTTATTCTTTAGATTCCCTATGTAAAAATGTTTTTCTTCATTGAAGAATAAGTATAACTTATCATCAATAATTACTTTGTGTGGCTCCACGTATGCTATATTTGTGTGTTCCACAATTCGTAAGCAACCCTCTATAATCTGATAGGGTCGATTACTAAATTTGCAAGACCAATTAATTTTGGTTTTGAGTTCATCACTCATATTGATTTTCTTTTTTACGATACTAATCATACCACATCACACCTTTCTTGACTAGACCTTTTCGGTCGACAAAAAAATCAATCATATTTCAGATTGATTTAATCATTAACGTCACTTGGTGCGACGATTTTACCTTTTGGAGCGAATCACATACAAGTTACGAACTTTGTTCTCTTTCTATGAATATTGTATATGAATTTAAACAATACTTCAATAATTTTTTTAAATTTATTTACTTTTTAACGAATAAATATTATAATTTTAGTTAGAAAGG
>Ga0224746_10241_pt1 | contig 11857 bp, 14 predicted proteins | sample LIM_F_Water_Bulk_FD_183000 | JGI IMG/M metagenome (GOLD analysis project Ga0224746, IMG submission 183000) | Enriched cells from gastrointestinal tract of the lab mouse from Pacific Northwest National Laboratory (PNNL), Richland, Washington... | ecosystem: Host-associated > Mammals > Digestive... | reverse complement strand
TCTGATCCTCTGCGCCGTGTTCACGCTGCTGATGGGAGCTGGGATGCTCTGGGGCAATACTCCCTTTATGAAGTATTTGATTCTGTCTGGCGCTGGCACCGCAATTACAATTTTTTCTACTATGTTCAGCATCCAAATGCTTGCGGTCGTACAGAGGGAAACGCCGGAACATCTGATTGGGAAAGTCATCGCCTGCATTATGACGCTGATCATGTGTGCTCAACCCATTGGGCAACTGACTTACGGGATTTTTCTTGAGCAAATAAGCGCCGTTCCCATCTTAACCGGCGCAGGTGCAATTTCAATGTGCATTGCTCTATATGCAAAGAAAGTTCTAAGTGAATTAGGGGGAGTGACGAGCAATGGCTAATCCAATGATAGCAATGCGGTCAGTGACAAAGACATATGCAGGTAGAGAGGTCTTGCACCAAATCGACCTGCGTGTAGGGCGCGGGACAATCTATGGGCTGCTGGGCGTCAATGGTGCGGGAAAAACCACCGCTTTCAAATTGCTCGCTGGTCTGCTGCACCCAACCTCGGGGGAGATTGTGTTTAACGGTCAGCCTATATCCATGAGGAGACGGGCGTTCTTAAAGGATATGGGTATTATGATTGAAACTCCAGTCTTCTATGAACATCTCTCCGCACTGGCCAATCTGGAGATACACTTGGAATACATGGGATGCAGCTGTTCCGGAATCCGCAGCACCTTGGCTGCTGCGGGCCTTGAAGACGCTGATGGCCAGCCGGTATCCCAATTCTCACTGGGTATGAAGCAGCGCCTTGCCATTGCCAGGGCTATCAGCCACACACCCAAACTTCTGATTTTGGATGAACCGCTCAACGGTCTTGATCCACTTGGAATACGGCAAATGCGTGATTTGTTTTTGTCCCTGGCCCGGGAGCGCAATATGACACTTCTGATTTCCAGTCACATTCTCAGCGAAGTAGAGCAGATCGCCGACCGGGTAGGCGTGCTTGCGGACGGCTCTATCACGCAGGAAATCTCTATGCCGGAAATCAGAGCAGGCTGTCCAAACGGGCTGGAGGACTATTTCCTCAAAATTATGCTGGGAGGGAACACATAAATGCGGATACTGCGACTGGAGCTGCGAAAAACGAATATATGTCCCTACTGCATTGCGGCAGCAGCCATATTCCTCTGCTTGCTGGGGCTGTCTTTTCTATTTGCCTATGTACCGAAGCTGGAGTCTGGCAGCCAAAACAGCGCCGTACTCTTTTCTTCCTATTCTGGAATTATGACCGTCAACGGCGCCATTGCGCTTATGGCCTTCTCCGCGCTGGCCTCCGCTATGGGATATCGGTATGTAATTCGGGAATACTGCGGTGCTCAGGCCATCTTACTGTTCAGCTATCCCATCAGCCCAAAACGTATCCTGATGGCAAAAACACTGCTGTTGATGACGTTTACATCCGTAGCGGCAATAGGCTCGACGCTGTGCAGTTTCACTGCTTTTGCAATGGCGGCAAGCGCACTTTCCTTAGTGGAGGACCAACTGGTGTTTGCACACTTTGTCACCGCGCTGCGCAATTCTATTATGATAACCTGCCTCGCCTGTGGTATTACTCTGTGCTCTATCCGCATTGGGTTCGCCCGAAGGTCTAATTCCATGACCGTCATAAGCGCCATTCTGTTCAGTATGCTCCTGACAAATTTTGTGGCAGCAATTGATGCCTACTTTGCAGGGCTGTTTTTATTCACCGTTATTCTGCTGTTGACGGGTATCTTACTCATGTGGAACCTGGCAAATAGTATGGACAGTATGGAGCCGTCCACAGCGAAAGGAAGGTGTGGAATTTAATATGCGCCTCACTAAAATTGAAAAATCAATGATGAACACCTATCTGCTGCTTACATTTTCGATTGCCTGGGGAACCGAGCTGCTGCTGATCCTTCTTTACCGCACGCCGTTGTCCACCGGTGCTTTCCTGCAGGTACTGTACTATATCGGGCTTGGATTCGGCGGCGGGATGGAGGAGGTCGGCTGGCAGGGTATCCTCCAACCGCTGCTGCAAAAGCGGTTCCCGTTTCTGATCGCTGTGCTGATTGAAGGTGCTGTATGGAGCATATGGCATCTGCCCTTGTGGTTTATCCCTGCTTCGTCACAAAGCACATTCTGTTTTGCAGCTTTCCCAATATAAGAACTCTTACAATCAGCGCAATACAAATATTGGTAGTTATGGGACTAGCATATCTTATGAAAACAAAACCATAACAGCTTCTCGCTATAATTATCATACATTGGAGTGACCCACTATGAAGCCGCCAGAGATAAAACGCCTACCCATTATCCAGTATCATGATCTCGTGATTGACCCACAATGCCACACAGTCGCACTATCGGGAGAAAAAATCATCCTATTCCCAAAGGAATTCAATGTACTCCTGCTCTTGGCTCATTATCCCGGCTGGGTTCTTACCCCAACCCAGATTTATACATCAATATGGCATGAAGATCCGATTGACTGCAACCATATCATACGCAATACAGTTTGCCAACTGCGGCGGAAGCTGGGCAATGCGGATTTAATCCAGACTGTTACTGGCTATGGGTACAAATTTGCCTACAGGTAGAAGCTGAGACATGGACCTCAATATTGCCCGACTTGCAAAACCTCCTACGCGGCACCAAGGCGTCCCTTGGCGCCGCATAGGAGGTACACCTTATTTCATGAGTAAAGATCAAGGATCGCCAATACATCAGTCCTCTCGCAGCCGTTGAATGATACTTTCCATCCCGACTTTCCGGTAGATGCCTGGTGGAATTATGCCGCAAGGGATCAAAGTAGCCAATAAATAGAGTACCAAAGGTAGAACAGGGTAAGAGAATACCCCAAATTCCAGAGAATTTTGAATGAGTCCAAATAAAAGGACATCAGCAGCAGAACCAAAGGTAAGCACCAGTATCATCGTAGAGACAAAGTACCAAAAGCCCTCCCACACAACCAACTGACACACCTGCCGCTTGGTTGCTCCTACTGCCTCCATCGCAGCAAACTCTCTTTGACGGTTCAACACATTTGCGCTCATAGTATTGATAAAATTGAGGATACCTATGGAAAACAGCACCACTGTGAGAAAGATAGACAGTTTTGACAGGGAGTCTTTCACCTCGGCAAGCGACTGTGCCAGTTCTATCTTAGATGTCCTTGAAATGGCCGGGATGTGCTCTGTTAAAGACATCACTTGGTCCAAAATGTTCTGCTCATATTTAGGTTTACTGTCAATCTTAATAGAGTAGATGATGGCGTCCGGCCTATACTGGTCTATGACTTTATTGGATACTACCAGCCAAGGGGCCGCGCCGCCGTTCATTCCATCCCGCTCCAGCGGGAGCTGCCCCCCGATAGGCAACTGAAATTGCTGGTCTGTATCCATAACAAAAAAGGTTATCATATCCCCTTGGTGCAGCCCGTCCCCATTCATGCCTGTGGTCATCAAAAATTCCCCACGTTCAAAGGCATCAATATCCACCGGCGTTTCCGCCGACTGGTTATAGGCAGTGATTACATCACGATCCACGCCCACCAGCAGTCCCCAAAACGCCGCACTGGGATTGTCGATCCAAATCTGCGGATCCGTCGGTTCCACTCCATTTGACTTCTCAAACTCACTCTTGATCTGATACCAGTCTCCATATACCTCCTCAGAATACTGCTCGTAGATGGGAACAACCTTTGTGGTACGAAAGGCTTCAACACCCTCTATCCCCTGCAGTTGGGCTATAATTTCCGGCGCAAAGGACTGCTCCTCCTGGGGCGAGAATGAGGCCCGGCTCATATGGTTATATAGGGCAATGTCATGGACAGTATTAAAGTTGACGTATTCATCTACCGACAGGCCATTCAGCACTGTCATACAGAGCAGGAAAGTCACACCGCTCAAAAAGAAGGTCCCAATCACAAAGAAAGCCTTGGTGGGATGCCGGAAAGCGTTCCTCAGCCCCATCCAAGGCAGCGTAGCGTGATCGCTGGAGCGGCTGGTCTTTCGCTTAATGCCTTCCTCCGTGTAACGCAGCGCGGCCATGGGCGAAGCGGCAAGAACCTTCCGCGCCGTCATGGCAAAACTGAAAAAAACCATTGCGCAGGAAAAAGGGCCGATACAACAGGTACCGCCCAATGGAGGCTTACCCCATCGAGGGCCTTTGTGACATGATCTCCCTGCCGATAATACTTTCTCAAATTAACTGTTTGCAAAATTGGGGTTTCTGTCATCATTAAGAACCGCCTTTCCTTTTTCAACATTTTATCAACACACCGAAATATTTACTGCAACATAGCGGACAAATCAACTAAGCGGCACCAGTGCGTCCCCTGGTGCCGCTTATGAGGCTCAACTATTTCATCGTACCGGTTTGCCGGAGTTTCAGTCCAGGATATAGGACACATCAAAGTTAACGCTGACAGAAGAGGGATTCCCCACATAAATGGAATAGGTGCCAGTTTTGTTGATGCTGAAGGTTGCAGAACCGGAACCGCCAGTAACCGTGGTATAGTAAACCGTACCATTGGAGCCCTTCAAACCAATCTGCATATTGGACGAGGTGGGGGTGTAGTCTACGCTAATCGTAATCTTCTGGCCTTTACTCATGGACTGCGCATCATAGCTCCAGGATTTCCCAGCAGCCAACTCGCCGCTTGACTCCGGGTCAATGCCATCTTCATGGCTCTCAGTGCCGGGGACATAATCGGTCTGTTCAACGTCCCCGCCCGCCTGCAATGCGTTAGAGGTCGCCACATCACTAAAGTGGGAAAATTCAGGAGCGACCACAACAGCACCAGCCTGCTTCTCCAATACGTTGACCATCTGCGCCTCGTTGCTTTCAATGGTGGAGAATAGGGCCGCAGTATCCACCTCGATCACGGCGGGCTCCGTCTGGGTGTCCCTGTTGGCGGCAAATGCGGAGGTACACAGCAGGGAGCAGACCAGCAGGGATACAAGGGCCAGGGGCATAAACTGTTTCTTCATTGCAAATAACCTTCTTTCAATTAGATTTATTTCAGCCGACTCGTCAGCCGTTTGAAACCGAATACGGTATTCTTCTATGATAGAAGTGGGAAAGGAAGGCTATAGGTTACACTGTTTCATTCTTTTTTAGAAAGTTTTGTATGGCTCTCCTACCCCTGAAATGACAGGACACCGTCTACCAGCCGTGCGATCCGCTTGCTGTGCTGCGCCACGCTCAGGTCATGGGTGATCATGATAATGGTGTTTCCCATCTCATTGAGCCGCTGGAACAGGGCAAGGATCTCTTTGCCGGTCTGGGAGTCCAGTGCGCCCGTGGGTTCGTCCGCCAGAAGCAGGGTCGGGGCCGTCACCAGCGCCCGGGCAATCGCCACACGCTGCTGCTGGCCGCCGGAGAGCTCGTTTGGCTTATGGGAGATGCGCTCCCACAGGCCCACCATCCGTATGTACTCCTCTACCATTTTTGCCGCTTCCGTCCGGGTCTTCCCCCGGATCAGCAGCGGGAGCATCACATTCTGCAGCACGGTGTACTGGGGGATCAGATGGTATTTCTGGAAGATAAACCCTATCTTCTGGTTGCGCAGAGCTGTCAAGCCAGCGTCATTGCAGGTGTTCACATCCACACCGTCCAAAAGGTATTGCCCGGAGTCCGATGTGTCCATACACCCAATGATATTCATAAGCGTGGACTTTCCCGACCCGGACGCGCCCAGGATCGCCAGGTACTCGCCCTTGTTGACGGTCAGGCTGACCCGCTTCAGTACATAAAGCCGCTCGCCGCCGGCGGTATAGGACTTTTCAATCTCGCTCAGTGTTACAATGTTTTCCGCATCCATCCCGTCAGCCCAAAACCTCAATGGACTGGATGTTCATGTCCTCCCGGTTGTCCACAGTAACAGACACAACGCTCCCCTTCTTGACGGCCGACAGGACCGTCTCCTGACCGTCGCTGTAGAACTGGGTCCCTGCGGGGACTGTGAACGTCAGGGACTCCCCGGTATATTCCATGCTCTCCACGTTGATCGGCTCCTTCTGGGTCACAACGATGCCGCCCGGAAGCTCGACCGGCGCCGGGTCATCGTCACCGTCACCAGCATCATCGTCCGGCAGCTCCGCAAGGGCCAGCTCGATCTCATTGCCCACGATGCTGGTCACCTTTCCGTAGAGGGACTCGTAGTTCTCCTCCTCTCCGCCGGAGACATCGCCGTCCAGGACATCCGACTGATTGGGCTCCTGGGTCTGATCTCCACCGGCCTGGCTGCCGCAGGCGGCCAGCGTAAACAGCATCGCAAGGGTAAGCAGTAAGCTATGCCCCCCTTTTTCTTCTTATTGTACCAATCTGAGTGTTAAATTTTTGTTAGAAGCATCTTGATTGCAGAATTTTTGTTCCACCAAATTAAATAGGCCAAAATCTACAAAAAATGCTGTATTTAATTTGTTCAATGTGTTATACTGTATTTGTATCCAACGGAAGGGGTGATGGCATGAATTTGCGGAAAATCAGCTTTGGCAACTTTAAGTGTTTATATAATATAGCTTTTGAGCCTGGGAAAGTCAATGTGTTCATTGGTGCCAATGGTTCTGGGAAGTCTACAATTTTGGAGGCCATTGGACTGCTCAGCGCGGCCATGACAGATCGTGTTGACTCTGCAAGCCTACAAAGGAGAGGCGTTAGGCTAAGCATCCCCTCACTCTATAAGTCTAATTTTAAGGGGATTAGTCGTCAGAAACTAACAGTGGATCTCTCTTTGGAGTGGGATGATGATGACTCCTCTGATGTGTGCCAATATGACGTTCACCTCACAACCCCTACAGATAGCGACTATTGGAAATATCACGCAGAAGCATTTTTCCTCAATGGCATAAAAAAGTGGGGGCGCAGCCATGCCTCCCAGCAGCAAACCAACAATCATATTGGCTTCTTTTTAATTGACAACAACGAGGATTTGGCGGCAAGCCGAAAAATAGCACAGGACTTTTCCTCATATGGTATCTTTCAACCAAATACAATGACCCTGCGCGGAACAACTCCCGACCCAAACCAAACTACCCCTATCGGCCTGAATGGCGGTCGTTTGGCTGAAGCAATTGATGCTCTCATTCACGAAAAAGATGGCGATCTTTGTTTTGGTGATCTATACATGGATGATATCCTGGATATGATCGATTGGGCATCTGATATCACCGTAGGCGCACCTAAAAAGAGTACTATCAATTCCAACATCCCTTCTCCACGACAGGTTATTCAATTTGCAGACCGCTATATGAAAGCGTCTGCGCAGTTCACCGGCTACGATGCCAGTGAGGGTGCGCTGTATGTGCTGTTCATGCTGGCTCTGGCCATGCACCCACAGGCCCCTTCTATTTTCGCTGTAGATAGTTTTGACCATGCCTTAAATCCTCGGCTCGCCAAGAAAATGATTCAGGTTTTCTGTGAACAGGTCATTCAGCACAAGAAGCACGTTTTTCTGACAACTCATAACCCGCTGGTCCTGGACGGTCTGGACCTACGCAATGACGACATTCGCCTGTTCGCTTTGGATCGGGACTCCCATGGTTATGCGCAAATCAAGCGGATTCTTGTCTCCCAGGAGCTGATCAACGAAGGCCAGCCTCTGTCCCGGCTTTGGATCAACGGCAGACTGGGAGGTGTCCCCACGCCGCTATGAAAAATATTGGAATTGTCTGCGAGGGTCCAACAGACTTTATCATCCTCCAGGCTGTTGTTGATACAATCACCGGAGAGCGCAACAATTTTTATCCATTGCAGCCAGAACCCGATGTAATTGGCCGGTACGAGAATGGCTGGAAAGGTGTTTGGAAATGGTGCATAGATCATGCCGCCATCAAAAAGCAGTTTATGAACAGTATCCAGCCTGCGCTGGATCTCCTGATCATCCAGATGGATGGTGATGTCTCCAGGAAAGAAAAGCCAGCCCATTGCAGCTGTGACCCCACTGTATGTCCTGACAGAGAAAGTCTGAACCCTCTGTATTGTAACACGATAACCTGCCCGGTTACACTGCCCTGCAATAGACATAGCGCCCCTGTAACCGGCTACATAGATCATCTGAAAAGTTTGATTTCCTCTAAACTGATTGACACAGATGACACCTGTATTGTGGTTCCCTGTGACAGTCTGGAAGCCTGGATCGTAGCAGCATATGACGGCCCAGAAAATGTCGAGTCTATTGAAGACCCCTGGAAGCAAGTCATTCTCAGGGGAGCACCGTACCACGACGTTCGGATTCCACGCCAAAAAAAGAGCGCCAAAGTTTTTAGAGAGTTTGCTCCAGTTGTCTGCCGGAACTGGCAGCAGGTAACGCGGCTCTGTCAGAGCGCAAGAGACTTTGAGCAAACTATCCGTTCCTTTACATAGCATAAAGCAACTATTTTAGAAGTCCCAATTCGACTTCGTGTTCCCGGTAGAATCTTCTAAATAAATATTTATATCATTGCAATAATTATACAACAGCTGCAAAAAGAGACTGCTCACCATAGGTGGACAGTCTCTTTTTGGCTTTCGTTATAATAAACAGTTTCACCATCTTGTTTTTGGTCATTGTTCTGAATTTCAAGAAATGAATTTTGAGAGTAGAAAAAGACAGCTACTCATGTTCGCTTATATTATCAATCATTCTGTTCGAGGGCTGAACAGTTAAAAGGCCTAATACATCATCGACCAAATGGAACATATAGCGTGTTGTACTGACTTCCTCTATGTGGTGTTGAACTTAAAAAACAGTTCAATACTTTTTTAGGAGGCATACATCATGCAGGCATACATCATGCAGGCGAACATCATGCAGGCGAACATCATTCCTGAGAACATCGTCTTTAACAATTGCTATTCAGGTACAGAGTTTGAAAACAAAACGGTAGACTTTCTTCGACTGGCTGGACTCACAGCTAACAGAGTAGGTAAAGCTAATGATGGAGGTATTGACATTGAAGCGAGTGTGAATATTCAAGGGGTTAAATATTCATATTACATTCAATGCAAGTATTACAACAAGCCTTTGGGCAAGGGCCCAATTCAAGAGGTTTATTCTGGAGCGGCATTTTACAATAATATTGGAAAGCCCGTTGTCATTACCAATAACGAAGTGACATTCAATGCCAGAACTTATGCCAAAAAATTGGGTGTAGAGATCATTGCGGATTCTGAATGGGATGAAATTAAAGACACTTGTAATTCCAAGAAAGCAAAATATCAACATACTGGTTTATTGGGAATAATTATTTCGAGTGCAATTAAAAACGCAGAATACGCTAAATGATCTGTAGCAACTGAACAAGAGCATATTGTACCAGAATTAAGTGATAAAGACGAGTACAGACTTCAACTCCAATCTGATTTTGATATGGCGGAGGAATACTTGAAGGAGGAGGAACGCTTACAACAAAAAGCTCTCAAATATCGGAGGATGGCACTCGAGCGGCAGAAAAAAGCGATTCTAGCAAGTCTTGACTATGGTTGAAGGGTAAGCACCGCAGAGGGTGCAAACAATTTAATAGCATTAGGAGGTTTTACAATGTCCGACTTCTTCAACGAAGCGTTGAAGGGTGGCCTTGATAGTTTGACAGCTGACCAACTGGATGAACTGATAATCATGGCACAAGCAAAAAGGTCGGAAAGTAAAGGGAAAAAGGAAATTAAAACGTCGGATAGTTGTCCATTCTGTGGGAGTATCAGGATTAAAAAGCATGGAAAGTCTAAAAAGGGTACTCCAAGAATAATTTGTAAGGATTGTGGTAAGACATTTTCGTCTGACATAGATATACTTGACCAAAACTCTCGTCTGTCAGATACACAACTTGCAGCTTTATATGTGGGGATTGTAGAGAATCAAACAATTGGGAATCTTGCTCAAAAGATGAATGTCAGTAGATCAACAGCGGCACAGCACAAATTAAAGGTCATGGACATTCTTTTTCAACGGATGATGGCGCAATATAGTGTATTAGATACAGAGGGGAAACATAATTTCAAATTTGAAGGTGAAGTGCAATGTGATGAATGTTTTTGTACTGTATCATTTAAAGGTAAACGCGACCCGGAGTTTTTCATATTCACATTGAAAAGATTTCCCAGGCATAACTGTTCCAACGCAGATCAAGAGGAATATTTGAAAAAGCATGGTCTATGGACGAGGGTAATATCAATACCAGGTTATTTAAAGGAACTGCGGGAGAACACCAAGAGATACAAAAGAGGAATCAGCAATGAACAGGCCTGTATTGTTGTTGCGGCGGATGATGAAAAGAACTTAATAGCAAAACCTGTTTCTGTTGGCAGATTAGAAACAGAAGATGTTAAAAAATTGTTATCAGGGCATTTTGATAGTGATAGCACTCTAATTACTGACAGTCATTCAGCCTATCCGATTTTGGCAAAGAGCGAAAATATTCGTCATGTTCAAATCAAAGCAGATAAGCACACTGAAGGCAGATATAATCTTGCAAATGTCAATGGAATTCATTCACAGATAGAAAAATTCATGCCAGAATCAGCAGAACGTATCCCAGCAACAAAGTATTTGAATCAATACATGGCTTTGTTTACATGGCAATGGATACATAAAGGTTTATCACTGGATGAAAGGGTTATTCTACTCAAACGTACTCTTGCAGACAGTTGGGATGATTACAAAGAATCCTATGACAGCATAAAATCTCGTCCGCTTGACATTAACACCAAAGGTCAATTCCCTAATGTGGTGTGATAATAATGATTTTGAAATGGGCCAGACACTGTTCTGGCCCATTTTTAATGATATCATGTAGGCAGTATGATATAATAAGAAAAAAATTTTTCAAAATAGGTGTCAGATTTTTGCCTAGAAGTTGTGTATATAGGTGGAAGGAGGATTTGTATGGATGATAATGGCATAATCCAGCTCTATTGGGATAGGAATGACCAAGCCATAAAAGTAACATCCGATAAATATGGTCATTACTGCAAAGCTATTGCAAGGAATATTTTAAACAATGAAGAAGATGCAGAGGAATGTGTCAATGATACCTATCTAAACGCCTGGAACTCCATGCCAACCCATTGGCCTGAACAGTTGGCAACATTCCTCGGTAAAATCACACGGAACCTAGCTTTTAACAGGTACAAGCACAATCATACCGAAAAACGCGGTGGGGAAAAAATAACACTTGTTTTAGACGAATTGACCGACTGCATATCGGACGTTGATGATGTGGAGCAAATCATTGACCGTCAGGAACTAATAAAGGCTATCAATTCATTCGTCAGAAGTCTTTCGGTAAGCAAGCGAAATATATTTGTACGGCGCTATTGGTATGCGGACTCAGTCACAGAAATTGCACATGACAATGGAATGTTGCAGGGAACCGTATCAAAGACACTGGAACGGACAAGAAAAGAGTTAAAAGCATATTTGACAGAAAGGGGCTTTGAGATATGAGAAAAGAAGATTTCTTTGAAGTCCTTGGTGAACTTGATGACGACATTGTGAAAGGGGCTAAAATAACTATGAAGAAAAAAATGAATTGGAAGGCTTGGGGTGCAATGGCAGCTTGCCTGTGCCTTATTGTTGCAGGCACTACTGCTCTTTTACAGCAGGATTCTTCAACAATACTCGGTGGAATTTCGATTCCCGGTACTGGCGGCACTGCTGGAATTGATGCCGGAAACAGCGATGGGATGACATCAACATACAGCGTTGCCGTATATCCTAGCACCGAGAGCGAAGAAAATGTAGAATCGGCAGAAGTGGCAAGCCTGACAGAAGAAGAAACCTTGGCACATCCATTAGCAGAACACCTTCCCAATCAGTTGCCAGACGGTTTTCACTATGGGCGCGGAAGCGTTTATAACACAACGATGAAAGATGGAAC
>Ga0224746_10240_pt1 | contig 11878 bp, 8 predicted proteins | sample LIM_F_Water_Bulk_FD_183000 | JGI IMG/M metagenome (GOLD analysis project Ga0224746, IMG submission 183000) | Enriched cells from gastrointestinal tract of the lab mouse from Pacific Northwest National Laboratory (PNNL), Richland, Washington... | ecosystem: Host-associated > Mammals > Digestive... | reverse complement strand
CCTGCAGCCACAATATTTTTTGCAACATATCTTGCAGCATAGGCCGCGCTTCTGTCCACCTTGGTGCAGTCCTTGCCCGAAAAAGCGCCGCCGCCGTGGCGTGCATAGCCGCCGTAGGTATCGACAATGATCTTTCTGCCGGTCAATCCTGCATCTCCCTGAGGGCCGCCGATGACAAAACGTCCTGTGGGATTGATGAAAAACTTTGTGTTTTCATCAATGAGGCCTCCCGGAAGAATCGGGTCAAACACATATTTCTTAATGTCCTCATGGATCTGCTCCTGGGACACCTTTTCATCGTGCTGCGTGGAAAGCACCACAGCCTCCAGCCGCACAGGTCTTCCGCTTTCATCATACTCCACGGAAACCTGACTCTTTCCGTCGGGGCGCAGATAACCCAGCGTACCGTCCTTTCGCACCTTTGTCAGCTGTCTGGTCAGCTGATGAGCCAGGGAAATGGGGTAGGGCATAAGCTCCGGCGTCTCGTTTGTGGCATAGCCGAACATCATTCCCTGATCTCCGGCGCCGATGGCCTCGATCTGCTCATCGCTCATGCCGGACTCTCTGGCCTCCAGCGCCTTGTCAACGCCCATTGCAATGTCGGGGGACTGCTTGTCAAGAGCCACCATGACGGCACAGGTATTTCCGTCAAAGCCCACTGCGGAGCTGTCATAGCCGATCTCGTTCACCGTCTTTCTGACGATGCCGGCAATATCAAGGTTTGCCTTTGTGGTGATCTCTCCGGTGACCAGAATAAAACCGGTACAGCTTGCGGTCTCACAGGCCACACGGCTCATGGGATCCTGCTCCATGCAGGCGTCCAGGATTGCGTCGGAAACGGCGTCGCAGAGCTTGTCGGGGTGCCCTTCCGTCACGGATTCAGAAGTAAATAAATGCTTTTCCATCTTTTTTCCCTTTCTTTGGTTGTTTTTTGTGTGACAAAAAGGTCCGCTTGCTAAGCGGACCTCAAATCTTTCGATATTCAATCCTCTTATTGCTCGAAATAAACTCGCTCAGGTGGGCACCTTCCCGTACGGGGGTTGCCGTGGCTTCATCGATCCTATGTATCTCCACCAACTCTGAATAAGAGAAATCCTATGAAATTTACACGGATTATATTACTACAAACTGCCTGGCCTGTCAACCGTTTTTTAACCGGTCTTCAGACGGAATTTCTGGAAATCCTTCTCCGTCTCCACCAGCTCGATCTGAGCCCCCAGGCCCTGAAGCTTCAAATGAAAATCCTCATAGCCCCGCTGGATATATCTGATATCATCCACCATGGTCAGGCCCTCCGCCGCAAGCGCCGCGATGACAAGAGCCGCTCCCGCCCGCAGATCCGGAGCGGAAATGCTCGCTCCCGTATATCTCTTTACGCCGGTAATGATGGCGGTGTTTCCTTCCACCTTGATGCTGGCTCCCATTCTGGTAAGCTCATCCACATATTTGAAGCGATTTTCAAAAATACTCTCCGTCACTATACTGGTTCCCTCGGACAACGCCAGCGCCACAGTGATCTGGGGCTGCATATCTGTCGGAAAACCAGGGTAGGGAAGCGTCTTCACATGGGTGTGCTGCAGGGGCTTGGATGCCACTACCCGGATACAATCGTCCGTCTCCTCCACCTCACAGCCGATCTCCAGAAGCTTTGCAGTGATGGATTCCAAATGCTTGGGAATCACATTTTTCACCGTCACGTCTCCCTTTGTGACTGCCGCCGCAAACATGAAGGTTCCCGCCTCGATCTGATCCGGAATAATCGTGTACTCTGTACCGTGAAGTCTTGTAACACCCTTGATGCGGATCACATCCGTCCCCGCACCCTTGATGTTTGCACCCATACTGTTCAGGAAATTGGCCAGATCCACCACATGGGGCTCCTTCGCCGCATTCTCTATGGTCGTCATTCCTTCGGCCATGGTGGCGGCCATCATCACATTGATCGTAGCGCCCACACTGGAAACGTCCATATAGATATGGCTTCCCACCAGCCGCTCTGCCTCCGCCTTGATCAGGCCGTGCTCAATCGTCACCGATGCCCCAAGGGCCCGGAATCCTTTAATATGCTGGTCAATGGCGCGGAAGCCAATATCACAGCCTCCGGGCAGCACCACCTCCGCATGTCTGTATTTTCCCAAAAGCGCTCCCACCAGATAGTAGGAAGCTCTGATTTTCTTCAGTGCCTCGTCGTCAACCACCAGACTGTTGATATTTCCGGCATTCATCACGACCTTATGCCTGTCGGGACGTTTCTCCATAACGCCGATTCTCTCCAGCGCCTCCAGGAGTACATTGATATCCCTGACATCCGGCATGTTTTCAATATATACAGACTCATCCGTCATGGTGGACGCCGCGAGAATGGGAAGGGCCGCATTCTTTGCCCCGCCGATCTCCACGTCTCCCACCAGCGGATTTCCGCCTTTGATTGCGTATTGTTCCATCTATTTTTACCTCTGTTTAAGGTGATCTATTCAGTTTTAAAAAAGATTAAGCAATTCTTAAGATTTATATTACCATAATTTGTCTCGTTTGTAAATCGAACGTGTATTCCTCCTCTTTACACACTTATTTTGGAACATAATTGAACGGATTCACCTGCACGCCGTTCACCAGTATTTCAAAGTGCACATGCGGTCCCGTGCTGACACCGGTATTACCGCTCAGCGCGATTCTGTCTCCCTGCTTTACGGTCTGTCCCACAGACACAAGAACCTTGCTCAGGTGGGCATATCTGGTCTGCTTACCGTCCACATGGTTGATGTAGACCACATAGCCGTAGCTGCCTACCCAGCCCGCCTTCACCACCGTTCCGCCGCAGGATGCCCGCACTGCCGTTCCCGTGGGCGTTGCCCAGTCCACACCCTTGTGGTAGGTGCTCGCCCCCTTCTTGGGCGCTTTTCTCTTGCCGAAGTTAGAGGTCAACCGGCCGCCGGAAATAGGCTTGATATAAGTGGGCGGAATCTTGGTGCCTCGCTTTATGATCTTGGGCACCGCCTCCATGACTACCTCTTCCTTGAGGATTTCCCTAGAGACCTCCCTGTCATTGAGGAAGGTCGTGTCCGCCACCACCTTCCGGAAGCCGGCGGAGGGAGCCTGAATGAGCTCCGTCTGGGTGGTATACCATTCATCCACGTCTATCACTACCACTTCTGCGTCATAGGTCTCTTCATAGTAGGTCTGTTTCACCCAGGTGACGGAAAGTTCCGGCTCCGGCACCGTAATCACCAGCTTCTGGCCGATCTGAAGGGTTGTCCGCTCATCCTCCAGGGCGTCATTCATCTCGATGATCTTATCCATGGGAATATTTACCTTGATGGCAATCTCCGAGAGCGTATCCCCCTTTACCACCTCATAGATGCTGGGCGTCTCCTGCTCCATAATGACCTGGTTCACCGCCTCCTCGTAGGATGTCAGCCGTTCCTCCGGCAGATACACCTCCACGATCTCCACCTTTTCCGAAAAATCCATGGAGAGAATTCCCAGCTCATAGTCCTCAAAGCCTGCCTCAGGCCCGGTGACCTCCTCCTGTCGCAGAGCCTCGAGCACGCTGGCAATTCCTCCCGTGGAGTAATCCTTCTCATCCTTTTTTTCCTGAAGGGCGGTCTCCTGGACTCTGGCCTCCAGCACGCTGAACTCCCTGTCGGTATCATAGGCAAGCTCCACGGCAAACTTGCCCTCACTGTCATATTTGCCGATAGCCGCCTGCAGAAGCCTCCGGGCTTCCTCCAGACTGGAAAGATTGATGATAAAATCGTTTATCTTCAGAGTGCAGGAACGATGCATGGTCTCGATGATGCCCTTGCGCAGCACCGTCTCCATTCTGGACCGGACCTCCTTTTCATCGTCCGCCTCACCCCACAATATTTCTTCCCCCGTCACCGCAAGCTCCGCCTCCATGAATACCAGCTCGTCGGACTCGGCGGCAATGTTCCTGCGGGCCTCCATCAGCAGTCTTTCCGCGCTTTCTCTGTCATCCAGGGTTCCCACATCCTGCCCGTTGAGCTGGATATGGAAAAAGTTATCCCCCGTCTTCTCAAAGGGAGTGTAACCTCTCAAAAACAACAGACAGACAAAGAGTGTAAACAGTGTAGTCTTAATATATGTAAACCTGTACTTTTTATGATTATCTTTTCTCTTTTTCATTGTTCTTCCAATTAATTTAATAAATTTGTAACAAAGTTATTCTAACAGCAATTTAAGGGCTTGTAAAGACAGATTTCCGAGGATATAGTAAATGTAACAACAATGATGCAATTACACGGAGGCACCCATGAATCACTCTGTCATCTTCCACATCGACGTAAATTCCGCCTTTCTGAGCTGGTCCGCGCTGGAGCAGCTTAAGCAGGGAAGCGATACGGATCTGCGCCTGATTCCCTCCATCATAGGAGGCGACAGGAGCACCCGGCACGGCGTCGTCCTGGCAAAATCCATCCCCGCCAAGGCCTTCGGCATTTCCACCGGAGAGCCGGTGGCAAGCGCCCTTCGCAAGTGTCCGTCCCTGGTGACGGCGCCGCCCGACCACGCGCTGTACCATCGGCGCAGCCGACAGCTGATGGACTATCTCTGCGGGATCTGCCCCGATATCGAACAGGTCAGCATCGACGAATGCTATATGGATTATACCCCCATTTCCGCAAATTATGCATCTCCGGAACAGGCGGCGGCTTTCATCAAGGATTCCGTCCAGGAAAAATTCGGTTTTACGGTAAATATCGGCATTTCGGACAAAAAGGTGCTGGCCAAAATGGCCTCCGATTTTAAAAAGCCGGATCTGGTACACACACTGTACACCGGCGAAATCCAGGAAAAACTCTGGCCCCTTCCCCTGTCCCGGCTGTTCCTGTGCGGCCGCTCCAGCGTGGATACCCTGCGAAAGCTTGGCATCCTCACCATTGGCGACCTGGCACTCTCTGACCCTTCCATCCCCGCCGCCCACCTGAAAAGTCACGGTATGCTGCTGTGGAACTATGCCAACGGACACGACGATTCCGCCGTGCTCCCCGTTCCCGACCAGGCCAAGGGAATCGGCAATTCCACTACACTCTCCGCCGACGCAGCCACCAGAGAAGAAGCTGCAAAGGTTCTGCTGGAGCTGTCGGAATCCGTGGGAAGACGCCTTCGGGCCGCCCACTTCCGGGCAGGGCAGGTATGCACGGAAATCAAATACAGCACCTTCCGCTCCGTGTCCCATCAGACGGGCCTGGATACGCCCACTGCTTCCACAGATGTGATCTACCGCACCGCCTGCAGCTTGTTTGACGAGCTCTGGAACGGCTCTCCCATCCGGCTTCTCGGCATACGCACCGGTAAACTGACGGAGGAAAACGAGCCCGTACAGCTCAGCCTTTTCGACTATACCGCCCCCGATTCAGGAAAGCAGAAAAAGCTGGACGAGGCACTGGATCAGATACGCGGTAAGTACGGCAGCGACGCCATAAAAAGAGGAAGCCTCGTCGGCTCCCCCTCTAAGAACACCAGAAAACAATAATCATTTTTTCACTTTTTCTTTACGCTGTAGCCAAATGTGCCAAGCTGCTCCCCGCAGACAAGATACGCCCCATGGGAATACACAATGGGCTCCGCCTTCTCAAGATGAAACTTGCGGCCTTCATCCATATATTTCTCGTCCGCATGGACGGCCACAACATCCGCCAGAAACATGTGATGGGAACCAATGGGCAGAATCTGCCGCACCCTGCACTCGATGTTCACCGGGCTCTCGGCAATCAGCGGCGCCTTCACATACTCCGCCGCAAGGGGCGTCAGGCCCATATCCGCGAACTTATCCACATCGCGCCCGCTCTTAACACCGCAGTAATCCGTTGCAAAAGCAAGCTCTCTGGTGGTCAAATTGATCACAAATTCGCCCGTCTCCTTCAGAATCGGATAGGAGTATCTCTCCGGCCTGACCGAGATGCTTACCACCGGCGGATTGGTGCATACGGTTCCCGCCCAGGCGATGGTGATGATGTTCGTTTTCCCCGCCCGGTCGGCCATGCTCACCATGACCACCGGCAGCGGATAGAGCATATTGCCCGGCTTCCAGAGCTCCTTTGCCATCTCGTTTCTCCTGTTAAAAGCTGATTAAAAATCTATGATGTGTAATAAATTCAGAACCTGTATCACCACGCCTGTCAGCGAAATAATCAGTGCGACCACGGAAATACCCAGAATCGTTCCCAGCTTTTTGCCCGTGGCACCCACTTCTTCCATGGCACTTCCCACTGACTTCGCCTGTTTCTCGCTTTCCTCCATCACCACCGCCTGAACGTTGCGGTACACCTTTACGCATTCCTTGTGAATGCTCTCGTCCACCGCCGCAGTTGTTCCGTCCAGACGTTCCGTCACATTCTGTTCCAGCCGCTCCAGACTCTCCCTAAGCTCCCGGCCGCTCCCGCCGGACTGTACAAGCCTCTTTTCCAGCTCCAGAAGCCTCTTCCCAAACTCTTCCGGCTGACCGGCAATCTTTCCCTCCAGCACACTCAGCTTCTTTCCAAGCTCCTCCGGCTGACGGTCGATCTTTCCCTCCAGCACACTCAGCTTCTTTCCAAGCTCCTCCGGCTGACGGCTGATCTTTCCTCCAAGCTCGTCCAGCTTTCCCGCAAGCTCTCCGGGCTGACGGTCCATCCGGCTCTCCAGCTCCGCCAGTCTTCCCTCCAGCTTTGTCCCAAGCTCTTCCAGTTTTTTGCCCAGCTCCTCCAGCCCTGTGTTGTCCTGACGAACCGACTGAAGTTTTTCCAGACTTTCCGCCACCAGACGCTCCACGGATTCTCCGCCGGTCTGTGCGCCCCGCAGCTTTTCCGTCCCTTCGTCGATCAGGCTCCGCAGTCTCTTCAGACACTCGTTGTATTCCGCCACCTGATTTTTCAGCCGGTTCAACTCTTCCGTATCCGCTGCCGTGTTCGCCCGGATGATTTCCTGTGCATTCAGCTTCTGTGCCAGCTTATCCATAAACATATCCATCTGTATTCCTTCCTGCCCACTCCGGCGGGCACTTTTCACTCTGTTCTCTGTGCATAGTTTACCATTTTTCCGCATAGATTACAACTCAAATGACAGCAAATCCGTTTTTGTGCAAATTGTATAAGCAAATCTGTAACCAAATATGGTTTTTGTAACATTCACCAAGTATTAACATTGCGTTCATACTTTATTCACAACTAATTGCTATACTGTATTTACATTCAAAAGCGCAAACAAGATAATTTTTTCATAATAGCCCAGGTGCCGAAAGGCATCTGGGCACTCCTCATTTCAGGGCTACGTCTATTTCTCAACACTGAAAACAATTCCTTCTCCTGCGGTCTTTCCGGTGGGGAACCGTCGATTACATCAACAGGCTATCTATCCGGCGCCTGACTGATCGCCAGTATCTCATCATTCAGCGATAGCATTCTTGCGTCCAGATCTGCCACCAGTTTTGCACATTCCACCAGTTCGTTCCTGATGTGCTCGGGCGCATCCCCTTCAAATTTATAGTGGATTTTGTGCTCCAGACTTGCCCAGAAATCCATGGCCACGGTTCGTATCTGTATCTCCACCTTCGTATCCACTGTCCTGTCAGAAAGATAGACCGGGATGGTAACAATCATGTGATAGCTTTTGTAGCCGCTGGCCTTGGGAAAGGTGATGTAATCCTTCCGCGCAACCACCTTGATGTCCTTCTGTTTGCAGATCATCTCCGCTATTCGGTAAATGTCCGAGGTGAAAGAACAGATGATGCGGATACCCGCAATATCATTTATGTACTTCACCATATTGTCTATGGTGGACTCATACCCGTTCCTCTTCAGCTTTTTTACGATACTCTCCGGCGTCTTGATGCGCGCTTTGATGTGTTCAATGGGATTATACTGATGAACATGCTGAAATTCATCATTCAAAATCTCCATTCTTGTCTCTATCTGTCGGAGAGCCGCGCTGTAGGTGATCGTTACCTCTTTCCAGCTGTCAATTCCCTCTCCGTTGTCTGCCTTCAGTTCCATTCCTGCTCCTTTATTGTGGGTTTTGGGCTGATTTTTTGAAATATCGACCTTCTATTTCAACATTATAGCATGTATTCCTGTGAAAATGCACTAAAACCCAGGAAAATTAAGGGTTTTTTTATAAAAATTTCGCCCACTCTTTTATCATATGCAGGAAATCGCCGATTATGCCCGGAATCGCATCCTTTTTTTCACACCCGAAACGATCACGGCCAAAGCGGCAGCCAGACTGACCAGCTCCGCCACACGCCAGTACCACATTCCCGCATACCAAACATGCAATGTTCCGTTATATCCCTCCGGAAGCAGTACCCGCACCATCTGATTCTCCCCGGCCTGCACCTCAAACCCTTCCCCGGTCTCAGCATCCTGTGCTCTGTATCCCTTATACAGCAGCATGGGAAGTTCCACCCAGTAATTCCCCTCCCCGGAGGCCACTTTCAGCTGTGTGACTGTATCCAGATTCTTTTTCTCAAAGGATAAGATCTCCACTCCCCCGGATGGCACTGCGGAATCATAACCAAAGTTCCGCACCACACCTTCCGGAAGATATTCCCCGCCCAATATACCGGAGTTCCCCATGGCCTCTGCCGTGTACAATCTGATCAGCCCGCTTTTTTTCAACAGAATATCATTGGTCTGGTACAGGGAAAACACCAGGGCCGTCCCGCACAATATGACCAAAAAAGCATTTCTCCAGAATCTTTCCCCCTGTTTCAGTATGACCGCCGCCCCCACACAGGTCACAAAGGTCATACAGATCACCGCCACAAGCGTCAGTCTGGTGGGAAACTGCAGCATGGGCACCAGCATACCTGTCACCTTGTTCCAGGACTGAATTGCGTTCCAGGGAAAATAGCTTGTGCTGGCAATCAACGCAAAAACACCGATAAAAAATGCTGTCAATGCCGCACGATCCAACCGACTGTCCCGTTTTTCCCGCAGCAGGCTGCGCACAAGCCAGAAAGCTCCCACACCCAGCAGCACAGCCATTCCCACACCAATTGGCTCCGTTTCCAGAAGCCCTTTTTCATGAAAACGGGAATTGCTGCCCGCCGCCTGCATGGTATAAAAGATATTGGCAGGCAGAATCCCCCTGTTCTGTATCAGATTACCGGAATTTCCTGCAAAAGCATACTTACCGGACATACTCATATCCAGAAAAGGAACCAGAAACCAAAAGCTGAACGCAATCGTTCCGGCCACCACCTTTACCAGTTCCAGAAAAGTCTGCCGGCGCAAAACTTTTTTTATCAAAATCAGGCAAAGCAGCAGCGTAAATCCCCCGACGATCTCACAAGACAGCACATGAGACTGAATGATCCCGCTGAATCCAAACGCCGGAAGCAGCCAATTGCGTTTATATTCCTTCTCCTCCACATCCCCGGTAAAGATCTGATAAAATCCGTATATCAGAAGCGGCAGAAAAGTCATTGCCGTATACTCTCCCAATGCATCCCTGTTGTAAATATTATAGATTCTGTACGGTGCAAGCGTATAGAGCATACTTCCGATCATACCGATACGGCTGTCCTGAAAGCAGCCCCGAAAGCATTTATAGGCAATTACGGCCGTAGCCAGATTCACCGCAAACACATAGGTTCCATGCGCCGTATTCATATCAAAACCCAGCAGGCGCAGCAACGCCGGAAGCGTCAAAAAGGTGTCGCAGTAAAAGACAGAGTTGGCATAGCCATGTCCGTACAGCCACAGCGCCTCGATTCTGGCCGGGATATTTCCCTGGGCAATACTCTGAGCCAGCGCCTCAATCCGCATCCAATGAAAAATTGAGTCGGCGCCGATGATCATATAATCCACAAAGAGCGGCAGCGAAGCGAGAACAGCCAGACCGGGAATTCCAAACCAAACCAGCTTTGTCTCGAGCGGTACTGTGTACTTTTTCATATAACAAAACAGCAGAAACAGTGTATTCACGAGAAGAGCCCCCGCCAGTGTCAGGCAAATCAGAATCCTGCTGCCGGCATTGGTATGCACCAACTCAATCTTTTTAATCAGAAGCGGCTCTCCACCACTGTAGTTTACCGTAATCGCCGCATCCTTCTCCACCCCACATACATAAAACTGGCAGGTTTGTTCACCGGCTCCTCCGTAAACATTTACCGAATTAGACAGCAAGTTTCTAAACTGACCGGTGCTGCTCTTGACTTCAAAGAATGACACCTCATTGTCACTTGCCTCCAGAACCAGCCGCAACCGATAGACACCCGGCCGCAATGTCTCCGGCCACATTGTCAGGAACTCACCATTATAGCCATAGCTTCCGTCTATATAATACCCCTGTTTTTCCTCCAGATACTCGCCTCCATGGACGGCGACTCTCATGGTACTCTCATCGCCTACGACCCTGTCTCCCGGAATCAGTCCCACAATTCCAATAAGGAGCAATATCACTTCCAGCACCATGAGCAACCTGAATTTTTTATTCTTCCAGACTTCAGACTTTTTCCACATGCCAGCTAATTCCCTTTCTCATATTTTCCGTAATCCCATGGAGAAATATCCAGGTTTTCCGGCAGAAGACGCTCTTCTCCCTCCGGCTCCCCGCATTCCACACCATAAAGGCTTCTGGGCTCTCCCGTGCTTAGAATATCTCCCGTCAGATACTGAACAGACACCAGGGACAGCGCCGCGATCATCATGGCAAGCGACATGCCCACGGAGGCCTTTTCCTGCTTCTTCACCTGCCAGACCACCCCGCAGGTCAGCACAATAAAGCATAAAAGAACCATTGGCATCAGTCTGGAGGGCGACTGCAAACTGGCGATCAACCGAAAAAACACACCGTTTTGTTTCTGCAGCCAATCCCATGGGAAACAGTTCGTAGCCATCACTGCGACAATGGCACCTGCAATCCCCATACTTTTTTCAAAGCGACAGAATTCTCTGTCCTCCATCCTGTCACGGTATCTCCCCACAAAGACAAGCCACAAAAATATCAGCACTCCTGCTGTCACCGCAAAGCCAATACCCATCGGCTGCATATTTTCCGTCCCCACACCCGCTGTCCGAAAGGAGCTTCCGTTCAGAAAAAACAGCTGCAAAAAGACAGAGGGAAAAACACCTCCGCTCTGAATCATTTCACCGCGAAAGGCCGCCATGGAAAAAGCGCCTTCCCGCAGCCGCAGAAACAAAATCAGAAACAACCACAGATTGCACACCAGAAAAGCTGCCGCCGTCTTCAGCAGTACGATCAGCGCCGGTCTGCGACAGATCCTTTTCCATGTCAGGATACCGTACAGAATCGTAAAGCCGACCGCCACCAGAAAACTCAGCAGATAGGCCTGCACAATCAGTGTATATCCCAGCGCAAGCACAATCCAGAGCCGCCTGTATTCCCGGGAATCTGTCTCCTCCCGGCAGATTTGATACAATCCGTAAAAAAGGATGGGCAGAAAACAAAGTGCAATTGCTTCTCCCAGATCCGCCCTGCAATATAAGTCATTCAGCCGATAAGGCGCCCAGGTATAAAGCATACTTCCCATTACCCCCGTCAGCCTGTCCCGGAAAATACCATAAAAACAGAGATAGGAAATTCCTGCCGTGGCCACATTAAGCCCAAACAAAAGCAGCTTATATACAAATTCCACCGGCGCTCCCGCACGCACCAGCAGAGAAGGCAGCAGCAGGAAAATATCCTCCGGACAAATTTTTTGCAACCGTCGCAGGTAAAAGCTGACATTCACTCCGTCAATACAGTAGTTTGTCATCAGCGGCACGGAAACCGCCAGCGCCACAATCCCCAATGCCAGAATATGCAGGTATTTCATAACAGACATTCCGTTTTTCGTTTTAACGGTCCAAGTCACTCCCTCACCTCCTCACGCTTTCTTTTCCGCATATGGCAGGATACTGTCAACAGACAAAAG